>ENA-OFCI01000072-OFCI01000072.1-metagenomes-genome-assembly--contig:-NODE-72-length-60106-cov-24.636626_pt1 | contig 60106 bp, 57 predicted proteins | sample MGYA00153391_OFCI01 | MGnify analysis MGYA00153391
ATTCAAAATTCTCAATTCAAAATTCCCATGCACTTGCCTTACACCGTCATGCTCATCGTCCCCACCGGAATCGGGGCCTCCATCGGGGGTTATGCAGGAGATGCCTTACCTGTTGCTCGGGCGGTGTCTCAGGTGTGCGATCGGCTCATCACCCACCCCAACGTAATGAACGGGGCGCAGATGTATTGGAACCTGCCTAATGTTCTCTATACCGAAGGCTATGCATTGGACCAGTTTGCCGCCGGAAAATGGAACTTGCGGCCTGTCCATCAAAATAAAATCGGTCTGCTCATCGACAGCGGCACAGAACCCGAACTCATCACCCGGCATCTTCAAGCCGCAAACGCTGCAAAAGCGACTCTAGGATTGACGCTCACCGATTATGTCCTGACCGACGAGCCGCTGAATGTCACTCTTAAGACGGCAGCCTCGGGCGCAACCTGGGGCACGATTGGCAACCCCGATAGCCTTTTGCGAGCAGCGGATAAATTGATTCATCAGGCTGGAGCAACCGCGATCGCCGTCATTGCCCGGTTTCCAGAAGATCTAGTCGAATCAGACGCGTTGCAGGATTACCGTCAGGGTCAAGGCGTGGATCCCTTAGCGGGGGCAGAAGCAGTGATTAGTCATTTGATCGTGCGGCAGTTTCAAATTCCCTGCGCCCATGCGCCTGCATTAATGCCGTTGGATCTGGATGGTAGTATTTCGCCGAAGTCCTCAGCGGAAGAGCTGGGCTACACGTTTTTGCCCTGCGTGCTAGTGGGACTGAGCCGTGCGCCGCAGTTTGTTAAAGCGGGCGGTCAGGGACGAATAACGGATCTCGATCGGCATTGTGTCGATGCGCTCATCTTGCCCGAAAGTGCCTGCGGGGGAAGCGCCCTCTTGAATTTTAGTCAAACATCGACTCAAATCATCACAGTCCGCGAAAACCAAACCCGGATGCAAGTGCCTCCAAGTGCGCTAGGAATCACCACTCGGTCCGTTGAGTCGTATCTCGAAGCGATCGGAGTTCTAGTGGCCACCCGTGCCGGAATCTCACCCGATGCGCTTTCGCCCACGGTTTGCGGGGTACGATTACGCTAGTTTCGTCATAAGAGTGTCTGAGTATGCAGCCCACCACCAATCGATCGCAAATCCTCCTGCTCCTAGGAGTAACGGCTATTGTTTTGATGGTCGTTTCTCAAGTGTGGCTTCGAGTGTCGTCCGTGGTGATGCTGAAGCTGACGTGGAACACCTCGGATTTCCTGCTGGGATTGGCATTAGCCCTGACTGTGAGCATCGCAAGCAGCTTCGTCTATCGCGTCTGGAACCCTTACCGTGAGAGCGCCAACTATTACCTTGACCTCATTCTAAATCCCCTCGTCTTGCCTGATCTCATCTGGGTGGGTCTCCTGCCGGGACTCAGTGAAGAACTGTTGTTTCGAGGCGTAATGCTACCCGAGTTCGGTCTCGATTGGGGCGGGATTTTACTGTCAAGCCTTTGTTTTGGCGCTCTCCATATGACGAATTGGCAACATTGGGCCTACGTGGTCTGGGCCACTCTGATTGGAACAGTTTTTGCGTGGAGTGCGGTGGTCACGGGCAATCTCCTCGTTCCAATCGTCGCTCATGTCCTCACCAACTGGATCTCCGCAATAGTATGGAAGACTCGACAGTCTAGTGTGTAATAAGGAACACAATTTCTTGGGTTGTGGACTGCATTTATATAAATTTCACTTAAAGTTTACATACTGATTTTATTGTAGTGAAAGCACTAGATTAAGCCAAATTTCTTTTTATAAGACCATATTTGTAAATCGTTATAGTGCTCAAACTCTCAGTAAATCTACTGAAATATATTAATTTTTGGGTAAGTGTTTTTTATACATTAAATAAAATAGTAAATTATGCAATGATTACCTAGGTATTAAGTAATACCCTATGTTTGAGGAATACTGGCCCCCGTCCCTACCCCCCCTGCATGTGTTATGAACACCTATGAGACGATCGCGCAGCAATCTTGGTTGCTTCACAATTGGTTAGAGTCTGATCCGTTTTTGACCTATCGCGGATGGCAGATTCGAGCGTGCCGAGAAGGAACCGAATGGATCTGGGAAGTGGTTGAGCCACCGGAATATGGCTGTAGTTATTATGAGTCGGGGCAGCGTTATCCGTCTCGGTCAAAGGCATTGCTGGTCGCTAGGCAGTGGGTGATAATATTAGTGGTGAGTCATGAACTGGCGATCGTTTTGGACGAGTTTGAAGCAAAAGGCGTGCTGAGGCCCCAAGAATCCCAGGCGCTCTTGGCCAGTACGCAGATTCAATCTGAACGGGTAATGGCTTAGGGCTTTTTGACTCTAGAACTTAATAACAGGCTTATTTCGCAGGGTTTGATTCTCCAAAACCGCATTCACCTCTGCGCCGATCAGCATGGCAAACGCACTCAAGTAAAGCCATAACAATAAAATAATCACCGCCCCAACCGCTCCGTAAGCTTGGTTGTAATTTCCAAACGTACTGACGTAAAAGCGCAGTCCGCCCGAGACGATCGCCCAGACTCCTGTTGCCACCAAGACTCCTGGCACTATGGGAGTCCCGCGTTGCCAGCGGCTAGGTCCGTAGCGATAGATAAACCCTAAGGAGACGCCAACGATCGTCAGAGCGATCGGTAAGCTCAGCATCTGCCCCATCCACAGGAACGTTGTGGCAAATAACGGCAGGCCAACGGTGTTGTTTTGAGCGGCAACTGTCTTGGCGATCAGATTAATCCCCATCTCGCCCATAAACACAGTGACCACTGCCCCGATTAGCAAAATCATCGTTCCGACACTCAACCCGATCGCGACCAGCTTGGCCTTCCAAAAGGGGCGAAGCTGACGGCGGGAGATTCCGTGGATTTGGTCAAGGGCCGACATCATGGATCCCATTACGCTGGAGGAAGTCCAAATGGCCGCCGCGAAGCTGAGGGAAAAAAGTCCTTGGCTAGAGCTGCCTCGCAGTTCATCAATGACGATTTTGACCAGCGCCGTTGCTTCACCCGGAACTACGCCATCGAGATCTCGCACGACCTCCCGCAGTTGGGTCTCGGGTAAATTCAGCAAGCCGATCGCTGTTAGTAGCGCCAGAATAGCTGGAAAAAGCGAAAAAATGGCATTGTAGGCAATTTCAGCCGAGAGTCCCGGCAATCGATGCTGAAGACTGCGCCGGATGACGAATCCGATCCGATCGTAATGAAACGATCGAAGCCACTTAAGCAGGTCCCATTTGAGCAAATTAAGGTGATGAATAAGTCGAGGCGATCGAAGCATGGGTCAAGACTGAGAATACGTCAGGATACTGCTTTCTACTCTAGGGGGCAATGGATCACAACTGGATCTCCTAAAGGTCAGATGCACAATTGACTCCTGGTAAATTCTTGTACTATAGAGCAGATACCTTGAGTCAAGCCCGACGCGAAATGGAAGTTTAATCATGGAATATCGTCGATTTGGTCGATCGGAATTAGAGATTTCAGTGCTGTCCTGTGGGACTATGCGCTGCCTGGAATCCCAAGACTGTATGACTGAAACGATCGATTTGGCCCTAACTTCCGGCGTCAATCATTTTGAGACCGCCAGCGGCTATGGCCAAAGCGAACGGTTTTTGGGGCAGTCTCTTCAAGCGTTAAAGCCGCCTCGCAACGCCTACATTCTCACCACCAAAATTTGTCCAACTCCGGATGCCGCCAGTTTTGAGCACACTCTGATTGAGTGTCTGCTTAAGCTCCAAGTCGATCGCATCGATTGCCTCGCCCTACATGGCATTAACACGCCCGAACATCTCACCTGGCTCCAAAATCCTACGGGCTGCATGGCGATCGTGCGCGAATGGGTGGCGGCTGGAAAAATTAATCACGTCGGATTTTCAACCCATGGTTCACTGGATCTGATTCAGACGGCGATCGCCACCGATTATTTTGACTTTATCAACCTGCACTACGGCGTCTTTTTTCGCCGAAACGAACCCGCACTCACCCAAGCTCGCGATCGGGATATGGGGATTTTTATCATCTCTCCCGGCGACAAAGGCGGAATGCTCTACACACCACCTCCCAAGCTCGAAGCCCTTTGCACTCCCCTGACCCCGCTCGCCGCTAATTACCGCTTTCTCTTGAGCGATCCGCGTATTCACACCCTCAGCGTCGGCCCCGCCACTCCCCAAGAATGGGAACAACCGCTAAAGAGCATTACACCTGTTGACGGTGAGTCACACGTCTTTGCTCAGTTGGACCTCACACAAACTGAAACACTAGGATTAGATCACTGTAGTCAGTGCTACAAATGCCTGCCTTGTCCAGAAGAGATTAATATTCCTGAAGTCTTGCGATTACGAAACTTATCGATCGCTTACGATATGAAGGCATTTGGAGAATACCGCTATGGCATGTTTGAGAATGCAGGGCATTGGTTCCCCGGAAACAAAGGCAATCGCTGTACCGATTGTGGAGATTGCCTTCCAAGGTGTCCGGAGACACTGGACATTCCCACCTTGCTCCGCGATACGCACAATAGTCTGGCAGGGAAAGCCCGACGACGCCTATGGGAAACTTAAGCAGGAAACCTAAAGTTATAGATTTGAGCAGTTCTGGAACTTAAACGTAGCTGTCAGCTTCTGGTATAGCTAGATTTCATACACTTTCTACTCACAATCTCAAGGAGACGATCGGCATGACACTCGGTATCACTAATTGGCGATTAGCCATCGCCGTAGCAGGATGGGCGACGGCCTGGATGTCACCATTCCCAGTAATGGCACTCGATCGAGACCCTAATGGGTTTGATGTGAGGCAGTTTGAGTCGGGTTTCTGTGAGAAAAATTCAACCCTAGAAGGCATTAGCGATCGATTACCCGAAGATTCTAACGACCCAGCCTTTCATAATCCAAGTTTGTGGTTAGGACGCGATATTTTTGCTTACAAAACCAAGTTTGGAAAGAAGATTTTTGAGGGTTGGCTGGTTTGTCCGAGTAGCAATAGCGATCGGGGGCGCATTGATCTAATGGTGAATGGACAGTTGTGGAGTGTGTTGGATTATTTCGATCGCTATGAGTTGTTACACCAGTTTGGCATTTATAGTGACCGCTCAGATGTAAAATATCCGTCGGGCTATAATCTGCGTGTTTTTAACCGTCAAGGACGTAGCCTCGGCAGTTATACCTGTAACACATCGGCGTATGGGTCTGTGCCGCCCGTGGTTGCCAGCGGACGATCGGAATCTAATCCGTTTTTGCTGACTCGATCGTCAACAGGATTACCCAACTGTGCTGTTAAGCTAGATGATGCCAACAATGGGTTAGGAGTGAAATCTCGATCGGCTAATTAATTCAGAATGGCTAATGAGTTAAGAATGGTAATCTAGTTGAAAATGATCGATTTGGTGTTGTTGTATTTAGGCAGTAGATTATGAAAGAGAAGATTTTGAGCTGGGTCAATTTATTTTTGATGGTCGATCTATTTTTTGTATTATTTTGCTTTTTTTGTTTTGTCGTTTCACTGATCGCTCGTGCGAACAATTTCCCAGTTTTGTTTGATTGGTGGTACCAGCTTTGGATGCCTGTGGTACAGCCTGCCTTAGGTCTTCTGATGATGGGTGCCCTAGTCAGCGGTGCGGCAAGCTGGATTTCAAAGCGGTTTGGGACAACGGTTTGAATCGTAAGCTAGAAGTCGATCAAAGGAGACCCCCCAACCCCCAATTCTGGGGGCTTCGGAAATTCATGTTTCCCTAGAATCAGGAGCTATCCCATCCCTACAGCAGCGACTTCTAGAGGCAACTGATAGCCCTGCTCAAACGCATAGCGGACAAGCTGCGATCGATTTTCCAGTTGAAGCTTGTTTAAAATATTGCTCAGATGGGTCTGCACTGTGCGCGGACTGACAAATAGATGTTCCCCGATTTGCTTGTTAGTAAAGCCTTGGATCACTTCCCAAAATACTTTTTCCTCAGCAGGCGTCAAGGGGAGCGGTACGGGAGTGGACACTTTGGGCAAGGCCGTTGCCTGCTGAAGGAGGCGCACAATTTCGGCATGAGTCCGGCGCGATCGCTCTAGCTGAGCCTCAATTTTGGCCATCAACTCCCGCGTCTCAAAGGGCTTAATGATGTAGTCATCGGCCCCGATTGAATGCCCCTGCACCCGATCGGCTAATTCTCCTCGACTCGATAGAAAAATCAACGGAACAAGCTGACCCGATCGCGTCATCCGAATCTGACGGCAAAATTCAAAGCCATCCATTCCTGGCATAAGGATATCGGACACAATCACATCGGCAGGATCGGCCTCAAATAGCGCAAGTCCAATCAATCCAGAGGCCGCCACTTGAACATTAAATCCTCGTTTGAGAAGATAGCGTTCTAGAGCCGTCCGTAAGGTAGTGTCGTCATCTACGATTAAAATCTTCTTCATGCGATCGGGTGTTCCAGAGAGACAGGCGGGTTGTTTTGTAAGAGTGCCCTGTGGAGAGGGAGAATCAAGAATAAAGAATGAAGAATAAAGAAGTTCCGGGGGAATACGGGTCTTGTGAAAGGGCTTGGTTCTGCAATGAGTGTGAAATCGGCTTGGCCTGTGCTAGCATATATCTACTTAGCTACGGCTAGGGCATGTAGCTCAGGGGATAGAGCATCAGGTTCCGGTCCTGAGGGTCGCAGGTTCGATTCCTGCCATGCTCGTAAAGAGCAGTTTGAGTGACATAAGCCAAATAGAAGTACAAAACCCACGTTCATTTTCCGAATGACGTGGGTTTTATGTTTTAGACAATGACCCTTACTGAAAATTTGGCCAAGGATCTTACTCTGGTGAAACTCGAACCTTTATGTTACACTTGTAATACGTTCAAATGTTCTACTCCATGCGGATAGATTCTTTAAGTCAAGGGAACTTTTTTTACCTAATTCGTCGGCTCAGCCGATCGATAGGTCAGGTTGAACCCGAGCAATCAGTTGGTCTTATTTAAATCGTCATGTCAGCTTCATAGCCTTGTGACATTAGACCTCTAGAGTTTAAACTATACGGTTTTCCGGGCAGGACAGCCCCACTCGTAAAATCCTATTTACCCTGGATGATAAGAGCAATCGAGTTTGAGTTCCTTTACAGAAATCGAGTCTGCGATCGGCTGACCGAGTTAAGAATCCCTTTACGATAAATAGGAGTTGTATTATGATTAGTCCATACTCGACACGACTTCGACTTTTTTTGAGACTCGCTTTGAGTCACTCATCACCGCAGCATCCTTGATGTTTTCTATCTACAGGCCGTGCTTTTACTTTTTTAGGTTTTTATCCGGCTGTACGCTCTCCATGTACTGGTCAAATGTAGTCTGAATGCCCATTTCAAGAGTCAAAAGTCGCAGGTTTGTCTAAAGTTTTGATTCCAATGCACACCTTTTGGACGACCCTTTAATCCGATCTTTGCTCTACTTTGAAGTCCACCCCCAACGGAGTCTTGCCACCATGACCATTGCTGCCACTAAAACGAAATCTCAGGTTCCTACTTATTCGGCAGATATGGTTCGGACTTATCTGCACGAGATTGGGCGTGTCCCAATGCTGACCCATGAGCAAGAGATCATCTATGGCAAGCAAGTCCAGCAGATGATGAAGCTTCTAGAGGCACGCGCAACTCTAGCTAAAAAGCTGGGTGGTGAGGTGAACGATGGAGATTTTGCCACTCATTTAAAAATGTCGGAAACAGAGTTAAAAGCGCTGCTTCATCGCGGTCGTCGGGCTAAACAAAAAATGATCGAGGCGAACCTGCGTCTGGTCGTGTCGATCGCCAAGAAGTACCAAAAGCGCAATTTGGAGTTCTTAGATCTGATTCAAGAAGGCTCCATGGGTCTAGAGCGCGGGGTTGAAAAATACGATCCGATGCGGGGGTACAAGTTCTCCACCTACGCCTATTGGTGGATTCGTCAGGCGATCACCCGAGCGATCGCCCAACAGAGCCGGACCATTCGTTTGCCCATTCACATCACAGAGAAACTAAATAAGATTAAACGAGTTCAGCGGGAGTTGACCCAAGAATTAGGCCGTAGCCCAAACGTAACTGAAATTGGCGCACAGCTCGATCTTGACCCCTCCGAGATTCGGGACTACCTCCAACTCTCTCGCACGCCTATTTCGCTTGACATGCGAGTGGGTGACAATCAAGATACCGAATTGATAGATCTCTTAGAAGACAGTTCGGTCTCTCCTGAAACCTACACCATTCAAAGCCTGCTCCGTCAGGACTTGCGAGCGATGCTAGCCGATCTTACCCCGCAGCAGCAGGAAGTGCTCCAACTGCGTTACGGCTTGGAAGATGGTATCGAACGATCGCTGGCAAAGGTGGGCGATTGTCTCAACCTCAGTCGCGAACGAGTTCGTCAACTTGAGCGTCAAGCGCTTGACTATCTGCGCCGTCGCAAAGGACTGGTTCAGGATTATCTGGCCTCGTAAATCATGCGGGGAGACTAATTTAGGTGATGGCGATTTAAACCATTCTTCACGAAAATTTAATATTACAAAAGAGATCCATTGGATCTTTTTTTATGGAGATGTGTCACATTATTCTAGTTAATCGCTTTATAGCAATGAAGCATGTTTAGTGTGTCTAAGTCTTAATACCCTAAACTGGCACAGCTCTAAAACTTAGTCCTAAGCGGGGATCATTGCTATGCAGACGATCGAGCTGAATGTCCCTTAGTCAGGGGCTCAAAGGCGCGTCCGATCGGGTGAAATCCTCCGATCGGCCTAACCGTTCTTCGTAAAATCCTGAGTCAGGCCAGATGGCAGACTGTCACTCTATGCCATTGCCGAAAAATGGTGACCATGATTTGATAGCTATATGGAAAGCTTTCATGTGGAAATGTTTGACAAGATTTTTATCTTCGCCTTACATCCTTCTCAAGAAAGGTCTCACCTAAATGCATAAGTTAGATTTTCTAGTCCCTATGTATTGAAAGAGTATTGACAGATGCGTTGACATTCGGACGCCAATCATTAAGGTTTGGTCTCTGTGTTCGAGCAGCGGATTGTTATCCAATTTTTATATCTAAACTTCAATTTAAATTCTGAGAGAGTACATCACCATGAACATTCCACCCTTCAGCACTCATGACATCAAACATGCTGTTGCTCAACACCGCCCAATCGCCTCTTGGATGGCCTCAGCAGCAGGTCTTCTGGTCGCACTGACCGCTAGCGTTGCATTCCCCACGAGCACGATCGCAGCTCCCGTTAGCAGCTTGCCTGATGGAACTTATCTTTATGGTGAGTCTGAACAGCCGAATCAGCCCGGACGCACTTATTTTGTCTTTGAGGTTTCCAAGGGTGAAGTCAGTGGCGCACTGTACTCTCCCAACTCCAGCTTTGACTGCACGTCCGGTAAGTTTGAATCTCAGCAAATTGCGCTTTCTGTGGTGGATACCTACGAAAAAACCAGCTACCCGATCGAAATTGGCACATTGAACGGTGGCATCGTCGCTAGTGCTGATCCGGTGGCTGAATTAGGACTAGATGGCATGACCCGTGTGATGGGAGAAATCAGCTCGCGCGATCGTGAAATCCTCTCCACCTGCAAAGCTTTTTTCTCAAAAAATAAGCCTGTAAAGTAGCCGTAATTCTAAATCCAAAATGGCTTAGTGATTGAAGTCGCCAGCCGCTTGATCGCTGGTTCTAACCTGACACCACCGCAGGAGCCTTGGTTTCAAGCTGAATCCCGATGACTTGGGTATGTGCGCCGCGTGCTTGGGTAACGCCGATCGTGCGTTGGGCTGATTCGATCATGGGACGACGAAGGCTCACTACCATGAACTGCGCTAAAGTAGCCTGATGCTTAATCATACGAGCCAGTTTCTCAACATTGGCCCCGTCAAGGAACATATCCACTTCATCAAAAGCATAGAAGGGAGATGGTCTGTAGCGTTGGAGCGCAAAAATAAAGCTGAGAGCGGTCAGGGATTTTTCGCCCCCCGACATGGAGGCAAGCCGCAAAACCTGTTTGCCTTTCGGGTGGGCAATTAGGTTTAGACCGCCATTGAAAGGATCTTGCGGATCTTCTAGTTGGAGACGACCATCGCCGTCAGAGAGCGTGGCGAAGATTTCCTGAAAATTGACATCGACCACATCGTAGGCTTCACGGAAGGCTCGAACGCGGAGGGTAGTGAAGTTTTCGATGCGCAGGAGCAGCTCCGTGCGCTCTTCTTCTAGGGTTCCGAGCTTGTCTGTCAGTTCTTGCAGGCGTTCTTGGGTCCGATCGTACTCCTCCAAGGCCATCATGTTAACGGGTTCCATGGATTGCAATCGGCGCTGCAACGATCGGATGTCATGCTGGAGGGCGGGCAGATCGCGGGAGGCGTCTTCGGGAATTTCAGGGAGCGGATTGGGGAGTTCTTGTTCTTGTTGCTGAAGCTGTTCGCGAATGGTTTCTAGCTCTTCGCGTTGGGCGAACACGCCTTCGTGGGTTTTGCCGCGCTGCCAGTCGGCTTGTTGGCGGGTGGTTTGCAGATCGCGCAGGGCTTTGTCAAGGACGTCACGTTTGTGGCGCTCTTCACCGAGGGTTTTGTCGAGTTCGACTAGGGAAGCGCGGAGGGTGATGAGGGCAGTGTTGATTTCGAGTTTTTGGGACTCAACAGTGGTGAGTTGTTGGAGGGTTGAGGTTTGTTGGAGGCGGAGTTCTTGGAGGCGGAGGTTGCCCTGTTCGATGCGTTCTTCGGCCCGGAGTTTTTGGTTGCTGTAGTCGAGGAGCTGCTGCTCTATTGATCGCAGGGCTTGATCGCGCGTTTCGACCTCGGTTTCGAGCTGCCGCAGTTCGGACTGGATTCCTTGCCATTCGCTGTGGTTTTGAGAGTGTTCGAGGTGTTCGAGAGCGCTTCGGAGGGCGGCGACTTGGGTTTCTTGCTGGGGGACTTCATCGGATAGCACCTCTAAGCGGGACCCGGAGTGTTCGGCCTCGGTTTGCTGCTGGGCGATCTGGGCGGTGAGGAGTTGGGTTTGTCCCGTCAGGCGATCGAGGTCTTGGATGAGTTGTTTGCTCGTAAGTTCGAGTTCTCGATGTTTTTGGCGGGATTCTATGAGTTGTTTGGTCTTGTTTTGGTGGGCGATCATGCCTTTTGCAATCGCATCTTCGCACCGGAAGAGTACCGTCTCGATTTCGCCTAGGCGACGACGCAGGTCAAGGACTTCAGACGAGTCACGGGCCTGCCCCGACCCGAAGTGCAGGGTGGATTTGCCGATGCTTCCACCCGTGAGCGCCCCGCTGGATTCCACCAGTTCACCATCAAGCGTCACCATGCGGAATTTTCCGATGTTTTGCCTTGCCCGATCGATCGACTCAAACACCACCGTACTGCCGAAGACGTAGGCAAACACATCCCAATATTGGTCGTCGCAATCAATCATATCGATCGCATAGCCCAGACAGCCATTCAGGGTTTTGAGCTTGGCGGCATCGGGAATTTGCGGCGCACGGATTTTGTTCAACGGCAGGAAGGTTGCGCGGCCAGCCCGCTGCTTTTTTAGAATTTCGATCGCGGCAGCGGCAATGGCGTCATCGTCCACCACTAGGTTTCCTAACCGTGCTCCGGCAGCAATTTCTAAGGCAAGCTGATATTTAGAATCTACCCGACCGAGTTGGGCCACTAAGCCTCGAATGCCGGATAGTTCTAAACCCAAAATGACCTGGGTGGCAAAGGTGCCTTGGGCTTCCTGAATGGCGTGCTTTTGGGCTTCGAGCTTGTCGAGTTTACGCTGCTTTTCGCGCTGTTCATTTTGCAATCGGATTTGCGTATCTTTTTGAATCTGCAACTCTTGATCGATCGTAGCGATTTCCTGGGCCAAGACCTGAACCATTTGTGTTGCAGAGGCTAGCTCTGTCGTGAGACGTCGCTGTTCTACTATTCGCTCCTGGCGTTGGTTTTCCAGTGCTGCGTTAGACCTGCTCTGCTCTTCAATTTGCTTCGTTAACTGCGACGATCGTTCTAGCAGTTTGGCTTGCTCAGTTCGCTGTGGCTCTAGGATAGACAAAATCAGGTCGATCTGGTGACGCAGAGCCGTTTGCTCTTGGACCCAAGCCTCGGCGCTCGCTGCCGACTGACTCGCTTCGGTGCGGGCAAGTTCTAGCTGAGCTTGAGCAGCCGTGCGTGCGGCTTGGGCTGGCTGAAGGTCATGGGTTTCAAGTTGGGCTTGGGCCGTCGTTGCGGTATTCAGTCGAGTGGTATTTTCGGCGACTTCCGTCTGGACGCGCGCGAGGGCGGTCTGAGTTTCGCTGGTGGTCTGTTGTAAGTCGTGGGTGGCACGATCGAATTGACGCAGTTCAGCTTCTCGGGTGGCAAGTTGGGATTGCAAAGCGATTTGTTCAGCTTCCCCGAGCGATCGAACCTTGAGATTGAGGACGTCGAGTTCTGCGCCCGTTTGCTTTATTTGGACTTCAGACGTTTCTATTTGCTGCGTTAAGGCCGTGATTTCAGCTTCGCTGCGGGTTATTTGCGCCTGGAGTTTGTGCGTTTGCTGCTGGGATTGTTGGAATTTAAACACCGCCTCCCACTGTTCTTTGGTCTGCATTTCGACCCGGAGTTTTTTGTACTTCTCCGCTTTGGCGCGGTCTTGCGACAGACGATCGCGTTGATTAATCAGTTCGCGCTCAACAATGCGATAGCGATCTTCGCGGTCTTTCACAGCATCAAGCTTCTCTCTAGCCTGAACAATTTTGCGATCGAACGACGCCACCCCCGCCAACTCATCAATAATCTCGCGCCGCTCGCGAGGATTCATGGAAATAATCCGCGTCACATCCCCCTGCAACACTACGTTGTAGCCTTCCGGATAGACTCGCAACCGATTTAGCTGCTCGTGCAAATCCGTCAACGTGCAAGATTCGCCATTGATGGAATAAGTCGAAGTGTAGGTACCCTGCTGAGTCACCCGCAGCTTTCGAGTGACGTTCCACTCGTTGTTTTCAATGACAATTTCTTGAGTGACATTGCCATCAATATCGGTTTCTTTCAGCAATTCCAAATCGTCGGACAAATCAAACGTCACGGTAACACTCGCTTCAACCGTACGCCCCCGTCCTGCCTGCGCTTGGTTTACCAAATCTGGCAATCGCTCCGCCCGCATTCCTTTCGACCCAGACAGCCCCAAACAAAACAAAATTGCGTCTAGAAGGTTAGACTTTCCGGACCCATTGGGACCTGAAATGACCGTGAAACCAGGCAAAATTGGAACTTGGGTCGTACCACCAAAGGACTTAAAATTCGTAAGTTCCAGACGTTTTACAAACACGTGGGAAGATGGGGATAGCGGGGACTTGGAATGCGTCGCATCGCAGACAGAGCTTGCACTTACAATGCGCTCTAGTGTAGTGCTATCTGGTCAAAAGGTGTCAAGAATTTGAAGATTCTGACCAATCCCTGCGTGAAACTACGTGAAATCAGAGAAAATTACGTGAAATACCGATCGATCTAGGCTTTTGCTCATACTACTATATAGTATTTTTGTACTTAAATTAGAGAAATTCTCTACCTCAAACGCTTAGACAAATAATCGGCGGTCGCTTCCACGAGGGCGATCGTGCTTTCATAATCCATCCGGGTCGGGCCTAAAATGCTGACGCTCCCAAGGGGTACAGGGCCTCGGTTATAGTTAGACGAGATGAGCGTACAGGAACGAATGGGTTCGAGTGTATTTTCTGTGCCAATGCGGATGGTGACGCGCTGGTGAGGCTTGGCGGGAACTTCAAAAATAAGCGGGACGAGCTGGCTTTGTCCGGCCTCTAAAAGGTGAAGAATCGTCTGCAACTGCTGAAGTTCTGAGAACTCGGGTTGGTTCAGGACATCTGCAACACCGCTGACCATGAGCTGGGTGGGCAAAATCGACTGGGCAAATCTGCGATCGAGTTCTTGAAGCATAGACCCAACCAATGAGCCGTACAGTTCAAATTCCTGCCCCAACTCGCGCCAGTCCAACTGCTGCAATTGGGCCAGCGATCGGCCTCGAAGCTGTTCATTCAGAAAATTAGACAAAACCTGCAATTCATGACTAAGCAGTTCCGCATCCAAATCCATTACTTCCGACGTTAACGGCACCATCACCGATTCGGTTTCATAATTATCCATCACCACGATCATCATAATGCGTTGCATATCGACTTGGACGAGTTGAACATGTTTCAGTTCCATCGTTCGGGTGAGGGGCAATGTGATTAACGTAATGTAGCCACTAAGGGTGGCTAAAATCTGCGAGGCTCCTTTAAAAAGGGCTTCGACACTCCAGGATCGTCCGTGAAGCTGGTCGGATAGGAGTCGATCGATCGAGGTGGTGAGCGGAAGCGGCTGGAGCAATTGATCGACGTAGGTCCGATAGCCCGAATCAGAGGGAACCCGTCCGGCTGAAACATGGGGCTGATACAACAATCCTGCTTTTTCCAGAAATCCCATCGCATTGCGGACCGTTGCCGAACTGGCCCGAATTGCATATTCTTTCACTAGGGATTCAGAACCCACCGGTTCGGCAGTGGCAATGTAGTGACGGATCGTAGCCGATAAGACTTGCTGCTGGCGAATGTTCAGAGCGATCCGAGTAGACATGGTGTGGTGTGTAGGGTGTGACGAGGAATGGAAAGTCTTAATTGTTCCTTAAGATAGCAGATCTTAAGGAAGGCGCGGGATCACAGAGCACGAAAAGGGTAGACGATTTACAAGGAGTGGGTTTTGAATAAAGATTTTGCTTGGCGATCGAAGTCGATTGAGGAGGCTGTAAAGAGGGGCGACACAAAAACGGTCGTCCTGCAAAGGCAAAAAATGTATTAAATGAAATAAATGTTGAAACACTGTAGAGACGGTGTTTGAGAACAGCCGATGAAACATCAAATGCGATCGTTTGGTGCCGTTTCAAATAAAGAAATTCAATGCTACGTCCTACCGGGTAGATCGGCAATACGGCGATCGCTAGTCTAGTATAGTAAGAACGCTAATGAGGAACCCGCATTTAGAAATAGAAACTAACACCAAAGACAACGGACAACGCGTCTACTAGAAGGACGGCATGAATCAATAAGTTTCCGATTAGTGCAAGCCCTCGCAATCAACCCCTGATTTAACCCGTTATTCAACCTGATTCAAAACCTGCACATACACCCACCCAATTGTTTCAAACAACACCCGTTTGAATCCTTCACTCTGCGTCCACCAGCGATCGGCATCGTAGTCTGTCGAGGGAACGGAAATGACCCCGAGTTCAAGTTGGGATTCGAGTGCCCGTTTGAACAGCATCCAACTGCGGCGGGCATGGACACTTTCACTGAAGAGATTAGCCGATCGATAGACAACGGGACTATTGGGACCCTGCGATCGTCGGAGCCACTGGCTTAGAGCAACGGCGGACGTGTAGCTCCGATCGCGCGGGACGCCAGCAGCGGGAATCGCAATAATCTGCTCTTTGGGAATCCCCATCTTGATCAGTGACGCACGGCTGAGTTCGGCAAAACTTTTGTATTCGGATAGATAGTATCCTCGTGGAAGCTGAGTTCCCGTCGTGACGATCGCTTGGTACGGATGAGATTTGAATTCCTGAGTCGCATCTTGCGCATTGCCATCGCTGACCCAACCTTCAACCACCAGCAGATCTGCATTGGCGATCGGTTGAGTCAGCGCGAGAAATCCATGAATATGGCTAACGAGTCCCCACACCACCACGATCACCAGCGCCAGCCCAAAGAGCCAGCCTTGCAGCGTAAGTCCAAGTCGATCGCGGCGGTTGATCAATTGAAAGCGGAAGAGTTTTGACATCAGATTTGACAGCCTATTTTGTGATGGGGCGCGATTTGGGTCTTTGGGTCAAATTTAGGTCACAGAAGCACCTACAATGATTTTCCCCACATAGCTACCAAAAACGGGAATGATTTAGCGATGCAATTTGAGGCCGATGGCACAGACACTGATTCGACGAGTAAAATCTTAAGCGAAATCTTGAGTGAACCCGAGACGATGAATTTGATCGTAACGGCACCGGGTGGGCGGCTCGATAGCTGCGTGGCCGAACTCGTGCCCGATTTTTCCCGCTCTCGACTCCAAAAGCTAATAGCCGAGGGTCAAGTGACGGTGAATGAAATCATCTGCGCGGACAAAAAGGTCAAGGTCAAACCCGACGATCGCATCACCATCACCGTGCCCCTACCGGAACCCATGGAGCTACAGCCGGAAGCGATTCCGCTGGAAATCTTGTACGAAGACAGTTCATTAATTATTGTGAACAAAGCCGCTGGAATGGTCGTTCACCCTGCGCCCGGACATCACACGGGCACCCTCGTCAACGCCCTGCTCTACCACTGCCAAGCCAAAGGCGAAACCCTCCCCGGCATTAACGGCATCCAGCGTCCCGGCATCGTCCATCGTCTCGACAAAGACACCACAGGAGCGATCGTCGTCGCCAAAACCGTCCAAGCCCTCCACCATCTCCAAGACCAATTCAAAACTAAAACCGCGCGCAGGTCCTACATTGGCATCGTGTATGGCGCACCCCGCGAAGAATCGGGAACAGTGAATGAACCCCTAGGACGCCATCCCGTCGATCGACAAAAGCAGGCGATCGTCTTGGAGGAAAATGGCGGGCGGTCTGCCATTACCCACTGGAAAATCAAAGAGCGCTTCGGCTACTTCACCCTCATGGAGTACGAATTGGAAACCGGACGCACCCACCAAATCCGGGTCCATACCATGCACATGGGCTTCCCAATTATGGGCGATCCGCTCTACGGTTCCGGTCGAAACATGGTGAATGTCAAGATTGCAGGCCAAGCCCTCCATGCATGGCGCTTACGGCTCATTCATCCACTGACAGAAGAAATCGTCGAAGCGATCGCCCCCGTCCCCAAAGCGTTCAATACCTTGGCAGACGTGTTACGTCGTCGATCGTTCTGTTCGCCGCGTTAAGACCCGGAGTCCCCCAACCCCCAATTCTGGGGGCTTCGGAATCATGTTCCCCCAGAATTGGGGGCTAGTAAGGGACATCCAAATTCGTCTATTTCACAATATAGAGCGACGGAATCGCTGAGACTTTTCCAGCATTCACCATGGCCTGATAAACGATCGCCGCCACTTCAGCTCGGGTCGCTTCACGGTTGGGGTTCAGCAAGTTGAGCGTAGGGTAGTTAACGACCACTTGTCGGCCTGTGGACGCCGCTACAAATCCCGTCGCCCAGCTTGGAATGGCTGAACCATCGGTGTACCGTGACAATACCGCCGTATCCCCTTCGCCAAACTCTAGACCATTGGCGATCGCCACTAGAACTTGGACCCGAGGAATCTGCTGCGAGGGCTGGAAGAGTCCACCCGGATAGCCCGCCATAAAGCCGCCCCGAGACGCTGTCTGAATCGCCTCAAATCCCCAAAAGCTCGTGGCCACATCGCTGAAGTTGACCGCCGATCGTTTTGCTGGAGGGGTAAAGGCTTTGGCAATGATCGCAGCAAACTGGGCGCGGGTCACTTTCGCCTCGGGCCGGAAGGTATTGTCTTCAAACCCAGAGATAATCCCCTTCGCAGCCAGTTGGGTGATAAAGCCTTCAGCCCAGTTTCCTTTAATATCCGCAAAGGCTGGCGTAATCTCGTCAGGTCGTCCACCCACGACTTTGGCCGTAACCGTGACTGCTCCTGCAATTTTCTTGACATCAAGATCGTTTCCGATCGCCGAAACCGTTTGGCTCCCAACGTTATTGATTGCTTTCTCACCATTGTTTTTGATGATGTTGTCGCCGTTGTTCTGAAGGGTGCCCACATTGGGGTTGCCGTTAGTCGTGATGACGATACCGTCGCGCTGGTTATTGCTGATGACATTGCCGCGCAGGATGGGCTGGGCGCTGTCATTGATGTAAATCCCGTCGGTGTTAGAAAGGATCTGGTTCTTTTCAATCAGCGGCGTGGACGTGCCTCCGATCGAAATCCCAAAGCCTGTCTCCTGCATTAAGTTTCCACGAATGACGCCCTGAGACGATTTCGTGATAGAAATGCCGTTGCCTTCATTCTTAAGGAAGACATTGCCCTCGATCAGAGGATTTGCGGTCCCTGTTAAGAAGATGCCTTCGCGCTTGCTATTAGTAAAAGTGCAGTTTGCGATCGTAGGATTAGTCGATTCGATCCAGATTCCGGTCCCGCGCGACAGGATGTTGGTCACATTGATGCCGCGAATGGCGCTGTCCACTGCCGCGACGATCGTAATGTTTTGCCGTGCAAAGGACAGAGTATTGACGCTGCCGCCGCCGATAATCGTAGTGGTCGTGCCTTTGTTAGGTTCGTCGCCGCGCAACGTCAAGCCCGGTCGCAGAATGAGCGGAAAGACTTCGCCGCCTCGGGCTGTATAGCTTCCGGACGCCAGTTGAATGGTTGTTCCAGGTTCAGCTTGTTGCAATGCATAGGTGATGGTCTTCAGCGGGGTGGCTTCTGTTTTTCCGGATGTGGGACCATCTTGACCGAGGGCTGAATTGACATAGACAACGCTGGTGCCCACTTGAGCCATCTGCATGGCAGAGGCTGCTTTAGCCGCAGTAAGAGGTAAGGCCGAAACTGATCCGGCGATCGTCACGGCTAGGCTCAGTAAGCTCATCGTAACGATCAAGCTGCGAGAGGCCGAGCGGTGAGATGCCAAAAACAAACAGTTTTGCAACCAATGACCCTGAAACGCCATAAAATTTTGACTCTATTGTGAATACGTATTTCTGAGAAAAATATAGCGCACTCAACCCCAAACGAAAGAGTTTTATCTCGATCGATCCCCATCAATCTCTTAATAGTCAATAAGCTAGTGTTGCTAAGGTTTCTCTTAGATAAGTATGAACCAGCATTTCAAGAGTCATTTCTTGAAGGATATGATCGCCTTCACGCTCTAGCTGCCAGCTTTTGAAGCCAGAACTCCCAGCGATCGCTTTTTTCAGACCTGTCCAAGCCACCTGCTCAGAGAATTGCTCCGCTCGCGCATCAATCGGAAAACTCGCCATATCAACCTTCACACAAAATGATTTGGAACCTAAGGACGTTCTGATCCCTCCTTTCAGCATCTATGAACTTGTTCTTTGGCGCTGTGTCGAAGAGAACTATCCTCATCCTATCGTTATTTAGAGGTCGATCGGATGCTACTAGGGATCTGCGTGAAAACAACCTCCCCTTAAAAACTGCTAGCTCTACTCCACGAACCAGCAGCCTTCTAAAGATTCTGCAGCCACTAGAGGGTAGAAGCCCTAAGCCGTGTGATAGGGCTTGACAGTGGGAGTCGCTAGGCGTTGGGCTTTCATGGTTTGAAGCTGATTGAGAAGGGTTTCAGTTTCAGCTTGCAGCGACAGAAAACGCTCCTGTTGGTCGGCAGGGTAGAGCACTTTGGCTCTTGATGCGTCCTCGCCTTGACCTTGTGAAGTTGCAGATATCATTGTTTGAGTACTCATTTTTTATTCACACCGTGATTTTATATTAACTGGGCACGAGTTAAATTTTGTGTCAATTGTATTACATTCTTGCAACACATTTTTCGTATTGCCTCTCCGCCCACCGAATTGACCTCGCTCGGTCCCGGCTATCTGAAGCAGTGATGTTGGATTGAATCCTACACCTTATAGAAAGAGTTTTAAACAAAATCTGCTTCACTGGCTGTAGAGCTAAGGATTCTTCAGATGACTTATACGGTCTGACCTATAGACCTAATAGTTGTCTAACCTATAGTTGTCTAACCTATAGTTGTCTGACCTAATAGTCCTCTGATCAGTCACTCTGACCCGGATTTGCAGGGAGAGGTTCCCGGAACGCCACGGTTGGAAAAGTCGGGGCAGTAAAGAAACCCGCATCAGGGTACACTGTGAGCCTAAGGTAAGTTCGAGATGAGTGCAACCCAAGTTCAACCCAAGTTCCACCGATCGCTCGACAGACCATTCGACCAACGCCTAAAGTATCCCTCCTATCACAACTGTGACTATGAGCCTGTCTGCTACTGATGCCATGCATAAACCTGTTGCCCAACGCTGGGATGGCTTAATTGAAGCCTACCGTTCTTACTTGCCTGTAACGGATTCGACGCCGATTGTATCGTTATGTGAAGGCAACACGCCGTTGATTGCGGTTCCTTCGATCGCAGCAGAAATCGGTCGTGGGGTCCAGGTCTACGTCAAATATGACGGTCTCAATCCCACCGGAAGCTTTAAAGACCGAGGCATGACCATGGCCGTAACCAAAGCTAAAGAAGCCGGAGCCGAAGCGATTATTTGCGCTAGTACCGGAAATACCTCTGCGGCGGCGGCAGCCTATGCAAGACGGGGCGGACTGAAAGCGTTTGTGCTGATTCCTGACGGTTATGTTGCCCTTGGAAAACTGGCTCAAGCGTTACTCTATGGGGCAGAGGTCTTGGCGATTAAGGGCAACTTCGATCGTGCCTTAGAAATTGTTCGTGAGATGTCGGATAAGTACCCAATTACGCTCGTCAACTCGGTCAATCCCTACCGTCTCCAAGGTCAAAAAACGGCGGCGTTTGAAGTCGTCGATGTTTTGGGTGAAGCGCCTGACTGGCTCTGCATTCCAGTGGGAAATGCTGGAAATATTAGCGCTTACTGGATGGGCTTTAACGAGTACCATGCCGAAGGTCGCTGCAAAAAACTGCCCAAAATGATGGGGTTTCAAGCGGCTGGGTCTGCTCCCCTAGTCGAAGGAGCCATTGTTAAGAATCCTGAAACCTTAGCAACGGCGATTCGGATTGGCAACCCGGCAAACTGGGAAAAGGCGATCAACGTCCAAAATACCAGTGGTGGAACCTTTAGTTCAGTCACGGATGCGGAAATTGTTGAGGCATACCGAAAGCTCGGAGGCAATGAAGGGATCTTCTGTGAGCCAGCGAGTGCGGCATCGGTGGCTGGGTTGCTGAAGCTCAAGGACCAAGTGCCGGCGGGGGCGACCGTGGTCTGCGTGTTGACGGGAAATGGGCTGAAGGATCCTGATTCTGCGATCAAGTACAGCGACAATCATTTCTATCAAGGGATTGAGCCAAATCTTGCATCTGTTGCAAAAATCATGGGGTTTTAGGCAGACGGTTTTATCAAAACGTTTTTTAAGCCAATCCACAAAAAACCTCTTCTTCTGGAGAGGTTTTTGTCGGTGAAGCTAGATTTTTAAGTGGGCTTTAGAACATCCATAGCGTCGGCTAGGGCCATGGTGAGATCGCTGCGGGTTTTCTCATGAGCGTATTGCTCTAATTTAATGGCTTCTAAGGCCCGATCACGATCGATCCACACCTCAAAAAGTTTGGCTTTCAGCTCATTCATGTTGAGCATTCCTTCGATTTGGAGAGCGATCGCGCTGTCTCCGAGATTGGTATCGAGTTGAGGCTGAGTGCGGAGATCCTGAATTTCAGCCTCTAGCCTAGCGACTTTTTGCTGGGCGGCGGTTACTTCGGCACGGCGCTGTTGACCCTCGGTTTCGTAACACGATCGCCAAGCCGTGGAATGCTCCGTTGCAGCGACTAACTCACTATTGAGATCGGCAATTTGTTGCTGGAGCGATTTGACTTCATTCAGCCACTGTACGACGGTCTGATTTGCAGGCATCGCCGGGATCGGAGCCTCATTGGAAGTCTGGGGGCTGCTGCTGTCTAGGGAATCAATCATGGAAAGGCTACCGTCATGTGTCCCCGAATAATAGTCCCAAAATTAACTGATTGATTAACTCATTACATTCTATTTCCAGTCTTTCGCTGCTTGGTCCAAGACATAGCGCGAAACGGTTTCAATTTCTACTGGAGTAAGCTTAGTTTTGTAGGCCGACATGTTGCCTTTTCCGGCACTCACGAGAGCAGCGATCGTCTCGATCGTATCAAAGTTATTTTTGTGTAACGCTTTGAGCTTGAGGTTTTTGCCCCAATTCAAAATGTTTCCGCCGCCAACGTGACATCCGACGCAATGGGTCTCGAAGAGCTGTGAACCTTGGGCTGGGCTAGAAGTAAGACTGGGGGCAGCCTGTGATGCAATGGGTGAGGTGAGAGCAGGGTCTGAAGCAGCGATCGACTCAAAAGTTAAACCAAAACTCAACACAAATGCAATGACGCATCCTAGTAAAAAACGATACTTCATAGTGAATTAGAATTGATAAGAACTTACCCAACGATTAAACCATGGTTTGGCGCTTCACATGACCGAACAGTACGGCGTGGCGCAACGTCATGAGCACTTCTACATCTGACTCATTATGGTCTTGAACCATCAAGGTCTTCAGGGCTTTTTCTGCCTCTATGGATAGATATCCATCTTTGAAAACATTGTGGACTAAAACGTAGATAGAAGACATTCAGAACTCCATTAAGGGGTTATTTACTCCGACTGTAAGTATAAGGTTAAGGGAAGGGCGTGGAGATAATGTGAAGGGTTTAAAGAAGTTATGAAGAGAAATTTACTTTTGTAAAGTTAATTTCTGAAACTTCACCCTGAGCCATATTTCTGGTAAAGTTCTACCGATTTTCATAGGTTGAATTCAAAATTTAGCTTAAGGTTTGGCTTAAATCTAGATTAAGTTTTAAATTAAGCTATTCAGATTTATTGGATTCGCAAATCTTGCAGATCGGTGAGCATGAAATGAGCCTGGGACAGCGTAATGGGGACTGACCAGCCACAGGAAAATCCGATCGCGCCGGCGGCCTTTCCACATAGGGCAAGTTCAATATCGGCCTCGGAGTCGCCAATGACCAGAACCTCGCTAGGCGGGATTTGAAGGCGATCGCAGGCGAGATGAAGCAACTTGGGGTCAGGTTTACTTAGGCCCGGTTGGTCGCCGACCCAGGTATCGAAGTAGGCGGCGAGATTCCAGGTGTGGACAAAGGACTTGATGTTGTCTTCGGTGTCGGCGGAGAGAATGGCGAGCTTCAGCCCAGCGGATTTAAAGCGATCGAGATGACCGAGGAGACCCGGAAGCGGTGGGGTCAGTTTGGCTTTGGTGTCGTTTTGGAATTTAATTTGTTTGAAGACGGTATTAACGAGTTTCCAGGATTCAATCCATCCCAAGCCTAGGGGCGTCAGGTAGCCAGCGGTTACAAATTCGTTGTCGCGGCGAGATCCAACGGCCATAAGTCCAGCAGGATGAACTTGGCCTCGTTGGACGCCCCAAGCTTGAAACAATCGATCGCGCAAGTCGAGGGTGGCGATCGGTCCTAGTGCCTGAGCGAGTGCCGTCCACCGAAGCGTCGCCATTTGATGAAGGTAGTCGTGGGATTGGGCTAGGGTGCCGTCTTTGTCAAAGACTAGGGCGCGGATGTTGGGGTAGAGATGATTTTGGATTTGGACGATCGGCATAGGAAATTGGGAATGAAGAATTGAGAATAAACCTAAAAAAAATCAGCCTAAGTCACCTTAGAACTGATCTTTTAAACATATTGAACAGAAACTCTACAGTCTTCAACCCTCTGCCAAATTTGGGAAAGAGTGGGTTAGAGGACTAATGTTAGCCTTCAACAACTTCTTCAGTAGTGATTTCCATTGAAGCAACCGGAGTTCCCTGTTCTTTCAGTTTTTCACGGTACTTAGCCGCCATCTCTTCCGCTTGATCAAACACGGCTTGACGGTTCTTCACCATGTCACCCGGTTCGGGTTCGAGCTGCTTAGTAGACAGTGAGATGCGTCCGCGTTCTGCATCGAGGTCAATAATCATGACCTTCACTTCATCGTTCACATTGAACACGCTGTGGGGCATGTCGATGTGATCATGGGAGATTTCAGAGATGTGCAGCAGACCGCTGACACCGCCGATGTCAATAAATGCACCGTAAGGCTTGATGCCTCGGACCGTTCCGATGACCACTTCGCCCACTTCCAGACGGTTCATCTTGCGTTCGACCAGCGCACGGCGATGGCTGAGGACGAGGCGGTTACGCTCTTCATCCACTTCCAAGAATTTGAGCGGCAGTTCTTCACTGACTAGCTCTTCCTTGGGTTTGCGGGTGCTGATGTGCGACCCAGGAATAAATCCACGAAGTCCTTCGATGCGAACCAAAGCTCCACCTCGGTTGGTGGCAAAGACCAGTGATCGGACGGTTGCATCTTCGGCCTGCAACTGACGGACCCGCTCCCAAGCGCGCATGTATTCAATACGACGAATGGACAGGGTGAGCTGACCATCTTCATTTTCATCAGCCAAGATGAAGAATTCACGGGTTTCATTGGATTGCAGGACTTCTTCCGGGGTGTCGATTCGGTTAATAGACATTTCCTGAATCGGAATGTAAGCCGCAGTCTTTGCGCCGATGTCGATCAGCGCGCCTCGTGGCTCTAGGCTAAATACTGTTCCAGCAACAACGTCTCCAGGACTGAAGTGGTAATCGTATTTGTCTAGGAGTGCTGCAAAATCCTCATGTGTAAAACCGACATCTTTCGTGCTCTGACTGACCATAACTCAACAATTCCTAATGATTCTCTGGCAAAATTCGCCTCCTGTACGATGCTCTGATCCGATTGAATCCCGCAATCTGGGCGGGTCTATCGACTCAAAGACGACTTTGGACGTTTCAAGTGTTTACAAGAAGTGCATTATAGCTTACCTGAGTGCCCAGAACAGGTAGATTTCGATCGGGTGATAGAAACGGGTGAGAATGGACGAATTTTGGAAACTCCAGTTCAGACTTTGGCTTGCTTAAAAATTGGCTACAAGTTCAATGGATCCACATTCGATCGATTTGGCTAGTTAGCGTATAAACGGCCTAAAAACGCTCAAAAGCTACTAATTGTTACAAGATTGTGATGCGATCAACTAAATTAAAACAAGGGAAGATGAAGATTCGTTTGTAGGAAGGGAGTCTTCTCGATCGGATTAGGGACGTATACTTGCAGTTAATGCACCTTAATTCGTTGATAAAGGTTTAAACTAAAGCAATGCCGCTAAGTCTGAGCTGTCTGTACTATGGATATGCCGAAGATATGCCGATTTTCTTTTCTAGGTCAGGGTGTTCGCAACTTAATAGGCTGACTTAAGGTTGTGAGTCGTATATGGAGAGGGGTATTGCCCTAAATGAGGGTCTGAAAATCTTTGTGTATAATTACTAGTGTTTGATACCAATATGCTTTTTAATACATTTAATCTGCTCTATTCATGACCCGTATCATGCTTTCCAGTATTTGTCGTTGAGAATGATTTCCGTCACTACATGAAAATTATTTTAGTCATAGAAGACGATCGGACGATTCGTGAACATCTCCTCATAGCCTTAAAATGCCAAGAATTTCACGTTTTGGGCGCAGAAGATGGAAAGGAAGGAATCAAAAAGGCCCAAGCCGTACATCCTGATCTGATTCTGTGTGATGTTTGTATGCCCTATTTCGACGGGCATGAAGTCCTACAGATGGTCCGCCAGGATCCCCAGATGGCGACCACGCCATTTATTTTTTTGACGTCTCAGTCAAGCTATGCCGACATCAGACACGGCATGAATCTGGGGGCGGATGATTATTTAGTAAAGCCTTTCCTCGATTGTGATCTGCTAAATGCGATTACGGCGTGCTTGTGCAAACAGGCCAATCGCAGTCGGGGGTATCAGGATCAGGTCAATCAGTATCGGGCGGCGTTAAAAAAAGCCGCGAATTGGGATATTTTGACGGATTTGCCAAATACGAAGCTTTTTCGACAGCAGCTTCAACAACTCTGCAATCGAGCACAGCAGGAATCTATCCATCTTCCGTCGGTGGCCGTGCTGTCGGTGAAAGTCACCTGCTATCGAACCATCACCTTGACGTTTGGGCGGGAGGTGGGCGATCGACTCCTTCAATTGGTGGGCGATCGACTTCAGATGGCGGCGAGTCCCGGCATAGTGGCGCGGCTAGGTGAGGACGAATTTGGCATTGCCATTTTTGATGCGGGTGATCAAGAGGAAATGCGCGAATTTACACAGACTCTGCTCGACATTGTGAATGTGCCCTACGGCATCCATGGCAAGGACGTCCGCATCGCAACGACCGTCGGTATTGCACTTTTCCCCCATCATGGATCGCGATCGGAAGATCTTTTAGTTCAGGCCAATGCGGCCATGCGGTGGTGTCGTCAACAAACAGATACGGATTATAGATTTTACAACCCTGCCATGGCAGCCATGGAGGCTGAGCGTCATTTGATGTTCAGCGATCTGTCCAATGCCATTGAACGATCGGAGCTAGAACTTTACTATCAGCCGCAGGTGGAGCTTGCCACGGGGCGGATGACGGGCATGGAAGCGTTGGTGCGGTGGAATCATCCCGATCGGGGTCTAGTTTCACCGGACTCATTCGTTAACCTAGCCGAGGAGTCGGGGTTGATGTTGCCTTTGGGAGAGTGGGTGTTGCGGACGGCTTGTACACAAGCGGCTCAATGGGCACGATCGGGGCGTCCTCCGGTAACAATGTCGGTCAATCTATCGATGCGTCAATTTCAGCAACGAGATCTTTCGCAGCAGGTGGCAAAGATTTTGGCAGAGACGGGCTTGGATCCGAAACTATTGGTCCTAGAACTGACAGAGAGCTGTTTGATGGATCAGGTCAGCGCGACGGTGCAGAAGCTGCGAGATTTGAAGCGATTGGGAATGAAGATTGCCATTGATGATTTTGGAACCGGATACTCATCGCTGAGTTATCTCAGTCAGCTCCCCATTGATGAACTGAAAATCGATCGATCGTTTGTGCAAAATTTAAACCATGATCGCAATGCAACCATGATTTCTAGTGCCATCATTGCCATGGCCCGAAGTCTTCATCTAAAAGTGGTCGCAGAGGGAATTGAAACGCAAGACCAGCTTAACTTTCTACGACACAGTGGCTGTCATCTTGTGCAGGGTTATCTGTATGCACCGCCGCTTCAAGTCGCGGATCTAGAATGCTGGTGGCAGGCCGAAACCCAAACGATCGACGCCGAGAGGGCAGCAGGGACGGGGGCAAATCAAGGGAATCCAGGATTTTCACAAAATACTGTTAAAGTCACGGGAGACGGGCCAAAGATCTGGCCAAAGACTGGGCTAGGTTTTACCCGTGTGAATCATATCTAGAACGGTGAGGAAAGGCGATGCCCGTTTATTTTTATTGGGGAGAAGACCATTTTGCACGCGATCGAGCGGTCACGGTTCTCCAAACGCAAACATTGGACGCGAGTTGGGCCAGTTTTAACTTAGACAAAATTTCCCCCGATCAGCCCAGTGCGATTATTCAAGCGCTGAACCAAGCGATGACGCCGCCCTTTGGCATGGGCGGACGCCTTGTGGTGTTAACCAATACTACCCTAGCCGTGCGCTGCTCGGATGAGGTGTTTGCGGAACTAGAGCGGACGCTACCGATGATTCCAGCGACGACGACGTTGGTGTTGACCAGCGATGGCAAGCCTGACGGGCGGATTAAATCTACAAAATTTCTCCAGAAGCACGCCAAAATCAAAGAATTTTCGCCGCCCCCGCCTTGGAAGACGGATCTCATTTCAGCGCAAGTGCGACAGGTGGCGCAGGAACTCGGCGTGAAGCTCGATCGAACCGCCGTCGAAGCCCTCACCGAAGCTGTGGGAAACAACACCCGCCAGCTCTACAGCGAACTAGAGAAGATTCGGCTGTTTTCATCCGATGCCCCCCAACCGCTCACGGCGGCCACTATCGCACCTCTAATCACCGCCACCAGCCAAAGCACGCTCAAACTGTTTGCCGCTATTCGTCAAGGAAAGACTCCGGATGCGCTGGAAATGCTGGGGGATTTGATGCGTCAAAATGAACCCGCTCCAGTGATTGCGCGAACGTTGGTCGGTCAGTTTCGGCAATATTTGTGGGTGAAGTTAATGATTGAATCGGGAGAACGAGATGATGGCGCGATCGCCGCCGCCGCTGATATCAAGAATCCGAAACAGCTTTATTTCATGCGAAAAGACATTGCGCCCATGACGCTCCCGGCCCTCAAAAAAACGTTGCCACTCTTGATGGAATTGGAGTATCAACTCAAGCGATCGACCGATGATCTGGCCGTATTACAAACCAAAACCATCGAACTCTGTGATTTGTTTGGAAGCAAACAGTAGACGAAATATAGGTTTCATGACCGCAGTCTGAACCCGATTCATATTAAAAGCGCTCCCAGAAGGTTTTCTTCTAGAAGCGCTTTTAAACGGAGAGAGAGGGATTCGAACCCTCGTTAAGTTGCCCTAAACAGCATTTCCAATGCTGCGCCTTCAACCACTCGGCCATCTCTCCGAGCCTTCACTAGGGCATTGCCTGCCCTACCGCTTAAGCATAGTAGCAGACATTCCGTCATAATGAATACTGCTATATAAAAATGATCGTCTCATCGTTAACCCATGACCCAGCCCATTCCCGCCCCCGCCCCGCAACTCTATACTGTTCGGATTCACAATCGACAGAATGGCAGCGTCCACGAGTTGCAGGTTCCGGGCGATCGCTACATCCTCCACTGCGTCGAAAACCAGGGCGTTGATCTGCCGTTTTCCTGCCGGAATGGCGCTTGTACAGCTTGTGCGGTGCGGGTAAAGTCGGGAGACTTGCGGCAACCCGAGGCCATGGGACTCTCACCCGACTTGCAGCGTCGCGGCTATGCCTTACTCTGTGTTAGCTATGCGCAGTCAGACCTAGAGGTCGAAACCCAAGACGAAGATGAAGTGTATGAACTTCAGTTTGGACGAAACTTTGGAAAAGGGAAAATCCGGTTTGGGATGCCGCTGGAGGACGATTAAGCAACTTTTCATTGGCCATTTACAAGAGGGATCACCATGACTTTACTTACCCAAGACCAACGGCCAGACCTCGAACTCTACTATCCCGACAGTGACGGCAATCCTATGGCTGATAACACTGACCAGTACCGCTGGATTGTCATCATTAAAGAAAATCTAGAAATTTGGTTTGCGGCGATGAACGATGTTTTTATCGCTGGCGATCTCTTGTGGTATCCGATCGAAGGGGATAACACCACCAAACTTGCGCCCGACGTCATGGTGGCGATCGGCCTACCGAAAGGCCGTCGTGGATCCTACCAACAGTGGAAAGAAAACAACATTCCGCCCCAAGTCGTTTTTGAAATCCTATTGCCCAGCAACCATGCCCCAGAGATGGAAGAAAAACGGCGATTTTATGAGACCTATGGTGCGGAGGAATTTTACCTTTACGATCCCGACAGGCTCCGACTCAAAGGATATCTTCGTCAGCGAGGAAAACTGCTTGAAATTCCCACGATGCACGGCTGGGTTAGCCCAAGACTACAAATTCGGTTTTCCCATCTCCAAGGCGAACTCGAAATTTATCGTCCAGATGGGCAAAAATTTCTGACCTCGATCGAACTTGCCGCAGAGGCAGAACAGCAGCGACAGCGGGCAGAATCTGCCGAGGCTCAAGTTCGTCAGGTGACGCAACACAATGAATTACAAGTCCAGCAGATTGTGCAGAATCTACTGCGATCGGGGATGAACGCATCACAAATTGCCGACATCACCGGAACATCCATCGCGCAAGTCGATCGCATTCAAGCAGAGAATGGATGAGTCATCATTTTGTAGGCTAGGAAATGACTCAAGATATTCAGCGTCAAGATTTGCAGCGGTACTTAGATATTGCCACCGAGGCAGCGCTGGCGGCAGGGGCCGAGCTTCAGCATTACTGGTGCAACTTAAAGGATATTCAGGAGAAGCGCCCAGGCGATCTCGTGACGGAAGCCGATCGAGCCGCTGAAAAGGTCGTACTAGAAGTCTTGCATCGCCATGTGCCCGACCATGCCATTTTGGCAGAAGAGTCGGGAATGCGTGGGGAATGGACCGACGAGTTCCTATGGGCGATCGATCCGCTTGATGGCACCACTAACTATGCCCACCAGTATCCCTGCTTTGCCGTCTCGATCGGCTTACTCATCCATGGCATCCCCTCGGTGGGCGTAGTGTACAACCCCATTCATAACGAGCTGTACCGGGCCGCGAAGGGTTTGGGCGCGACCTGCAATCGCTTGCCCATTCGGGCTTCGAAGGTGGATGCGTTAGTGAATAGCCTGCTTGTCACCGGATTTGCATACGATCGACATAGCCGCGCCGATAATAACTATGCCGAATTTTGCCACTTGACCCACAAGACCCACGGCGTCAGGCGCGATGGAGCCGCTTCATTGGATTTGGCCTATGTGGCGTGCGGTCGATTAGACGGATACTGGGAGCGGGGATTATCACCTTGGGACCTCGCCGCAGGAGTGGTGATTTTGGAAGAGGCGGGCGGACGGGTGACAGCTTACGACCAATCCGCGTTTGACCTGCGATCGGGACGCATCTTGGCCACCAACGGTCAAGTCCACGCTGAACTCAGCCAAGAACTCCTGAGCATCCATCCACTGTCTGAGTTTTCTGGGGAGCGTTAGAAAACATAAAGGGTTAGATATTCAAGGCCAACGATCTCAGGGCCGCACAGCCAAAGCTTCATCCAATCATTACACTTAAGACACTCAGATTATTTAACAGATCCCAGGTAGGGGGAGACGCATGGTTTTTCAGATTCAACGCGGGTTATTTTCCACAGAATTTGCCGATCACTACGCCTTGTTGGGAGTGCCCATTACAGCGGATTCCAAGGAAGTTCGCAAAAGCTACCTCAAAATCGCACGGCGTCTCCATCCCGACAGCACGGCGATTTCGAGCGCTGATGAAAAGCAACTGGCTGAGCATCTCTTATCTAAGTTTATTAACCCGGCTTGGGAATGCCTCTCCCAAGAGAAACCTCGGATGGAATATGCCGTAGTCATGAAGATGAAGGGACAAGGCGCTGCCGCCGGGGACAATACGGTTGTCACGACGTTTGGACCCTACGCCCGATCGCTTTTCGTGGCTCTGGATGTGGACTTAAAGTATCGATCGGCGGTTCAAGAACTCTCCGAAAAACAGTATGACGTACTGAACCAAGCCGAAGAACTGACAGCCCAACTCAGTGAGCTGAACCTGGTTTATCTGATGAAAATGGAAGGGCGGACGACCGCCACCTCTGCACGGTCTACATCTCCGGGCAAGACGGCCTCCACACCGGATTCGCCTCCGTCTAGCCCGTCCAGCAATCCTTACGCCGCCCGAAAATCCCTCGCCGAACCCTACTTTAATCGAGCCGAATTGGCCTTCAAACGTCAAAACTATGCCCAAGCTATCTTAGAATTGCGAGATGCCTTAAAGCTGGAGCCTAGCAACAGTCGTTTTCATGCCCTGCTCGGGATGGTTTATCTCGACCAGAAGCAAGGGACGATGGCACGGATTCACTTTGATAAAGCCCTCGGAACCAACCCTGATGAACCCATGGCCTTGCTGGGTAAGCAAACTCTCCAAAAGATGACCGGGCAAATCCCGGCCACCGCTGGAGGAAAAGCTAACTCCAAAGCCGCCACAGGTTCAAAAGACGGAAAATCCGGTGGGTTATTTGGCGGGTTGTTTGGAAAGAAAAAGTAATGGTTTATCAGCCGCCCTCTGGGGCTAGAGATCTTCTGCCGATCGATGTCGTGCAGAAACGTTGGATTGAAGATCGGCTTCAGCAGGTGCTGCACCAGTGGGGCTATCACCGGATCATCACCTCAACACTGGAACGAATGGACACCTTAATGGCGGGCGGTGCCATTGATGCGCGTCAGATTTTACAGATTCGGACCGGGGCGGAGGAGGCGTTGGGCTTACGTCCGGAGCTAACGGCTTCTATTGCCCGGACGGCGGTAACTCGGATGGCCGCATCACCTCAGCCCACTCGCCTGTACTACAACGCCAATGTCTTTCGTCGTCCGGCAGAAGGCAGCCGCACCATTCAGAGGGAATCCTATCAGGCGGGGGTCGAACTGCTTGGCGCGGGCGGGTTATTGGCAGATGCAGAGATTTTGCTGCTGGTGATGGATTGCTTAAAGGGCATTGGCTTATCGAATCGCTGGCAGTTGGCCCTCGGCGATGCGGGACTGACGCGATCGCTCCTCTGGGAATTTCCAAAGCCGTTGCGCGATAAGGTTCGCCGTGCCATTGCTCATCTCGATCGCATTACGTTAGAGACCTTGCCCATGGAGGCGGACCTACGCGATCGGGCGCTCTTACTATTGGAATTACGCGGCACCCCGCAGCGCGTTTTTGATAAGCTCAATCAAATGGCCTTAGACGACTACCAGCAGCAAGCCGCTACGAATTTAAAACAGCTTGTGGAGTTGCTCCAAGCGACAGCAGGGCCATCCGGATATCCGCCTGAGGCATTACCGATCGTGTTAGACCTGAGTTTGATTCGCACCTTTAATTACTACACGGGCATCGTCTTTGAAGTGGTGAGCGATCCAGCTTCGGGGCAGCAGGTCTTAGGCCAAGGCGGTCGCTACGACGAACTCTTAGGCGTCTATCATCCCCAGGGCGAGTCTGTTCCTGGCATTGGATTTTCCTTTGAAATCGAGCGATTGCATCAAGCCCTGTTGCCACTGGGCCAGCTTCCGATCGCCATTCCCGTGAGCGACTGTGTGATTGTGCCGGAAGCGCGATCGGTGTACGCCATCGCCTTAACTCAAGCCCAACAAAGGCGTGATGCGGGAATGGCGGTGGAGGTGTATTTGACGGGTAAATTAGGGGCAGGCGAGACGATTGCACGCGCGTCGGTACGCGCGGAGATGCAGGAGAAAACGATCGGCCAGATTGTGTGGGTGATGGAGAATGGGGAGGTGGAAATAGAGACGGTGTGAAACGGGTAAAAGATGACAGTAGGATGAACTAATTTTTTTGAGGATTTAGTAATGGCACATTCGATCGTGACGGATATTTGTGAGGGCGTGGCGGATTGTGTCGCAGCCTGTCCAGTGGCCTGTATCGACCAAGGTCCGGGTAAGAATTTCAAGGGCACCGATTGGTACTGGATTGACTTTTCAACCTGTATTGACTGCGGGATTTGTATTCAAGTGTGTCCGGTCGCGGGCGCGATCATCCCCGAAGAACGTCCCAACCTCCAACGCACTCCCGGCGTCTACTAGGTCTATTAGAATGACTTCTCCTATCCTGGCGATCGAATCGGTTTATGCAGGCTACATCAAGGATGTGGATATTCTGCAAGGCATCAATATGAAGGTTTTTCCGGGGGAGTTGGTGACGATTATTGGTCCCAATGGGGCAGGAAAATCGACGCTGGCGAAGGCGGTGTTTGGGTTAATTACGCCGCATACCGGGCAGATTTTTTTCAAGGGCGAGTCTATCGTCGGGCTAAAACCGGACCAAATCGTGCCTAAAGGCATTGGCTACGTGCCACAGATTGCCAACGTGTTTCGATCGCTTTCTGTGGAAGAAAATCTCGACATGGGAGCCTACGTCAGCACAGGTTCTACCACCGCGCTCAAACAAGAAATGTACGATCGGTTTCCGCGTTTGGGCGAACGGCGGAAGCAGTGGGCTGGAACGCTATCGGGCGGTGAACGACAGCAGCTCGCCATGGCCAAAGCCCTCATGGTCCAGCCCAGTTTGCTCATTCTCGATGAACCGTCTGCGGCCCTGTCCCCCTTGATGATGCAATCGGTCTTTAACCAAATCAAAGAAATTCAACGATCGGGCACGGCCATTTTACTGGTGGAACAAAACGCCAAACAGGCCCTGCAACTCTCCGATCGAGGCTACGTTCTTGAAGGCGGATGCGATCGGGTAGAGGGTCGTGGCATCGACCTACTTAACGACCCTCAAGTCGGCGAACTCTATCTAGGCTTGTCTGGGCACAGTGCAACATGACGTTCGATACGACCTGCCGCAGACTGGCTGAAATATTTCCCCGAGACTTTGCCAGTTGGCTCCTCGGTCGCCCAGTTGATCTCACGGAGTTGAGTCCTACCGAGCTTTCCTTGGAGCCGATTCGCGCCGATAGCGTGATTTTGCTTCAAGGGGACAACGAAGTTCTTCACATTGAGTTTCAGACCGATCCCAAAATAGAGCTTCCCATGCGACTGGCTGATTATCGGTTGCGAATTCATCGCAAGTTTCCAGAGAAGACCATTCACCAAGTTGTGATTTATCTGCGGGAAACCAAATCCGAGCGCGTCTTTCAGAATTATTTCGAGATTGCTGGGATGTATGCTGAGTTTGAGGTCATTCGCATTTGGGAAGTGCCGGTGAGCGATCTGTTGCAATATCCAGGATTGCTCCCTTTTGCCGCGCTCAGTCAATCCGACGATGCCGTCCAAACCTTACGCACCGCCGTCAGCGAAATCGCTAAGATTAAAGATGAATCGGACCAGCATGAAGCGATTGCCGCGACATATGTGTTGGCAGGGTTAAGATTAGATGCAGAGCTAATTTCACTATTGATTAGGAGAGATGTCATGCAAGAATCCGTTACCTATCAAGCTATTCTCGCTGAAGGTCGAGAGGAAGGCCGAGAGGAAGGTCGAGAGGAAGGTCGAGAGGAAGGTCGAGAACAAACGCAACAATCGATCGCCCTTCAGCTTGTACAGGAGCAGATTTCTATGGAGATTATCGCTAAAGTCACGGGGCTTTCCTTAGATGCGATCGAAGTCCTCAGATCTCAGATTAACCCGTCTTAGCTTAATCAGTAGAGTTTTATGTCCTTGACCCAGACCCACCTCGCGCATCTCCCCGAAACGCTCAAAGCTCTTCAGCAAACTGACGATCGCTGGGCCACGTTACGGCAGGCTAAAGGAACGACGACGCAAACCATTTCGCCCGTGGTGACAACCGATGATGCACCGCTAGAGACCATTGAGTACGATGCGGTGATTGTCGGCGGAACGTTGGGGATTGCCATTGCGGCGGCATTGGCCCTCGGTGGGTTTCGGGTATTGGTGATTGAACGAGGTTTGTTGCGGGGGCGCGATCAGGAATGGAATATTTCTCGCCATGAACTTGACGTCCTGATTGAGTTGAAGCTCCTTACGCCTGAAGAACTTGAAACCAGTATTTCTAGCGAATTCAATCCGATTCGGGTCAAGTTTGGCAAAACTGAACTCTGGACCGAAGATGTTCTCAACATCGGCGTCAATCCAGTTTATCTTCTCGAAACCCTCAAACAAAAATTCCTCACCGCAGGCGGCACACTTCTCGAAAACACCGGATTTGCCGGGGCGATCGTCCATCCCAATGGCGTTCAGATTTCGCTCCAGCCTAGCCGATCGCTCACTGCACGATTATTTCTGGATCTGATGGGTCATTTTTCGCCCATTACTCAGCAGGCTAGAAACGGTCAGAAACCCGATGCTGTTTGTCTGGTCGTCGGGACTTGTGCCACCGGATTTCCGCCGAATCAAACGGGAGATTTGATTGCCAGCTTTACCCCGATCGTCAATCAATGTCAATACTTTTGGGAAGCGTTTCCAGCGCGAAGTGGACGCACGACGTACTTATTTACCTACGTGGACGCCCACCCCGATCGCTTTTCCCTTACGGATTTGTTTGATGAATATTTCCGGTTGCTCCCCGAGTATCAAGGCACAGACTTAGAGGCGTTAGACTTCAAACGCGCCCTTTTCGGATTTTTCCCCTGCTACAAGTCCAGCCCTCTCCAGCCCACTTGGAATCGAATCTTAGCCCTAGGCGATAGCAGCGGCGCGCAGTCTCCGTTGAGTTTTGGCGGCTTTGGGGCGATGATGCGGCATTTGGGACGGCTGACTGTAGCCCTCTCTGATGCGCTGAGTACGGATAGCCTCGACCGTCAGGGCCTGTCCCTTATTCAACCCTATCAGCCCAATATCCAAGTCACCTGGCTCTTCCAAAAAACCATGAGCGTGCCCATCCATCAGACACTGGATCCGGAGCAAATCAATCAGCTTCTCGCCGATGTGTTCAGTGAAATGGCAACATTGGGGGACGAGGTGTTGAAGCCTTTTCTCCAGGATGTGGTGCAATTTGGGCCATTGGCGCGGACGTTGTTGAAGACTAGTTTGGCGCGTCCAACGATCGCGTTCAAGATTTTGCCGCAGGTTGGACTCGGGGCGCTGCTCGATTGGACCTGGCACTTTGGGAATTTGGCTATTTACAGTCTGCTTAATTACCTGCTATATCAGTCCCCGGAATCAATAGAAGCCGCTCCTAAAGGCGATTCCCTTCAAGTGGCGAAAGCCCAATATCTGCGCGATCGCACCCGAGATGCTTGGCGATATGGATCAGGGGGGGATTATCGGGGTTTAGAATAGAGATGATTCGTTTTCTTGACCCTGTTTGGTTTTCCTGACCTTATGCAACTGTCTCTTGCCCGACGCTGTTTCATCCGTGAAATTCGTCAGTCGGATGAAGCCATCAACCTAGAACGAGCAGCCCTCTATCTGGCGCTGGAAGAGCATCCTACCTTGGACGTGGATGTCACCCTTGAACAGCTCGATCGAATGGCTGCGATCGTCCGCGATCGTTTGCCGGAATCTCGCTATCCGCTGCGGGTGATCGGCGTTATTAATCACTATCTCTACGAAGAACTCGGGTTTTCGGGAAATCGCCAAGACTATTACGATCCCCAAAACAGTCATCTCAATCAGGTCCTCGATCGACGGCTCGGAATTCCGATTACCTTAGCGCTGGTGTATCTCGCCATTGCCAAACGAATTGACTTTCCCATGATGGGCATTGGAATGCCGGGGCACTTCCTAATTCGTCCTGTGGTTGAGGAGATGGATGTGTATGTAGATGCCTTTAACGGCGGTGAGGTGCTGTTTCGCCAAGATTGTATGGCACTGCTGCAAAAGCTTTACCAAGAACCTGTGACTTTACGATCGGAGTTTTTGCAGCCTATTAGTAACCGTCAGTTTTTAGCGCGGATGCTGGCCAATCTCAAAGGCATCGCCATCAATCAAAACAATGTCCAAAGCGCCCTCGCCGCTGTCGAACGCATTTTACTGCTGTTCCCAAATGCCTCGGGAGAATTGCGCGATCGGGGCATTCTCTACTTCCAACTGCGGCGCTGGAACGAGGCCCGTCAAGACCTAGAAGGCTATCTTGCTACAAGGCCCTCTCCTGACGATCGAAGCTTAGTCCAGGACATGCTCCGACAAATTTCTCGTCAGAGTGCAAGCTAAGAATTGAGGTGTTAGAAATCAAAGGTCATGCGTAAGGCCCATTGCAAGATAGACGCGGCACGCTGATTGTCAGGATTCATGACAAATAATAACGATGGGCTGAAATTAATCCGATCGTTAATTAAAAGTCCAAAGTAAGCCTCGGCATTGGTCTGTGTCGCATTGCCAAGAACACCCACAAACGGCTGACCAATTGCAAATCCCGCCTTGGAACCCGGGATCACAAAATTTCGCAACATTCCACCCACGGACCAGCTCAGCGGCGTCCCATTCAATTCGGCATTATTTCTAGGCCGCACTCCAGAATAATTCGCAAGGCCAACCCGACCAAAGGCTCCGGCTTGCCTGGAAATCCTCCACTCGCCATTTAGCCCGATTGCATTCACCGAGCCGCCTGCGACGTTGGCATTCGTGTATTGACCCCGCACCACAATCGATCGCTGCGGGATGCGATATTCGCCCTCTAAAGTGATTTGATACGGATCGCGGAACAAGCCCACCTTCGGGTCATTCCCCCCCGCTCCAGACAGCAAACCCCGAACGGTCACGGCTTTGGAGGCGACCCACTGCGCGACAACGCCTGCACCACTCGATCGCTCAACGGGATTTTGAACAATCAACGGATTATTCATGAAAAAACTAGATGCGAAGTTTTGCCCCGAATTGTTGGCAAAGGTGTTGCGATCGATGAAGTCACTGGGCGGAATGGCGCTGCCAATAGTGATCTGAACGGTCTTTGAAACCGGAAAGGTATAGTACAGCTTCCGAATACGCACAGATGGGTCCACGCTGACAGCATCGAGTCCACCACCATTGGCGATCGTCCCGGCTCTTGATAATTGATCGCCTTGGCGTTGCTGACCTAGGCCGATCGCATCAAGTCCACTGTTCCCCGCTTCCAACTGTGTCACCAGCAGATCACGGCCCGAAAAACTCGTATCTAGGTTCAACCGCACCCGCGACACCACCGACATCTTAGAATCAGCGGTCCCACCGGTGATAATTTGATCGCTCCGTCCGCTAAATTTGGTCGTCGTTGAAAACTGCGATCCCGACAATGTGGTTTCACGCGCTTCTAAATCCGTTAACCGCGATCGCACCCTGTTCAGCGCCTTGCCATAAACATCCTGGAGCTGCCTCAGCATTTTTAAATCATCTTCCGACGCAATAGGCCCAATAGACTGCATCACTTCTGCGATCGCCGCCGCAAACTCATACCGCGTCAGAGGTGCATTGCCTCGAAACTTGCTCTTCTCACCCTGCATAAAACCATAGCGCTCGACGATGGACTGAACCGCCTGATAGGCCCAGTCAGTCGGCTTCACATCCGTCAGTTCGGCTACAGTCGGCACTTGACTAAAACTAGAGTTCACGGGTGCCGACTCTAGCTCAATCACCTGCTGTGCCGTCGCAGGCAGACTTATCAAGCCTCCCAACGTGATGGCACCTGCAACCCGTAAAGCCCACTGCAACGTCATACCACTCACTCCACAACCCAAAACTTCCCTCCAAAATACCCTAGAAACCTCTATTCGGTTTCATCTAATTCGATTCAGATTCAAGCTTCATCGCCGCGATCAAGGCCGGAGTTCCTGCAATTAGACCGATCGGGATCCACCATTTCCAGTCTTTGCCCTTCCGAATCGCCACGATCGCCCCGCTTAGCCCTACCGTGACATGAATCACACCTGCAAGTGCCAGAGATTGGGCCAGCGACAACCCGAAGAGACGAGGAAGGCTGTCGAACTGGGTTAAAAAATCGGTCATGGATTTGAATCAATTAGCGCTGAATTCTACCCGTATGGTACCTTATCGTTGACGCTCAACCCCTAAACGACCTGTGACTTACCGCACCGATCGCAATTCTGTTGCATCCGTAACACCCGTCGAGCAAGGCCAGCTTTTTTCGGCACAAGAACTGGCTGGAACCTACAAAGCTCACCAACCGCAGCCTATGCTTGATGCCCCCTCGCTGGTCGCTTGGAAGACGCGCGTGGTCACGTATCAAAAAACTGACGCGATCAATCCTGTTACTACCCAAGGCAATCTCTTCGCCCTAGCTTCACATAAGACGGAACTCGACCCCTTCACCCTACCGCGTCAAAACACACAATTTTGGCGGTGGAAATCAAGCGATCTCGGGGTTTCAGCCTTGTACTTTGTAATTGATTACGAGTGTGACCTGTTGCTTTACGTCGGCGAAACAGTCAAGTCCGAATCCCGGTGGCGCGGCGAACACGATTGCAAACGCTACTTGTTGCACTACCAGCAATCTCACTACAGCCATGACTTGCCCACCCAATTGGGAATCGCCTTTTGGAAAGATGCCCCCGCAAAAACCCGCGATCGTCAAAAACTAGAATCTGAGTTCATTACCCAGTGGCGATCGCCCTTCAACAAAGAGAACTGGAAATTTTGGGCCACCCCATTTGTCCAACATGAGTAACCCGGAGTTTATGAGAAATCTTGGCCTAACCTTGAGCTTGTGCAGAAGAAAAACTGTTGCTCACCTAAACAGTATCAGGCGTAGGAATCGGTGTGATAGTGCCATTGGGGTCAACTTGAAAAATTACGTCATTGTAAAGGTGGTCCGATCGCGGCTTAGACGTTCAAGATTGTGTTGAAAACGGCGTTCAGATTCTGTGTCAAGTGCCCCGCGCTCGCCCACTTTCGTCTGATAACCCAAAGGCATCTCCTGAATAAAAGCATGAGCTTCAGCCAACTTAGCTGCCGCTACAACTTCCTCTAAAATATAATCAGGACGATAGAGTTGAATGTTTTCGGTAATGGTTCCCGAGAACAAAAAACAATCTTGCGGGACCACACCTAACTGCGATCGCATTGACTGTGGTGAAACGTGACTGACATCATGACTATTAATCAGAATTCGACCCTTAGTCGGATGATATAGCCCCTGCAAAAGTTTCACTAGCGTTGACTTCCCAGAACCACTACGACCCACGATCGCCACACACTGATTCGGCCTTACCTCAAACGAAAGCCCAGACAGTGTTGGATTGTCCTCAAGGCCGTCGTAAGCAAACCTCGCACGATCGAAACACACCTCACCTGCGATCGTCGGAAGTATCATCTGCTGAAAAACGTGGTGTAACCGAGTGAGCGAGACAGAACTGATGGAGGCTGGACTGTTGTTTATGTTGAACCTAAAGGCCCGATCGACGGGTGATGTTCAAGCGATTTCGTCCCTAGGAATGTTGCTGTTGCGTCGCGATCGACTATTTAATCATCCTAAAATCGAAACACTGATTCCCATTCACCAAGCCCTACAAATTCTACTAGAGCAATCTATTACCCTTGATCGGCTCATCAACAAAAATGCTGAGGCCAAGACGATCGCCAATCCCGGATCCGCAAATTCAAGATCCATTCACTCTGAGCAGCAGCCGGGTCCCATTGATTACGCTCTGGATCAGAGTGGAGTGACGGAACAAGTATCTGACCCTCTATGTCTTGGTTCAGGACTGACGCCTCGCCAGTGTGAAGTGATTCGCCTACTGATGAGAGGCAACGGAACCCGCACGATCGCTCAATCGATCGGTTGCAGCAAGGCGACCGTCCGTAAACACCTGGAAAATCTTTACCGTCGTCTCGGTGTCCAGACCCGGACCGCTGCGATCGCTTATATTCTAGGAAAGATTGGCATCGTCTAACCCTCTTTAGCGAACGGAACTAATCGATGTTTTCGGATATTGTATATGGAGGCATCCTAGTAGGAGCGTCCTATTTTTTAGCATCTTGTTCTTAATGTGCGATCGTCACGGCTAAGCGTTATTCTTATGGGCTTCACTTCAGGACTTGTTCTTACCCTCTGCACTATCAGTTTTTTACTGTGCATTTGGATTGTCATTCCCGCTCCGATATTTGCATTGTTGCCCCTGAGCGTTGGGACACCGGAGATCAGTCCATGGCTTTTAGTGATTAATATCACGATCGCAACCCCATTAATCTTTGTAGTTGTAAAGTCTCAATCTAACTGGGCTTTTCGCGTTTCACTTACTTTAATTATTTCAGCACTTATTTTAAGTGCGTTACCCCTCTCACAGCTATCGCAAGCCCGATCGAAAGCTGACCAATCTATGACTCTAAATTTGAGTCAAGATGTGCTAAAAAACCCTAACCTCGATCGATCGAAATTCAGGCAGCAGCCCTTTAATTTTACTGATGCATTTCGTGGGTTCACTCCCGTCCCTGTTCGTGAGACCGTGGATGTAACCTTTGCGAATCCCGATCGTCGCGTAACGCTAAAGCTTAATGTCTATCGTCCGCCCACGATCGGCAACTATCCCGCGATCGTCCTCGTTTACGGCGGCGCATGGCAGCGAGGAACCCCAGGGCAAGATGCCACCTTTAGTAGGTATATGGCGAACCAAGGCTATGTGGTGTGGGCGATTTCCTACCGTTATGCCCCTCAATACCATTTCCCCGCTCAGCTTAATGATGTCCGATCAGCATTGACCTTCATCCAGCAGCACGCCACCGAGTATGAAACGGATGTGACGCGGATGGCAATTATGGGCCGATCGGCAGGTGCTCAATTGGCGTCATTAGCGGGTTATGAATCTGGCCCGATCGCCTTTCGTGCGGTGGTGAATTATTATGGTCCGGTAAATCTAACGGCGGGTTATTACGATGTCCCTACGCCTGATCCCATTGGATCGCGATCGGTATTAACAGACTTTTTAGGCGGAACTCCCGAAGAAAAAGGAGCTGAATACGCTGCCGCTTCGCCACTAAATGCAGTCAGACAAAATCTGCCCCCGTCCCTCTTAATCTATGGCGGGCGCGATCACATCGTGATGTCCAAGTTTGGGAAAGGGCTAGCAAAGGCTTTAACGGATCAGAACAATCAAGCTGTTTTCATCGAGATTCCCTGGGCTGATCATGCCTTTGATTCCGTATTTCAGGGCGTCAGTCATCAATTTGCTCTCTACTACACGGAGCGATTTCTAGCGTGGACCTTGCGTTAGAGTGTCACACTGAGTTATGACTTATTATTAAAGGCGATCGATGCCGTCCGCTTGACGATCGACCCTATTGTGACTACTATGTAATTACTCTAGATTTGTAAATCACATAGGAATTATCCAAGCATGAGCGTCGCCATTAGAACTCGCATCGTTCGGATCGGTAATTCTCAAGGCATCCGTATTCCTAAGCTTCTGTTGGAGCAAAGCGGTATCCAGACCGACGTTGAGATTGAAGTCGAGGGCGATCATTTGACCATTCGTCGAGCGCCGCAGCTCCGAGTAGGATGGGATGAAGCCTTTGCTGCTATGGCAGACCAACAGGATGATGTTTTGCTAGATACCCCAAGCTCGACCGATTGGGAGCAGCACGAATGGGAATGGTAGACGAATGCTAGTCCAGCGATTTGAGGTCTTTCTGGTCAACCTTGATCCGACGATCGGCCATGAAATCCAAAAGACGCGTCCTTGTGTGGTGGTGTCACCCAATGAGATGAACCGCAATATTGCAACGGTGATGATTGCGCCGATGACGACAAAAGGGCGGACCTATCCGACTCGGGTGATCTGTCAGTTTCAAGGTAAAGAGGGTCAGATTGTTCTAGATCAACTTCGGACCGTTGACAAAACGCGGCTAGTGAAAAAACTAGGAGAGATTAGTCACGGGGAACAACGAATTGTTTTGGCGACGCTAGCAGAGATGTTTGCGGAATAGCTACGGAAATCACGATTTAGAAGACAATAATTTTGAGTACGATCGCCCCATGTGTCTCAACTGTTAAACTAAATCAAAATCCAAGTCTTTACAGTTGGAATCCTATGGTTAACGTTGTCGAAATCCCCTTAGAGTTGACTCGTTTCCAGCTTACGGTTGGCGTGCAGTAGCGATTGAACTTCTTACTCGATCGCCAAGACGTTGGAGAAACTTTGACGACCGCAGAATTTTCCGAAGCGGATGGACTCGTCGAACTTGCAGAGTTTCTCTCGTTGCTGCAACTGCGATCGCACCGCCCTACTCAATTGGAATGACCAAGATTCCCGCTGCTCTTCGCCCGATCGGTCATTAAACGATCGGGCGATCGTTGCAAATATTGCACGCTTTCTCAGGAGGGGCAATTCGTTCAGAAGAAGTTATCTTCGATCGCCATCCGCCGAAGTGAAATCGATTTCATGGCATCTTGTCGATCGATCGCCCGGATTTATTAGATTTTGTGGGTAAAATCAAGAGTGAATTGTTTTGTAGTGATGGGGCGATCGAGTTATGACTGATAAGTTGGTTTCACTGGAGTTGGATTTTCAGGATGACGCGCCGGAATCGACGCAGGAAAAGCTTACGGTGAGCCTTTATCAGCAGTTGCAGAAAGTGCCGGGGCTGAAAGTCGATCGGGTTGCGGAAGTTGCGCCGGATGGATCTAGGTCGTCTGGGCGGTTTTTGTGGGGGCTGTTGCAGGCGGAGGTTGGGATTCCAGGGATTAAGGATTTGTTTGGGTTTCTGGGCGATCGGCTTGGGGATAAGCCGATCGTGATTAAGGCGAAGTTTGCAGATGGTCGCGTTTTTGAGATGACGGCGCATAGTCGGGCTGAATTGGCGGCGGGTCGGGAAACTCTTGAAGCGATGGCGAAGATTAAGTAAGCGATGAGTAAGTTTGCGTTGTTGATTGGGGTGAGTGAGTACTCGGAGGGTGAAAATCCTTTGAGTGCTTTGCCTGCGGCGTTGAATGATGTGCGGCAACTTGCGGAGGTGCTGGAGGATCCCAATATTGGCGGATTTGATTCGGTGCTGCCGTTAGAGAATCGATCGATCGAAGACATGCGATCGGCGATCGCGAATCTGTTTGCCGATCGGCGTGCGGATGATTTGGTGTTGCTGTATTTTTCGGGTCATGGCATCACGGACCAACAGGGAAATTTCTTTTTCTCAACGCCAAAGACCTATAAGAAAGGAAATTTGCTGTTTAAGCCTTCTGCGATTCCGGCACGGGATGTTCATGATGAAATGAATGATTGTGCGTCCGATCGGATGGTTGTGATTTTGGATTGTTGTCATAGTGGTGCGTTTGGGGATTTGATTTCGCGTGATGCTGGGGAGATTAAGTTTGAGCCGCAACTAGGTGGGCGTGGACGAGTGGTGTTGACAGCTTCGGCGGCGATCGATTATTCCTATGAGCGATCGGGTGAGGAGTTGGCGGTTTATACGAGGTATTTGATTGAGGGGATTCGGTCAGGGGCTGCGGACCGGGATGAGGATGGGTATGTATCGGTGGATGAGTTGCATGATTATGTAGTGGAGAAGTTAGAGAAGGCGGCTCCGGGAATGTCTCCGCAACGGTATGTAAAGCGAGATGGAGAGAAGATTCACCTGACGAAGGCGATCGTAGCGGACCCGACGAGACGATATCGAAAGGCGGTGAAGCGGTACAGTCAGGATGGTGTGATTCGGCCAGCAGGGCGACGGAATTTAGAGATTGAACGGCAGAAGTTGGGGTTGACGATCGAGGAATCGGCGGCGATCGAAGCAGATGAATTGCGTCCGTATCGGGAATATCAGCAGCATTTGAAAGACTATGAGGAGTGTTTTCGAGAGGAGTTGGCGTTTTTAGGTGGGGTGTTGGACGATCGGAGTCGTGAGGAACTCAATGATCTAATTCGGCAACGCAGTTTGAAACCTGAGGATGTGACGGCAATCGAGCAGAGGGTGATACAAGAGTTAGGCATTCCTGAACCTGTGGTGGTGGAACCGATCGTTGAGAAAGTCGTATACCCAAAAATCCGATTTAAAAAAGTTGTAAAACCTAAACTCCAACCATTTACGGAATTAGGAGCGTCGGGAAGACTGTTTAGTAGTGCAGCCAAGCTAGAAATGCTACTGATCCCAACAGGTGAATTCATGATGGGTTCCCCCGAGAGTGAAGAAGGACGATCGGATGCTGAAGGGCCACCACATTTGGTCAAAGTTTCTGCATTTTACATGGGGAAGTTTCCGATTACGCAGGCTCAGTGGGCGGCGATCGCAAAGACAAAACAAATCGATTGTGAACTCAAACCCAAACCATCAATGTTTGACGGCGCTGATTTACCTGTTGAACAAGTGTCTTGGAATGATGCGATCGAATTTTGCAAACGTCTATCCCGAGAAACAGGAAAATGCTACAGCCTACCGAGCGAAGCCCAATGGGAATATGCCTGTCGGGCGGGAACGACGACGCCTTTTCACTTTGGGGAGACGATCGATGCAGCGAATGTAAATTACGATGGAAACCATACTTACGGTTCTGGCAAAGAGGGTGAATATCGACAAAAAACTACTCCTGTAGGTTATTTCAAAGACTCAGCGAATAAGTTTGGGCTTTACGACATGCACGGAAATGTCTGGGAATGGTGCGCGGATTCCTGGCATAAAAACTACAAAGGTGCGCCGATCGATGGCAGCGTTTGGGATGCCTCTAATGATTCCGGATCTAAAGTCCTACGCGGCGGCTCCTGGTTCAACTATCCGAGGTACTGTCGATCTGCGAGCCGTTACTGCGGCACGTCCGACCTCCTCGACAGGCTCATTGGATTTCGTGTTATCTGTCCCATCCCATTCACCCAGGACTCTTAGTATCACTATTCACTTTTAAACTCTTACTCTTTATCTAATCTTTCTATTCCCTTCGTGCGTGGCACGATCAAAAATTTTTTGATATTTTGGAGATATGAGCGAATTACCTATTCTCCAGAAAACCTATGATTTAATTCATTGGTATGTCCCTATTTTAACCCGATTACCTAAGAGCCATAAATACATCTTAGGAGATAGATTAATCAGCGATCTTTACGATCTTATGCGAGGACTAGTTCAAGCGAAATACAGATCCGAAAAGCGAGAACTTTTAATTGAGCTTAACATTAATCTAGAAATTATCCGACACCAAAACCGTCTACTTCACGAGTTTGACCTAATTAAAATGGACCGCTATGAGTATTCATCAAAGCTGATTAACGATATTGGAACGGATCTCGGTGGTTGGATTAAGCAACAGAAAAGAGACAGGCCCGGTCCGAAGTTAGATAAATAAATTTAGGCAGGCATTTTAGAATTTTTTATTGATCCCAAAACTTCTGATTACATCATACCCCAATATCACAAATATATCCTTAATTCCATGCGACGCAAAGGCAATCTCTACCCCGAAATTATCAGCTTTGAAAACCTCATCACCGCTGCTAAAAAAGCACAGCGTTCTAAACGATTTCGCCACACCGTACTTGCCTTTCACAACAACCTTGAAGGTGAAATTTTCCAACTTCAACACGAACTCCGAACCCGAACCTATCAACCCGGAACTCCCACAACCTTCCACATTTACGAACCCAAACCACGACTCATTTCTGCCGCACCCTATCGAGACAGAGTAATCCATCATGCCCTTTTCAAAGTCATCAATCCCATCTTTGAACCCACCTTCGATGCCTACTCTTTCGCAAACCGAGTCGGCTATGGCACCCATGCCGCCCTCCGTAAATTTACAAAGCTCTGTCGCAGTCATAAGTACATTCTTCATTGCGACATCCGTCGCTACTTCGCCAACATCGATCACGAAATCCTCAAAACCAAACTCCACCACAAAATCAAATGCCCCGACACCCTTTGGCTCATCGACACCCTAATCGACGCTAGCAATCCTCAAGAAAGCGACCACACCTACTTCCCCGGCGACGACCTCTTCACCCCCTACAACAGACGTAAAGGATTACCCATCGGCAATCTCACCAGCCAATTTTTCGCAAATTTGTATTTGAGTGACTTCGATCGCTTTATCCACCGCACACTCCACATCACCCATTACCTGCGCTACATGGACGACTTCGCCCTCTTCAGCAACGACGCCACAATGCTCGATCGTGCCCGCCTCAAAATAGAAACCCATCTCGAAACCCTACGCCTCAACATCCATCTCATCAAAAGCCAACGCTTCAAAACCCGCATCGGTGCAAACTTCGTCGGGTTCCGCGTCTTCCCTCGTACCATTCGTATCCGCACCGATAGCCTCCGTCGCAGCAGCCGCAGATTCGACAGGCTTCGCAACCAAGCAGATCCAGATATCCAGCACATTTTGCGATCGCTGCAAAGTTGGAACGCCCATCTCGCCCACGGCAACACTTGGAAACTCCGCCAAAAGATACTCGCAGATTTTCCATCAGAATGGTTTACTAAAAACGGGGGTAGACAACCCAAAAACGCGGCGGCTCCTGGAACAACAATCCGAGGAACTGTCGATCTGCGAACCGTAACTACAACACGTCCGACAACCTCAACAGGAACATTGGATTTCGTGTTATCTGTCCCATCCCATTCACCCAGCACTCTTCAACCGATCGGAGTTTGATCATGGGAATGATCAGAGCGTATCCCCGAAGAGTCCCGATCTACTCCCGCGATGTCTAGCGCATCCGAAGATCACAAATGATCGCACAGCACTCGTAGTCTCTAGCGTTTGGCGTTAGTTGTCGATCGTCCTGTGCGATTTTTCAGACTGCAATCGGCTTCATAGGCTGTCGATTCGTGGGTATCCGCCCCTAAGTCGTTCCATTCTGGAACATAATAGAGCGCATCAAAGGTTTACCCCAGCTCTTTCCTCCAGTGTCCCATGCCTAACTTTCTGGTTCAACCGTGGGCAATCGGCCTTGCCCTCAATACCGCCCTTCTCCTCCCCGCCTACCTCTCACCGAAAAAGCTGCTAACTCCCGAAGGGACGCTCCATGCTTGGGTTTTAGGAGTGCTCCTCTATGGGTGTCTCGGGTGGCAAGCTTACGGGCTAATGATGGTATATTTTCTGGCCGGGTCAGCGGTGACACGCATTGGGATGGCCGAAAAAGAAGCCGAAGGAATTGCCGAAAAGCGATCGGGCGCGCGCGGGCCGGAAAATGTCTGGGGTTCGGCCTTGGTTGCGGCATTGTGCGCGATCGGGTTTTGGATGGTGAAGGTATGGAATTATCGTGAGTTGATGCAGTTTGGGACGCTGCCGCAGTGGGCCGTAACCTTACCGCCGCTTTTGCTGTTGGCCTACACGTCAAGCATTGCAACCAAGCTATCCGATACCGCCGCGAGTGAAATTGGTAAAGCCTATGGAAAGCGCACCTTTTTAATTACGACCCTAAAGCCTGTACCGCGCGGAACTGAAGGGGCCGTGAGCTTAGAAGGCACGATCGCTGGAGTAATCGCATCTATGTTAATTGCTGCAATCGCCTGGGCGTTGGGACTTATTCCTCATCAGTATCCCATTAGCGTTGGCATTTGTGTACTTGCAGCCTTTGTCGCAACCAATCTTGAAAGTGTCATTGGCGCGACGATTCAAGAGAAGTTTGATTGGCTAACGAATGAATTGGTTAATGTGATTAATACCGCGATCGGTGCCGCTGTAGCAATCATGATTGGGTTATTAGTGTTTGGGCAATAATTCAGTGGTCTATGGAAAAAGATGACTATTCTCCAAAGAGAATCCTCTAGTAATGACCCCAATAACGTAAAGTTAAGGATTATTAAAATGCGCCTCTCCCCCTATGCCCATGCTGAAGGTTCTCGTTTCCGATCCCATCGATCAAGTAGGGATTGATATCCTTTCCCAAGTCGCACACGTCGATGTCAATACCAGTTTCTCCCCCGACGAACTTGTCGCGGCAATCGGTGACTATGATGCATTGATGATCCGCTCTGGCACCCGCGTTACCGCTGCGGTAATTGAAGCCGGAAAAAAACTAAAGATCATCGGACGAGCGGGCGTCGGGGTAGATAACGTAGATGTCACAGCAGCCACCCGTAAGGGCATTGTGGTGGTCAACTCCCCTGAAGGCAACACGATCGCTGCTGCCGAACACACCTTAGCGATGATGATGTCCATGTCGCGCTTTATCCCCGACGCCAATGCGTCTATGAAAGCCGGAAAATGGGACCGCAAAAGCTTCACGGGCGTCGAAGTTTACAAAAAAACCCTGGGAGTCGTGGGATTGGGCAAAATCGGAACCCACGTTGCTACTGTCGCCAAGGCCATGGGCATGGTTCTGATTGCCTTTGACCCCTTCATCTCCAAAGAGCGTGCGGATCAAATCGGTTGCAAACTAGTGGAACTTGATACCCTTTTGCGGGATGCAGACTACATTACTCTACACATTCCCAAAACGCCTGAAACAGCGAACCTGATTAATGCAGAATCGATCGCCAAAATGAAACCCAATGTGCGTATCATCAACTGCGCACGGGGCGGCATCATCGACGAAGCGGCCCTTGCTGTCGCCGTGTCCGAAGGCCGCATTGCTGGGGCTGCTATTGATGTCTTTGACAGCGAACCCTTAGGCGACTCTCCCTTGCGCTCCGTGGGCAAAGAATTGGTCCTGACCCCACACCTTGGCGCATCCACCGAAGAAGCGCAGGTCAATGTTGCCATTGATGTTGCCGAACAGATTCGCGATGTCCTCCTCGACAAGCCCGCTCGAAGTGCCGTCAATATTCCGGGATTGCGGCCCGACTTGCTTGAAGCGCTCAAGCCCTACCTGCAACTGGCGGAAACCCTAGGAACCATGGTCAGCCAACTCGCGGGCGGACGCATCGAATCGCTTAATATTACCCTCAGAGGTGAACTCGCCAGCAACCAAAGCCAACCGATCGTCATTGCAGCCCTCAAGGGAATGCTGTCCCACGCTCTCCAAGAACGCGTCAACTTCGTCAATGCCAGCATCGAAGCTAAAGAGCGCGGCATTCACGTCATTGAGACCCGCGACGAGTCGGTCAAAGACTACACCGGGTCCATCTTGCTCACTGCCAAAGGCTCCCTCGGCGAACACTCCGTCGGCGGCGCACTTCTAGGCGATCATGAGATGCGCATCATCAGCATCGACCAGTTCCCCGTCAATGTCCCTCCCAGCAAGTACATGTTGTTCACCTTGCACCGCGACATGCCGGGAATCATTGGACGGATTGGATCATTGCTCGGTGATCTCAATATCAACATCGCCAGTATGCAAGTCGGTCGCAAAATCGTACGCGGAGACGCCGTTATGGTCATCACCGTAGACGATCCGCTCCCCGAAAACACCATCACTGAAATCACAAAAGTGTCCGGCATTCGGGATGCCTATACCGTCACGCTGTAAAGCTAAATCAACGATTCATTGCACTACACCCGGCCCCCAAACCCCCAATTCTGGGGGCTTTGAATCTGTCCTTCTCCCCCAGAATTGGGGGCCAGGGGGCGGTTTGGCAGGGATCTTGCAAGGATCGATTCACCCTTGCTTCTAGGATTAAACATGTCGAATAGCTGGTGGGAAATCCAAGTTTTGTGTGATGCGGTGCTGGAAGAAAGCATGTTTTGGCGGTTGGAAAAATTCGGCTGTAAAGGCATGTCCAGTCAGCGCCAAGGCAATACTTCAATCATCGCCGCCTACATGCCCCAAGTCACCTCCCATGTGCTTGACTTGTCGGCGCTCGCCCTGCAAATCAAGCAAGATGCGTTATGTTTTGAAGTGTCTGATCCCACCGTCCAGTGGCACTTAATCGATGAAGAAGACTGGGCGCATGGCTGGAAAGCCTACTGGAAAACCCAGAAAATTGGCGATCGACTGCTTATTCATCCCGCATGGCTACCCATGCCCGAAAACCCCGAGAACCGCGCCATTATGAAGCTTGAGCCGGGTGTCGCTTTTGGCACGGGCGATCACTTCACCACACAGCTTTGCCTCGAAGCCCTCGAAATGCGCCTCGGTGAAAACCCTGAAACCATCACGATCGCGGACATCGGCTGCGGATCAGGCATCCTGTCCGTTGGGGCATTGCTCATGGGAGCCAAAAAAGCTTACGCCGTGGACACCGATCCCCTTGCTGTCAAAGCGACCCAAGAAAATATCAAACTCAACGGCCTAAATCCTGCAACCTTAGAAGTCCAGGAAGGGAGCGTCGAAACGATTGTTCTGATGGTTCCCGAACCTGTCGAGGGAATCGTTTGTAATATCTTGGCCCATGTTATTGTAGAACTCATTCCAGAATGGGGACCGTTGATTAAGCCCACTTCATGGGGAATTTTGAGCGGGGTCTTGCTGGATCAAGCCAAGGCCGTCACCGACGTTTTAGAAGAGAATGGATGGTTCGTTGCAGCGCTTTGGAAACGTGGAGATTGGTGTTGTCTCAACATTCGACGCCTCTAATGACACCTCTAGCGATAAAGGTTCGCTATGCTACAGTGAGCATAGCTTCTAGTCCAAATTTTGACCCGCGAGCTTGACGACATGACTCCTCTAACCAAACGTGCCTTGATATTGGGAACCACTGCGATCGCGGTAACAGCAGTAACGGTTGCGGTCGCGGGCGTGGGCGTTAATTTTTCCCGTGGAGTCTCATTGCTCAAGGACGGACCCAAGGAACTCGTCGATGAAGTCTGGAGTGTCATCGATCACAGCTACGTCGATGCGACCTTTAACCAAACGGACTGGCGTGCTGTCCGCCGGGACTACCTCGGACGAGAGTATAGTGATAAGAAAGCGGCCTATGGGGCGATTCGAGAGATGCTCAAGAAGCTGAACGATCCTTATACCCGCTTCATGGACCCTGAAGAATTTAAGAACATGAAAATCGATACCTCCGGCGAATTGACGGGAGTGGGGATTCAGCTAGCCGCCGATGAGAAAACTAAGAAGCTAACGGTTATCTCGCCCATAGAAGGCAGTCCAGCCTCAAGCGCTGGCGTTCTTTCCAAAGACATTATCATTAGAATTAACGAGAAATCGACCGAGGGCATGGACGTCAACACTGCTGTCACTTTAATTCGAGGCCCACTTGGGACCTCTGTCAAGCTCACGATGCAGCGCGGTGAGCAAGTTCTAGATTACGAACTCAAACGCGATCGCATTGAAATTCACCCCGTTCGCTACAACGTCCAAAAGTCGGCGATCGGTGATGTAGGCTACATCCGTCTCAATCAGTTCAGCGCCCCTGCGGTCAAAGAAATGCGCGACGCCATTCGCAAGCTCGAAGCGCAGAATGTCTCTGGTTATATTCTTGACCTGCGATCGAATCCCGGCGGGTTGCTGAATGCTAGTGTCGATATTGCCCGAATGTGGCTTCGAGAAGGGGGCATTGTTTCCACGGTCGATCGTCAGGGCGGATCCAATCGACAATCAGCGAATAATTCGGCCCTCACGGATAAAACTATGGTCGTCCTCGTGGATGGAGGATCCGCTAGCGCTAGTGAAATACTCTCTGGTGCGCTTCAAGATAATAAACGCGCCAAAATTGTCGGAATAAGAACATTTGGGAAAGGACTCGTGCAATCTGTTCGAGAACTGAGCGACGACGAATCAGGAATTGCTGTGACGATCGCGAAATATCTGACACCGAATGGTCGTGACATCCACAAACATGGTGTCGATCCTGATGTTGAAATCAAGCTGACTGAAGAGCAACAAAAGGTTCTTCTTCTCGATCGTGACAAAATTGGAACGTCAAACGATCCCCAGTTTGCAAAAGCATCGCAAGTGCTAATTGAGGAGTTCAACAGTAAAAAGGCAACCCGCGCTGCCAAATAGATGGGTACATTGCTTTGTTCAATGAGCTAGAGAGAATTAGGGTCGATGCCTAGCGATCGTAAATGGTCAGATAGTTTTTTCAGCACGCGATCGTTTAATCAACGATTATACAAATCAAGTGAAGGCTATTTCCATTCAGCAACATGAAACAGCTTTACCTTCGAGAGAGCTAAGGGCTTCAGAGCTTACTTTTACTTTTGCTCTGGACAGGCTATCGCGAGGCTGTAGGGATTGCCAAGGCGATTGATCGCCCGAATCATCTCGTACAGCCGCCCAAGGTCGCGCTGATTAAAGTGCAGGGTCAGGCGAGGGAGCGCAAAGGTCTCATCCGGCAACTCTTGAGGGAGAGCGCTACTTTTTTCGATTTTACCCTTAACCAAAATATCGCTAAATCGTTCATTGAGTTCGTGGACCGCCTCATCTGAGAGATCGGACTGTAACCGAATGACCAGCATCTCTTTCACATAACGACTGGAATGGTAGACCTGGTAAAAGCTAGAAATTGCGTCACAGGCCATATCTAGCCGATCGGTGATAGTAAACAAGCTCAAATCATCGCGGCTGATCAGCCCTTGACCGAGCAAATTCTTCTCCAGATACTTTACCCAATTCTGCCAGTAGTCGCCCCCCGGCTTATCGATGAGGACCATTGGAATCGGAGCAGATTTCCCGGTTTGAATAAGGGTCAGGCACTCGAAGGTTTCGTCTTGGGTGCCGAAGCCGCCTGGAAAAATGGCAAGGGCATCTCCTTCTTTAAGGAAAAAAAGCTTGCGGGTGAAGAAATACTTGAAAGTGACCAGTTTATCCTGTCCTTCGATGTGGTCATTTGCGCCTTGCTCGAAGGGAAGCTGAATATTAAGACCAAAGGATTGGCCCGCGCCCGCCCCTTCATTGCCCGCTTGCATAATTCCGCCGCCGCCCCCTGTGATCACCATAAAGCCTTGACGGGTGATGTGCTGGGCAAAGTCTCGGGCCATCTGATACTCAGGCGCATCAACAGACGTACGGGCTGAACCAAAAATGGCGATTTTCCGGGTATGGCGATAAGGATTCAAGACTTTGAAGGCGCGTTCGATGTCGCGGAGAATGGCGCTAAGGATTTTTAAATCTAAGCGATCGGTGTCAATATTGCCGATTTCAACGAGGCTCATTAAAGCATTGACCATCAGATACCCATGGGGCGACTCGGGTAATCGATCGACGAGGTGATTCAGGTCTGCCCGGAGCGCAGCTAGCGTACTGAGGGTAAGATGGGGGGCAATATTAGGTCCGGAATTGAGAGCTTCAGACATGGATACGGGTCTCCTTCAGCTTGGCCTTTTATTGTACTTAAGATTTCTTCGGCTGAGATTTCCTGAATTGAGATGTCCTGAACTTGGACCTCGACTGCCCCAATCTGGCCTATAGAACACATCGCACTAAAAAAGCGGGACTGGTCATGCCCCGCTTTCGCTAATCTCCCGCTTAACCTTAGTCCTAGGACTTTGGTGAGCAGTAGACCATCAGGTACAAAGACCTTACATATACTTATCGAGGGTGTTAGCCAAGGTTGTCTTAGGGACTGCACCCACCACGGTATCGACTTTCTGACCACCTTTGAAAATCATCAGGGTCGGAATGCTGCGGATACCATATTTGTTGGCGACGCTGGGGTTTTCGTCAGTGTTGAGTTTCACAACTTTGACTCGACCATCATAGTCCTTGGAAATTTCCTCGACGACCGGTGCAACCATCCGGCAGGGACCACACCAAGGTGCCCAAAAATCAACGAGAACGGGTATTTCACTCTCAATCACTTCCGTGTCAAAGGAAGCATCGGTTACAGGAGTGGCTTGTGACATGCTTGTGCATCCTTGCCTAAACTTTAGAGAAAATTGTAGCACAGGGGACGGAATGTACCGAAAATTCTGCTTAAATCGCAATCTTAAATGGCGGTCTTGGATAATGGCTGCGGTTTCAGATAATGGCTACGATCGGTCCTTAAAACAAGGAACCGCCTAAACCGAAGTTCAGGCGGAGTGTGGTGTGAGGAGTGAACGGAAACATTTCTATTTCCGCTATCCCCTTCATTGTAGAGGACAGAATCTGATTCGCCCAACAGAATACGGTTGACGAATCTAGAATTTTATGGAAGATTTCCCTATTTGCCCATGCCGAGCTGCTGGGCTTTTTGGTAGACTTTCCCTTCAGTAAGGAGTGATGGTGCGATCACTACATTGACCTGCTGCATCTCCTTAATGGTGGCGGCTCCGAGGGTTCCCATACTGGTTTGGAGTGCGCCAAGGAGATTATGAGTCCCATCATCCAGAATAGCGGGTCCCCGCAGAATTTGCTTCAAGCTTCCGGTAGTGCCAACCTTAATCCGGGTGCCTCGGGGCAACAGCGGGCTAGGCGTGGCCATCCCCCAGTGAAATCCACGTCCAGGCGCTTCCTGCGATCGGGCAAAGGGTGAGCCGATCATCACCGCATCTGCGCCGCAAGCAATGCATTTGCAAATGTCGCCGCCTGTTACCAAGCCGCCATCTGCAATGATCGGGACATAGGTTCCAGTTTTTGCATAGAAGTCATCCCGCGCGGCAGAGCAATCCGCAACTGCCGTCGCTTGAGGAACCCCAACACCCAACACGCCTCGGGAAGTACAAGCCGCCCCTGGACCGATTCCGACCATGATGCCTGCGGCTCCCGCTTCCATCAGTTGCAGCGTCACGTCGTAGGTGACGCAATTTCCGAGAATCACGGGAATCGGCATTTCGTCGCAGAACTTTTTCAGGTCTAAGGGCGTGGTGTCAGTTGCGGCGGCGTGATCGGTGGAGACGACGGTTGCTTGGATAAAGAATAGATCGGCTCCAGCTTTTGCAGCGACCAAGCCAAACCGCGCAGCTCCGGCGGGAGTCGCACTAACAGCAGCGATTCCCCCTTGAGCTTTGATCTCTTGAATGCGTTTTTCGACGAGTTCGGGTTGGATAGGCTCTTGGTAAATGCCCTGCATAAGCGTCACAAACTCGGTGTTGCCCACAGCGGCGATTTTGTCCAGCATCGGGTTGGGATCGGCGTAGCGAGTTTGGATGCCTTCTAGGTTGAGAACCCCGATCGCCCCAAGTTTCGAGAGTTCGACCGCCATCTTGACATTGACGACACTGTCCATTGCGCTGGCAATAATGGGAATATCCCGGTGGATGCCACCTAACGTCCATTGGGTGTCGGCCAAGCTTGGATCTAGGGTTTTGGACCCTGGTGATAGCGCTATTTCATCAAAACCATAGGCCCTACGGGCGGTTTTGCCTCTTCCAATTTGAATGTCCACGCTCATCTTCCCCAAAACTATTCGGAACAGGTTAGCAAATTGGGGACGCTTTTTAATGTATTGGGGCGATCGGATTTTTGGGGTGAGTTTGACGCTAGTACCGAATCCGAGGATCAATATAGGCATTAACAATATCGATCGCGATACTGGCCAACGCAACGATCGCTGCGAAAAATACGGTAATTCCTTGCACCATTGGATAATCCCGCTGAGCGATCGCAAGGTATAGCCGATTGCCTAGACCGGGCCATGAGAACGTCACCTCAGTCAAAATCGCGCCGCCCAACATCGACGCCAAAGTCAACCCCAAAATTGTCACCACCGGAATCAACGTATTGCGAAACGCATGGTTCCACAGAATCCGAGATTCAGAAATCCCCCGCGCCCGCGCCGCCTCTACATAATCTGCCTGCATCGTCTGTTTCAAATTGACCCGCACAATCCGTTCAAAGATGCCACTCATCAACAGTCCTAAGGATGCCGCCGGAAGAATCAAATAATACAGCGCCATAAAAAACTGCTCCAGATTTCCCTTAAGCAAGCTGTCAATGGTGTATAGCCCCGTTACGAGTTCTGGCGTGGCGAGGGTCGTTGGAAAGCGCGTCCCTAACGGAAACCAACCCAACGCGACACTAAACACCAACTGCAACAGCATCCCAAACCAAAAGAGCGGAATCGCATAGGTCACAATCCCAAATAGCCGTCCGCTCGTATCCCAAACGGTATTGGGCCGAGAGGCTGAAAAGGTTCCCACGAATACCCCAACGAGGAGCGCGATCGCTAGACTAAACAGGGTCAGTTCCACCGTTGCCGGAAAATAATCCCCAATGGTTTTCCACACCGCGTCTCCACTCGCCAGGGATTTGCCCAAGTCCAGCTTCAAAAACAGCGCCCCCAAATAATCAGCATATTGCCCCATCAATGGCTTATTCAGTCCAAGCTGTTCCCGAAGCGCCTCTTTCGCCGCCTGCGGTGCCCTGGGTCCCAACAGCAAATCCACCGGATCCCCCGGCGTCGATCGCATCAACAAAAAAACGACCGACGTAATCAACCACAGCATTACTGGAGCTAGGAGCAACCGCATCGCAACGTAGGATTTGAGTGAATTCGATCGAGCCATAGGAGGCAGACCCACAAAAGTAATCCCATCAGAATAATGCAGAATTGAGAATGCTGAATGGAGAAATGATAAAAGGCCAAAAAATGGCGTCAGACGAAGTTCTTGCTTCCCCTAAGACCATCGGATTTTACGGGCACCCGATCGGTCAATATCTGTAAATGTCCGGAGTGTTAACGCGATCGCATATCAAAAATGGCATCACGAGCCACCCCGGCGATCGCTTGATCGGTTGCTTTGGGCAAATGATAATATTTGCCTCCTGCATTTTTCGCCAGTTCTTTCGCTAGTCCAGTAGACACAAACTTATTCTCGGTGTCAATGACGAGGAACTGCATTCCGGTGCCTCGAATGCGTCCGGCAATATTAAGCAACTCCGCTTTAATATCAGGCTTTTCACCGTCTGGAATGGTTTCGCCCAGCGATCGAGCCAGCGGTACATTCCCTCGGCCATCGGTAATTGCGACCAGCACCACTTGGCCAATATCTCCCGACGACAATGAATTAATCCCTACCCGGACGGCTTGAGTGAGACCATGGGCTAGGGGCGATCCGCCGCCGCAGGGCAAGCGATCGAGCCGTCGTTTGGCCGCTTCGATCGATCGAGTGGGTGGCAACAGGACTTCAGCGGCTTCCCCTCGGAAGGAGATCAGCGCGATTTGGTCCCGATTTTGGTATGCCTCGGTCAGCAATCGCAAAACGGCACCCTTCGCCGAATTCATCCGGTTCAGTGCCATGGACCCCGACGCATCCACGATGAAAATAATCAGCGCTCCAGCTTTTCGGGCCATGCGTTTGGCACGGACGTCGTTTTGTTCGACGTAGACTTTTTTAATCGCACCGGGAAGGGCGGATTCGGAGGCGCGGAGACGGCGAGATTTTTGGTAGGGTGCGGCGGCGCGGAGGGTGGCATCGACGGCAATACGGCGGACTTTCCCTCGGGGCAAAATGGGCTTGATGTAGCGACCTCGATCGTCGGTGAAAATGACCGATCGACTGCCGGATTTGCCCTGTTTACTCGCTTTCTGAGCAAACGTTAGCACGGAGTCATCCATCATCACCGCCTCAGGGTCAAACATGAACTCTTCCGGAATATCCGGTTGATCGTCCTCTTCTTGAGGCTCATCTTGTTCTGAATCATCTTCGTCCTCAGCAGACTCATCTTCATCCGAATCTTGAGGCTCGTCGTCTTGATCTTGATTCTGAGGGGGCGGCGGCGGCGGCTGTTGTTGATCGTCGGGGGGCGTTTGGATCACCGTTGCGCGCGGGACGATGACTAGTTCGACAGCTTTGCGCAGGTCCTCAGCAATAACGGCGCTGCGACCTTCGAGGGCGGCATGGGCTTTTGCGACTCGAATGGCGAACAGTTCTGCCCGGTGCCCTTGAACCACGCCGCCGATCGCTTCTTTGACAAGGTAACTAATTTGTTCTCGGGTGATGGTAACTTCCTTCAACCATTCCCGTGCCAGCAAAATCTGGGTTTTCAGCCCGTCGAGATCCTCCTCATACTGCTGCAAAAACGCCTTCGGATCCGCTGCATACTCAGTCGCCTGTTCCACAACCTCCACCCGCTGATCGAGATCCAGGACCATATCTGCCGAAAGAGAAATAGCAATTCGATCGAGAAGATGTTCCCTGAGCGGCCCTTCTTCAGGGTTAAACGTCGCAATGAGCAAGGGTCTGCACGGATGCTGGATACTTACGCCTTCACGCTCGACGATGTTGCGACCATCGGTTAGGGCACTCAGCAACAAGTTGGAAGTCTGGTCATCTAGGAGATTGATTTCATCAATATATAAGACGCCGCGATTTGACTCCGCCAGTAGTCCTGGCTGAAAGACCGTTTCGCCCTGCTTAATCGATAGAGTCACATCCACGGAGCCGATCAACCGATCTTCGGTCACGCCAAGGGGGATTTGAATAAAGGGGGAGGGGATGATTTTTGTGGTCGGTTCGGCTTGTCCAGCGAAACGGGCCTGGGTAAGGTCGTCCCAATCATCGCGAGCGTTGGGGTCGCAGTTGGCGATGCTATCGGCCACCACTTCGATGGGCGGCAACAGGGCATGAATCGCCCGCGCCATGACAGATTTGGCAGTTCCTCGTCTGCCTGAGATGACCACACCGCCGAGACCCGGATCGATTGCGGCCAACAGCAAGGCCATTTTAATAGAGTCCTGTCCGACCACAGCAGCGAGCGGAAATGTCGTGATAGTCCGATCGAGGGTGTCGGTCATGGCGAAGTTTGAAGAAAACTATAGAGAGGTAATCAATGCTAAACCCAGCATATCAAGCTTTAGGGCCGATCGATCGCACCCAGTCCCGTTCCTCTAGATTCAAAGCGGGCACAAGTTGCGCGGAATAATCGATCGCCAAATCCAGTGCGGCTGATTGATAGACGGTTTGCATCACGGCATTGAGATCTACGATCGGTCCTTCATCGCCATCCCGCAGGGCGATACCACTTCGATTGCCGTAACGACTTCTCCTGTCGTCACTTTTCATTCATTCCGGGAAATGGCGATCGCATGATTCACACCTCGTTGATGGAGATTGTCGATGGAGATTGGCAGGATATCAGCTCAACGTTGTCTCGATCATAGAACGAGTTTGGTAAGATTGGGATGAGTTGTATTTTGAAACGTTGGAGTTTGGATTATGGCAGCGGACTTGATTACGGTGACAGTGAGCGATCGTATTTGTGCCCACATGAATGATGATCACGCGGATGCCGTGGTACTGTATGCGACGGCTTACGGCCATCAACCTGCGGCAACGGCGGCGCGAATGGTGGCGATTGATCCTCAGGGCATGGATTTGACGGCTGAGGTGGATGGAGCGACGGTTCCCGTGCGAGTGCTGTTTGACCATACGCTGGAACATTCGGAAGATGCCCATACCACGCTAGTGGGAATGATTCGATCGGCGAAGAAGACGCAAAGCTAGCGATTGCCCTGTGTCGGGAGAATGCCCGTCGGGGCGGGAATAATGGGGAAATGCGTTGATTTGGGTTCAGTCGGATGCAGATAATCTGGCGAACGCTTTTCAATGTCTTGCCCCATATTCAAAAAATTATATGTCGCGACTTGGATTTGTGTTTTTGGAAATTTTGTCTTGTGAAGGTGGAATTCAATCCTATGTGCGGGATATTTTGGATGCGTTGCCGACAGCGATGGGAAAGGG
>ENA-OFCI01000073-OFCI01000073.1-metagenomes-genome-assembly--contig:-NODE-73-length-59893-cov-4.992396_pt1 | contig 59893 bp, 60 predicted proteins | sample MGYA00153391_OFCI01 | MGnify analysis MGYA00153391
GTAAAGCCTGTAAAAGAGGTTAACCCTAAACCAATCAATATTATAATAATACCAGCTTTTTTCATGAATAATACTTTCTATAAAAACGTCAGGAGTGAATTTAGAAATATTAATAAACTTGGTTGTTTCGTCATCAAGTTCTGTTTTCTTTTTTCCTATTAACTCATTTACTGATTGTTTATACTTTTCACTTTTTTTTACTCTCCTTAAAATTGTTTCATCGGTAATTTGTCTGCCTGATGAATCTGTAATTGTTAAGGTGGGATTTCCTTTGTCGTCTAAGCCAATTGCAACCTGAACCTTTTCATCAGGTATTTGAACATACCTATTATTTCGCAGTTGAGAAGTACCAGAGTTTCCGATTTTTGTTCTGTTAGATAAGCCTGTGCCTGGGATGCCTGTGTTTAAGTAAGTACCTTTTTTCCCAATTGTTACAGATGCACCTCTCACACCAGCATTTAAACTTACACCTGACTTTGATAAATTCAGGCTTAATCCTTTCATTATTTTCACTCGTCTTCTGAATCGCATAAGATTGTAATGTTTTCGTTAAATAATTAGGGTGTCATAGTCATTTACCAAAGTTTGCGAAAACACCTTATTGGCAATGCTTTTAAAATAACATTAAGTAACAGTTTATTGTAGTTTCATTATTTATAATTTTTTGTAAAATTCTATGGTAACCTTCCCAGAGAATATAACATCTCCATTTTTTATTACAAATACTGGGTTTGTTAGCTGATGGTAATAGGGGCCGCCATTGCCTACAACCTAAAAAAACTACTGAAATTTACAACAAGAAAAGTGCAAACCAATCTAGCAGCTATGCAGGTAACTCTACAGGCATTATTTTTACCCAAAAAACCCTTCTCAAACCAATATATTTTTCATTGGTGCCACTTTGTTTAAAACAAAACTCAGGTTGTAATTAAAATTAGCTTGGCTTAAAAGGACTCTAACTGATTCGGAATGTTTTTTAAAATGGTAGTTGTGCATCAGCCACCACTGTTGGCTGCCGTAATTCTTTATTTCATTAAAAACTGTTTCCAATTTCGTTTACCAATTTTTGTTCTATCATCTGTCAAATCAGTTATTTCAAGCATTGAAAATTTACCTTTACCTAATTTCTTAACAAAAATAAATGTAAGGTTTTCCAATGTCCATATAATATAAGTCAAATATGCACTTTCCAACTTCTTTCCATTCATGATTTTTTAATGAATAAACGATTATTGATTTGTAATGGCTCGCACAACTTGAATAGTATTGTCCAATTTCAGAAATCCCATCTTCGTCTGTGTCACCAACAGAAAATAAATTGTTTGGATGACAACAATACGAGTTTGTATTTAAACGTGGTAAGGTTGTGTCAAAAAATACATAAGAGTTTCCATCGTCACAATAATTAAAAGTTGGAACGACGAAAACAGTATCATTGTGTTTGTCATTATTTATATCTCCAATATTTTTAACTTCTTCGAATTCTGATTTTAAAAGTTTGTTTTGATAAGTAATAATTCCACAAGTGTCTCGCTGATATTTTCTCAGGTAACTTTGCATTAAAGATATCTTACCTTTTAGTAAGCTGTCTCCGATAAATTCTATGTTTTTATTAAGTGTCAAACGTAAACTGTCAAAATTTCTGGCGATTAATATTTTTGGATTTTCAATTTTTATGGTTTCAACTTTATGTTCTTTACAGTAAAATAAACAAACACCCAACGTTGTTAAGTGAAGTGTATCTCGAACTTTTGTCACTCTAAAGTATTTAATGTGTCCCTGTATTATGGCAGCCAACGTTAAGGCTTAGCGATGGGCTGGAATTTTATAATGTCAAGCCCGGAACCAAAGATGAAAATTTCTTAAAGATGAAGATAACAACTAAAACTAAATTTATAATGTCCTGCTGGAACTATTTCTGATATTGCTTTGTAGCCGATTGCTATTCCGTCAGCCAGCATATTACCAAACCTATTGTTGTGCGTTCGTACTTCTTCATTCATCTTTCAAGTTATATTCTTTTTGTAACGTATTAATAAGGTTTATTGCATGCTCATTCATTTCCTGTAATCGTACATTATAAAAATCAACAACGCCTGAATAAACCACTATTATATTACCAAACTGAATCAATTTTTCTTTATCATTATTGATTAATCTTACAGACGAATCTTTATCTGTAAAAATTCTTAGGACTGGATTAGCTGCTCCAAAACTCCAAAAACGTTGAAAATTAAAAAGCTGATCTGCAATATCAACTGATTTGTTCTGATATAATTCATAATAAGCTTGTTGGTCAAATAGTTTCTTCGCCACATCATCATATAAAATAATACTGTCGGCAGCCCCTTTTTTTCTAATCAAACGCATGCCTCCCGCACTTTTAAGTTGTTGAATAGTTCGTTCAATAGGGTTTATAAAAGCAGGATGAGTTAACCCAAATCTATAAAGCCTGTACATTTTAGCATCCATATTTTTATGAGCATCATAATTTAAACAAAGTGCTGCAAGCGAGTCGAGATAAGTTACTCTGTGATTATTTAATTCAATAGCTTGCCGCATATTTGCTGTATCTGTTTTGGCATCTTCAATCATTGAAATGATATATTCTTTTTCTTTTGAATTATCAGTAATATTTTCCCTGATATTTTCTGCAAAAAAGCCAAGCATTACCGCAAAAAATATCATTAAGCCTTCAAGTAAATATTCTTTGAAGTTTTTCTTCTCTACTTGCGGATGATGATGTACTTCCATATTTTCAGTTGCTTTTTCAGTATTAGCTAAATCAGTTGTAGCATTGTTAATCTCCGAAGTCTTTTCAGCTTCTATCTCTGGGAGCGGCTCTGTCGGCTCTTCATCAGTCATGTCTGGCATTTATTTTAGTTTGGTAAACAGAAAAAAATTATCAATTCTTTGTTACAAATAGTTGTTTGTTCCTTTACCCGACAGATTATTTTATGCATAATTCTAGTCCGCCCAGCAACGACATTTTTTATTCATTCGGATATTCTTTATTTAAAAAACCAATCAGTCTTTCTGCTCTATGTTTTTGATTTATCATATAATATCTGCTAAAATCATTGATACCTAGAAGTCTAAAGAGGTGACCAAAAAAACGCTGCTGATCTTTTTTATCAGTTGAGATCGTCGGTAAGTTCTTGTTCTTCCATAGAATCTCATTTTCAATTCCTAGTAATCCAAAATCCGGTTGCTGCCTGTAACTACTATCTCTAAAGACCGATACATCTAATATATTATACGCTTCATTCCAATAGTCATTATAAGTCTTTAGATATAGTTCGTTATGTCTAACAATTTCTTTATTGTAATAATCATAGGATATTATTGAATCGGATACACTTTTTTTAATAAGTCGTAGGGCTCCTCCATTTTTTAGTTGGGTGATTGTTGCATCAGATGGAGTAAATATATAATAGCCGAGCCCTTTACCAAAATAGGTATATACTTTTTTTATGTTTTCTGAATTAACTAAGTCAGCATTTCTCATTATTAATAGACTATCACACATTGATTGTTTTATCAAGTTCCTTTTAATCTGTTTGTTTAATAATGTAGTATCAGTTGTAAGATCTTGAATGAGTTCCTTTATGTACTGGTGCTCATGATGTTTTTCCACCCTGCTTTCTCTGATATTCTCGGCAACAAAGCCAAGGAAAACAGCCAGGAAAAGCATTGTAAATTCAAGTATGTATTCAAACCATTTTTTGGTATGTGTTACATGGTGAGGATGTTTGTGTACTTCCATATTTTCAATTTCTGTTGTTGTGTTTAAAGTTTCCTTTTCATTTACAAGTGGTTTAGGCGTTTCTCCCGTTTGTATATTTTCATCGGGCAATTGTTCTTCGGGCGGTTGTCCTTGTTCACTCATTTTCTAAATTATATTCTTTGTTAAGTAATGCAATTAATCCGGTAGCTAGCGATAATTGTTTTTTAAGCAGCGGCATATATTGCGTGCTTCCTGTATTAAGTAGGTTAGAGCATATATCAATAAACTCTACAAGATCTCCATCATTATAAATCGCCTTTATGGGCAGATTATTTATTGATGTATCAGGTACATGTACGCCGGCATAACCAGAGTTTTTATAATGGGGAATATACCAATTAAATATTTTATATCCTATCTCTCTATGCTTTTGCCGAGTGTTTTCAAAACGGTCATGTATTTCTTTAAGCCTTATCTGGTTGTCCCAATAATCTAAAATAGAGTCGGTAACATTTACATGGTTTATCAACCGTATAGAGCCGGTACCTTTTAATTGTGATGCTGCACGATCGTTAAAAACAATATCAATGCTTAATCCGGAAAAAAGCGTCAGCTGCGCCAAATAAGAATCATTTTGTGTCTTCAGTTGGTTTTTTGCAAACAGAACAATTAAACTGTCGGTCCTAACAATATCGGTCTGCAAACGCCTAATACTGTAATATAATGCAGCCGTATCTTTTTTCAAATCATCCCTAAGTAAATGAATATATTGTTTCTCTTTTTCTCTGTCAGAAATATGCTCTCTTATATTCTCTGCAATAAAACCCATCGTTACTGCAAGGAATATCATTAAACCTTCCAATAAATATTCTTTTAAATTTTTCTTTTCTACCTGTGGGTGATGGTGTACTTCCATTGTTTCAGTTTCTGGTTTGGGATTTGTAGTCACTGGTTGTCCAATTACTTCAATAGCACGCATTTCAGCCAAAGGGATAATTATTTCGGGCGGACTCTCGGGCTTATTGTCTTCGTATGCTTGCTGTATGTTTTCTTCGTTACTCATGTTCCAGGTGGTATTCTTTTTGCAAAAAAATAATCAGCCGTTTAGCCTGAATGGAAGCCTGTGTTGCACGTTGGTTCATCAATTTTAAAATTCCAAAATAATACTGTTCGTGCATAAGTATATCATTGATATCAGCTTTAGTTAAACCCGTTAATAATAAATTAGCTTGCATATTTTCTAAACTATCTTCTTTGACTATTTTATAAAAAATATTTGCACTAAATATTTTGCTATTAGAATTAATCACTTCACCGAGACGTTCTTTCTGAAGATCCGACCAATATTCAAATTTTTTCGTCCACAAATAATAAGCCCCAACACTATCGGCTATTGCTTGTTTATGAATCAATCTTAAACCACCACTACCTTTCATCTGTTCAAAGGTTTTAGAATCGGGTGAAATTAGGCTAGAACCCATAGTTAGCCGTCTAGCCATTATGTATACTTTACCTATATCGCCCTGTTCACTCGTTAGATTTTGAAATATAGTATCAATCATTTGGCTGTATCGATTATTGAAACGGATAGATGAATCATATAACGCTATGTCACTTTTCAGATCACCAGTTAATGACAGTACATAATCATGCAGTCTTTCTTTGTCAGTGATTTTCTCACGGATGTTTTCGGCAATAAATCCCATGGTTACTGCTAAAAATATCATTAAGCCTTCCAATAAATATTCCTTCCAAGGTTTTGGTTTATGGTGTAGGTCGGGGTGGTGATGGACTTCCATATTTTCAGATTCTTGTTTTGGGTTAATAGTCTCTGTGTCAGCAGTAGGAGTAATTTCGTTAAGAGGATTTTCCGATTGGGTATTTGTCGAATGATCAAGATGTTCTTCGTCTGTATTGTCTGCCATTTATTTTTAGTTGGTTAAGTTATTAGAGTGTTCTATTGCACACAACGAGAGTTTGTGAAAAAAGATCACTATCGCTAGCTAAATATAAACAATAAATAAATACGTAAAACTAGGCACGTTTGCAACACGAGAGCATCTGCCTATGGGTCTGAGGTCTTTAATGAATATGTTAGTCTATTTAGGTAAAAAACGCAGTGGTGTATATGAAAAAAAAGGAAAAAACAAAAAACTGGCAATAATAGCAGTTGCAAACAAACTTTTAAAACAGGTATTTAACGTTGTAAAAAAATGAGTGCTTGTTCGACAGAAATTATTATAAAAAATTAGCCTGATTTATTTGGTTTTCTGCACAGTTCGTGTTACCTGCATAGCCTTCATTTGGGTATTTGCTTTATGCCTTGTCTATTTTTACGGATGTCATAGTTAGTGAACCACCGACTGCTTTGTCATTAAACAAACTGACTTTTTCGTTTTCCTCCTTCAATGCCAAGGTGTAAAGCAAGGGAAGGTAATGGTCAGGTGAAGGAATTGCCAGATCAAAAGCCTTGCCTTGAGATTTATAGTTAATCAGGTTTTGATGATCCCCTTCCAAAATATATTTATTCATTTTTTCTTTTGCTTCCAATGCCCAATCGTATCCGTAATTATCGGTATTTAATTTCTCCCAGGCAACCATTCGAAGATTATGTACCATATTGCCACTGCCGATAATTAAAACCCCTTTTTTGCGGAGCGATGAAAGTTCTTTTGCCAAATCATAGTGATATTGTGGTGTTTGTGTATAATCCAAACTCATTTGTATTACAGGAACATCTGCATCTGGATACAGATGTTTGATAACACTCCATGCTCCATGATCAAGTCCCCATTTATCATCTAACCCGACATCGGTTTTTGTTACAAGCTTTTTGGTTTCTTTTGCTAATTCGGGATTTCCCGGAGCTGGATATTGCACATCAAACAATGCTTTCGGAAATCCACCAAAATCATGAATAGTTTGAGGTTTTTCCATAGCCGTTACAAATGTGCCTTTTGTTTCCCAATGTGCCGATATACAAAGGATGGCATTGGGTTTAACCATTGTATTCCCCAGTTCCTTGAACGATTTTACAAATTCATTTTCCTCAATGGCGTTCATCGGGCTGCCGTGCCCAAGAAACAGCACAGGCATTTGCGCTGTGCTGTTCATGGGGTTGGTTATCTTTTCAAGCTCTTTCAATTTCATTGTTGTTCCTGATGCCATACTTGTTACTGCTAAAGTTTGAATAAATGATTTTCTATTCGTCACATAATATTTATAATGCTTGTTTCACAAACTGAACTTCGGCACTTATTTTTACTTCTTCGCTTATCAATACTCCACCTGTTTCCAATGCTGCATTCCAATTCAATCCCCAATCTTTACGATTAATTTTTCCGGTAAGAGAAAAGCCTGCTTTTTCATTACCCCAGGGATCCTTGTTGATGCCGCCAAACTCTACATCAAATTTCACTTCTTTGCTGATGCCCTTAATGGTAAGGTTGCCAACAAGTTTGTAATTATCATCATCAACCTTTTTAAAAGATGTTCCTTCAAAGCTGAGTGTTGGATAGTTCTCTACTTCAAAGAAATCGGCACTTTTTAAATGATTATCACGGTTGTCGTCGTTGGTGAAGATGGATGTAGCATCAATGCTGGCATTGATTTTTGCTTTTGTAAAATCTTCGCCGTCGATTTCGGCTTCAAATTTTCTGAAAGTTCCTTTTACATTGGTGATCATCAGGTGCTTTACCTTAAAGTTTAATTCGCTATGCGTTGGGTCTGCTACCCATTTCGTTTTTGTAGCTGATAATATTGTTTCCATTTTAATTTATTTTAATAGTTTTTTAATTATTTAACCAACCCAAGTTGATTCATATAGGTCTTGTTGTCCCAGTATAAATATTCTTCGATCATTACCCCATCTTTCCAGACACCAATAGTAGCCATAGGTAATTTGAAAGCTTTGCCGGTGGGCTGTATAAAATTTCCGTTTCCTATAGGCATTGGTTTGGTAAAAGTGCCTTCCATAATACCGGTTACAGCAGTATAGTTTCCTGAACCAAAACGGATGGGATGTTCTTTAATTCTTGTATCAGGGGCATACACAAACATGGCTTTAAGGTCTTCGATATGTTTGTCAAGGCCAGTAGTGAAATGGCCGTCGGGCCAGTTTACTTTAATGTCTTTTGCATGACTTTCGTGGAATCTTGTCCATTCCTGATTGGTGAAAATGGTGAAATCCAGTGTATCGAATGTAATCAGGTTTTTTGAAATGGTTTCATTACCTGACGTCAGGGTTGCAATTTGATTTCTTAACGAATCAATTTCGGCCTGACTTGTTGAACCGGCTCTGCTGTTGCTTGAACAACTGCTGAAGACGATTATTGCTGCTGTAATAAATAATGCTGCAAGTGATTTGGTGTTTGTTACTTGTTTCATCTTATAATTTTTTTGTTTTATAGTTAATTACCATATTTACAATACAAAGGTGCATCCAATACATGGTGGTATGGTTACACTTTTGAGTAAACCTGTTGTACTTTTAGGAAAGAAGGGCTGACATCTGCTTGCGAAAGTCGGTGGGAGTTAGTCCGGTTTTTTTTGTAAATACACGGGTAAAATAAGATTTCTCGTTGTAGCCCAATTCATAGCCTATTTCAGAAATTGAGAGATCGCTATTGATGAGTAATTGACGGGCTTCAATCAGTTTTCTTGTTTCTACAATATCTGAAACACTTTTATCAAAAATAGACTGGCAAATCAGATTCAGATTCCGTACTGACATATTCAATTTGTCAGCATAAAACCCAACGCCTTCCGGTCGCTTGTAATTCTGCTCTAGTATTTTCAATAAATTATTGAACGATATTAATTGCGTATTAGATGAATCGCTTTCTTGCCTGAACCGTTGTTTACCTTCAGCCTCTAATTTGGATAATAATGCCAGCAGTAAATGTTTGATCATGGTAAAGTCGGGCTGTTGCAGTTTATACTCATTCAGCATCATTTCACAAATCGCATTCAACTGGCTTAAACAAGCATCTGATTCAAAAGGATAATTAATATTATCCAGGAAATTTGAATAAAAATGAAACCGGCTTTGAGGAATAAATTCATTTTTATACCTCAACGCCCAACCTTCTGTATTCGTGTCAGGTAGAAACTGATGAATTTTTCCTTCTGCAACATAAATTATCAGTGGCGCCGTAATGGTTTCCTTATTAAAATCTATAAAATGCTGTGGACTTCCCTTGGAAACTATAATTATTTCTTCATGGTCATGTCGGTGAGGCTTTGAAGGAGCATCCGCATACTGCCTGCTTAATTCAGGAGTTAATTTAAGTATGTCGAAGGAGTCTGTCATGCAGGATAAAGATACATCAATAAGAGTCCCTTGATATGTCTGTCGAATAAAAGTAATGTCGCCAATAGGCTTGCAGGTAACACAATATTATATTAAAATAATGTATTTTCATAATATTCAATCTGCTAGTAATCAACTTTTGAAGAATATATTTTCAATTGTTGTTTTATTATAACCTTCTTTTAAATCGATAGCGACAATATTATTTGCAAGTTATAAATAAGTATTTTATAAAATTATAGTTATGGAAGTTTTTGAGCTACGTTTATTGTAAAAAGAATGCAGTGGGCTCTCAATATTTATTAAAATTTTCTTTATACTTCAAAGAAACTATAAAAACTTAGTTACTTTGATATTCCTATTTTTTCAGCATCGATAAAAATTTATTATGGAATTTATTGGTTGTTCTGAAATGGTAATAGAAAGCTACTTTACTTTTCTGGATAATTTTTATTCTTGATTTATCCATTGTTTGCAATTATATTTTTTAGTGCAGTCTTATATGCAATTCGCCTTGCGGTCGAATTTATATTATGACAGTCAATACTGTGCCTGGTAATTTTTGTATAATAGTTATATCTATCCCCTTTAAAGAATCAAATTATTTAAGCGTCAATCTCTTTTCTTTTGTACACCCATTTCTTACCAATCTTAGTGGCTGGCATATTGCCACACAAAGTCCATCTTCTTAAAGTGAGTGGAGAGATATTAAGCAATAACGCTGCTTCATTTAATGTCAACAACATTTTAGAATTAAGGATTCTGATTTCTTCTTCCGTTACTAAACATTTAGGTCTCTTCTTAATGACTGTTTGCAAGTCAACTTCTGCAATCTTTTCGTTTCTTATTTTAAGTTTATACAAACGCTTTGCACAATTATCTGAACATGTTTTTGATGTAGTCTTCTTTGCAATAAACTATTTACTGCACATCTCACATATTTTTACAACTCGGATATTACTGCTCATATATTTGTAAGGTTTAGATGATTCAGTGTGTCGTTTCGAATCATACCGTATCATTGAGTATCATACCGTAACATTTCTCACGATTGATAACATAACCTTACTACAAATTTTTATTAGTAACCAGATTAACAACAAGAAAAAGCATACAAAGAGCAAGTAAAACAATACTAAAAGCAGATTGCACTTTTCTAAGAAGGTGGCAATGAGACTAAAAGCAACTAAAAGTGTACTAAAAGCAACAAAGAGTTTGTACGGTCATTTTCCGATACAAAATTTGCTAAAAATAAAGTCCAGCTTATCTTCATTTGTAACCTCTCCGGTTATTTCACCCAAATCATAAAGAGCAGTTCTTATGTCAGATGATAAAAGATCCCCTGAAACATTTGCATCAAGTCCATCCTTAATTGCAGAGAGCGAATTAGAAATATTTTTAAGCGATGCAAGGTGGCGAGTGTTGGTGATAATATTGTTTTCAGCATAATTATTTGCATGAACAGTGGCAGCAAAAATGACCTGCTTTAGCTCATCAATTCCTTCATTGTTCTTAGCAGAAATATAGAGAATATCTTCACTTAAATATTTTTTTTCACTTAGTTTAATATCTGATTTATTTCCAACAAAAATGTATTTTATATTTTCTTTTTCAAACACGGATTGTTGTGTTTTTAAACTATTGTCAGTTTCAGTGTTTACATCAAAAATATACAATACAATATCTGCAGACCGCATTTTACCCAAGCTTTTTTCAATCCCAAAATTCTCAATAACATCACCGGAATCTTCTCTGATACCTGCCGTATCTATGAGTCTAAATAGTATGCCGTTGATGTTTATTATTTCTTCTATCGTGTCTCTTGTTGTGCCTGCAATTGCAGAAACAATCGCTCTTTCTTCGTTCAACAAAACGTTCAGCAATGTAGATTTACCTGCATTGGGTTTACCAATTATTGCAACACTTACACCGTTTTTAATAACATTACCCAGCGTAAAAGATGCTATCAGTCTATTTACAGAAAAATGTATTTGTTTAATGAGCGCATAAAATTTTTCTCTGTCTGCAAACTCTACATCTTCTGTTGAAAAGTCCAGTTCCAGTTCTATCAATGCTGAAAAACTAATAAGTTGCTCCCGCATATTACTCAACTCATGTGAAAAACCACCACGTATATTATGTAATGCTGCCTTTTGTGAAGCTTCGGTATTTGCAGCAATAATGTCTGCCACAGCTTCTGCCTGAGTAAGATCCATTTTGCCGTTTAAAAAAGCCCGTTGTGTAAACTCTCCGGCCCTTGCAAGCCTTGCTCCTCTTGCTATACAGGCTTCCAGTATCTGTTGTTGCACAAACGTACTTCCATGGCAACTTATTTCAATAGTATCTTCTCCGGTAAAACTTTTTGGACCTTTAAATAACGCAAGTACCACTTCATCCAATGCTTTTTCTCCGTCTTTCAACATGCCTACATGCAGCGTATGTGTAAGTTGATTAGCTATATTTTTTGATGGAAAAAGCAAACTTCCTATATTGAAAGTATCTTTGCCTGATAACCTGATTACTGCTATTGCTCCTATACCCGGCGGGGTTGCCACTGCAACAATTGTATCGTCCCAGCCGGTTAATTTATTCATCATAAAACGAAGGTAATAAAAAGGCTTTCTTTAAAATTAAAGGCGACAAACTAAATACTACTGCTTTAATTTAATTTCATCTGCGGCATTTATTTTATCTAAAAAATATCTTTTATACAGGCAAATATTGCTTTCATCTATAATGTTGATAAGGTTTTTAAAAGTTGATGCAGCTCCCGGTTTTATAACTAATATGACTTCTCTATGCAGTTGAGCAACCCGCTTCTTTTTGTTAATAAGCAAAGTCCTTAGACCTTCAGCACCGTATGAAGTGGTTTTAAATACTCCATTCTTACCTGACCCTTCGTAATAAAAAAGCATATTATTTCCCGCAGGCAACAAGGTTATTACACAACGCTCACAAATATCATCATTTGCATCAATGCTTTCTTTTGGTGAAACCATTGCCATAGCTTTTGTTGTACTTATAGTTGTAGTAAAACGAAAAAAGTAATCAATAAAAAACCAAGATCTACCATTGGAGTAAGATCTATCCTTGTGCTTTTCTTTATAAGCTGTTTACCTTTTGTTTGCTTTGGGCTATTTAATATTTCTGCCATAAATAATGTTTTTTAATAAGATGAAACTGCTTGTTCATTCCATATTATTTATTCAGATATTTTGTAATACAAATAGGTTCGCTTTTTTACATTTTCCTAAGAAAAAAACATAAAAAAAGCCTTCGCTCTTGCGAAGGCTTAAAATAAAATTTAAACATTATTACTCTTCCGCTACTTTAAAAGTAATCGGCTGTCTGCGGTAAGCTTTTACTACATTACCGTTTTGTTGGGCAGGTGTCCATCTTGGTGCTTTTTTTATCGCCCTTACTGCTTCGTTTTCCATGCCATAACCTACACTTGTTTCAGGTGTTATATCACTTACACTTCCATCTTTGGCTACAATGAATCTTACTACAACTGTGTATGTTCCTGTTGGTGCGCTGTTGTCTGTTGCAACCTGACCATTGAGGTTTCTTTCTAAAAACTTTTTCCATGCGCCGGTACCTCCAGGGTATTCTGCTTCAATTTCAACCTTTGTAAAAACCTTGTCTTCTTCAACCGCTTTTACAGGAACCTCTACGACCTGAGTACCCTTGTCCTCTACTGGTGCCTGCACAACCTGCTTGGTGTTGTCAGACTCAACAGTTTTTGTACTTATTACAGCGTCAGGCTCAATTTCCTTTATTACTTCATCTTTTTTAACCAATTCATCTTTTACAATCTTTGGAGGTGTAAACTGAATTTGCTTAATCTCAGGTGGCGGTGGCGGTGTTGGAGGTGGTGGCGGTGGTGGCGGTGGTGGTGGTTCATCCTTTTTAACTTCAACCATTTGCGTATCCACAACTGTTAATGCGTCTTTAGCATTTTTTGCGCTAATAAAACCTGCAAGCAGGATGCCACCTACAACAAGTATCAACAAAGCACCAACTGCTATGAGAGCTTTACCCATACGGCTGTTGTAAGTTTTCCTTAACTGGTAGGCCCCGTATGCTTTGTTCTTGCCATCAAATATAATGTCAAGAATATCGGCATCTAAAATTTTATTTGCTTCCATTACAAACTTTTTTTATAAATTAGATTCTAAAATAAACGGATTCCATAAAATTATTTTATGCCGTTTGCTGCTTCAGTTGCTGCTATTAATTTTTTTTCTGTTTCAGATATTTTATCTTCTGCATAATGCCCCGGTGGTATACCACTTATGGTCATCTCGTCCAGAATATTTATAGCATTTTTAAAGGTAGATTTATCATCTGACTTTATCACGTACATTAAATCTCCTATCGGTGTGGCTTTTTTCTTAGTTACAATAATATCTCTGATCGCCTTAAAACTTGTACTCTTAAACTGTTCAGATATTTTTAAAGGATCTAGCTGACCGAAATAGTAATAAACCTGATCTGCTTTTCCTAAAAGAATAGTCATTGCACCGGACTCTTTTACTTTTATCTGCTCATCTTTACTGTCCTTTGGCTCATTCATATTCATGGCTGTTGCCTGGCTCATTGTTGTAGTAAATACAAAGAATGTAATGAGCAGAAAGCCAAGATCCACCATCGGAGTAAGATCTACTCTTGTTGATTTTTTTACCGCTTTTTTTACGCCGGGTCCTTTTTTATGTCCGCCACCCGACGAGGTATCCATTTCTGCCATGTCAGTATTTTTTTAAATTAATTAATTTGCTTTTGTAGTTGGACTAATTGAAAGCTCAGATCCTACAGGAGGTGCCGCACCATTGGTAACAATTCTAAACTTATAGATCTCGTTCTTTTTAAAAGCTTCTTTTATGTTTTTAAAAACAGGATACAAAGCATCGTTATCTCCTTTAACCAGCAGCATTTCTTGTAAGGCTTTCATATCTCCACCTGCATATACATTACTTACACTTCTTATCCAGTCAACCATTTCATTGTTTGTACTGTCTGTTGGTATACCCGGCATTTTTGCAGGATCTATATCAACACCTTGTGCAAGACTATTTTTAATTTGGCCAAGAGGTTGACCAATGAAACCCTGTTTACCCCATTTCTGCAATTCAGCAGGTGATAGGCCTAAACCTTTGGTTAAATTTACGTTTGCAAGAATGTCCGCTTTCTTTGTATCATCTCCCAGCATTAAAAATGTACGGCCATCTTTTGTTAGTGTTACGAGTATGGCTTTATCAGGCGCTACCTTACTCGAAACAGAGTTAGGTATTTGTACAGCCAACACTTCAGGTGGTTTTTGCTTCGTTGCCAATATAAAGAACGACAACAAAAGAAACGCCACATCGCACATAGCTGTCATATCTACAGCTGTACTTTTTCTTGGTATTTTAACTTTTGGCATTTATAAAAAATTTAAGGGTTACTTGTTTCAATTTTTCAGTGAAACATCCATTTGCTGGTACCTACATGATTTGTCTTGTAGTCACACATTTATTAGATGCAACTGTTGCATTTTTCCATACAATTATTTGTATAAAGATGCAAATGATTGAGTTAAAGTAAATCCCGACTCATCAATGCCGTAAGTAATACCATCAATTTTGGTAGTGAAAATATTATAGAAAATAATAGCTAATGCAGATGTACCAATACCCAATGCAGTATTGTACAATGCCTCAGATATACCTTGAGAAAGTTTACTTGCAGCAGCACCACCACCACTATCTTCACCTAATGCAGAGAAAGAACGTATCATACCCATTACCGTTCCAAGCAATCCTAGCAAAGTTGCTACAGATGCAATTGTTGATAAGAATACCAAATTCTTTTCAAGCATTGGTAACTCAAGAGAAGTAGCTTCTTCAACTTCTTTTTGTATAGCCATTACTTTTTGATCTGTACTTAGTTCATTGTTATTCATCATGTCTTTGTAACGGTGAAGACCGGCTTTCATTACATTACCAACACTTCCTTTTTGCTTATCGCATTCTGTTAATGCAGCATCTACGTTTTTATTTGCAAGATGATATTGTACTTTGCGGATAAAATCTGCATTGCTTGATGTACCACCTGCTTTTGCTATGGTAAGAAATCGTTCAATCACAAAAGTTAATACTGTCAACAGACATCCAATAAGAATAGGCACAATTATACCGCCTTGGTACATCTTATACAAACTACCTGTCGCACCATCTCTGTCCGGCCAGAAGCCATTTCCTGATGCGGTTTTAAAATGAGATGCATCTCCCAAAAGAAAACGCCAGATTATATAACCAATAAGGATACATAATGTTGGAGCCAACCACGAAATAGAGTTGGCTGATTTTTTTGCCTGTACGGATGTTACCGGTTTAACTGTTGCAGTTGGTCTAACGTCTGCCATAAAATTCAAGTTTTTAGAAAGTGAAATTTAAAAAATTATTGATGAATTAAGCAATTAAAGCATTATTAAAAATACTTTCCGATTTATACGGAACGCACAAGTTAATAAAATAATTGAAAGTATTTCTACGCAATAAAAATATTTTATTTTTGGGGAAATAAAAACATTTTCTTCTTAAATAATTATTGACTGGTAAAATTTTAGGGGAAAAAGGAAAAATTATCTTACTGGGAAAATAAAAATATTTGAGCTGATTAATTGGATCTTAAGGAGTTTACTCAAAAAATTACTTCGTTAAAATACCCAAAACAATAGCATAAAATTTTAATAAACCGTAGATGTTTATTAGTCAAATAGTTTGAGGATTTTTAATTACCGCAGAAAGATCTTGTTGAACAAATTATTTTAAAATTTCCGTTTTTTAAAAAACCTCTGCAAATTCCGAAAGATTTAGGATATTATTTATTTTAAACCTAAAATAAAATATGCCAATTTTAAAGAAAAAAATCTGTTTGAATCTGCTAAAATCTTTGCGCCTTTTTGTATTATTCCTTGGTTAATCTAACCAGATTTTCAAGAATAAAACAGCAGAAGATTTTTATTAAAACTCCTCAGTAAACAAAATTATTATTCATAGCGAAGCGCCACTATAGGATCCAGCTTGCTTGCCTTAACAGCAGGTATCAGCCCTGCAAGCAAACCCACAGCAGTACACACAACAACCGCAATGCCAACCCACATCCACGGCACCACAAAACCTGTCTTTAATAAAACAGCAACAATATTTCCAACCAGTATTCCCATTACAATTCCTGCAAAAGCACCCATTAAACTTATCAATACACTTTCATATAAAAACTGCGATCGTATATCTTTTCGGGTAGCCCCTAATGCTTTCGTTAATCCAATTTCTTTTGTGCGTTCATTTACTGCCACGAGCATGATATTCATGAGCCCAATAGCTGCCCCAATTAATGTTATAAATGCAATACCGATCGTACCCTTTTCTAAAAAGCCAAGGTTGGTTAAAAGTGACTGTGCAATGCTGTCACTTTTGTCTATAAAAAAGTTTTCATCATCTGTTACAGCCAGTTTTCTTATGGGTCTAAATGTGGCAGTAGCCTCACCCACAGCCATATCCATCAGTTTTAAATCAGGCACCATTACAGCAACCGTGTAAGAAGATGTGAGTGTTGCATATTGCCTGCGGATATTATTTACAGTGGTAATAACAATGCGGCTTGTATTAAAAAATGCGCTGCTTGTTTTCTCATCCAACACGGCAATTATTCTGTAAGGAATATGGTCTACATTTATCACAGCATCTACTGCTTTGGCATTGTTATCAGCAAATAATTTTTGTGCAACACCACTGCCTATCATACATACATTTCTCCCTGCTTCAATTTCGGTTGCTGTAAAATTTCTACCGTAGGCAATTGTAAAACCGTTAAGCTCCAGGTAGTTTTCATCTCCACCGGTAACGTTTACATCCGGGTTTGTTTTTTTTGAAGGAGAATTTACAACAATATTATTTGCTCCCCGCAAAGCTATGCCCACCTTTGTTCCAGGAAAATTATATTGCTCTTTAAATGCTTTGGCTTCTTCATAAGTTATGGGAATACCGTTGTTAGATTTTTTTTCTTTAAGCCCTGCCTTTGTCTTTGTTGTTGCAGGTCTTCTACCTCCACCACCAAAATTAATTCCCCTGTCTTTATACCTTATTCCAAAAGCATTGGCACCCATAGTTGAAAAACTGTTCGTAAGACCGAGGCTTGCAGCTTTTATGGCAGTTATTATAAGTATAAGTGCAAAAATTCCAAGCGCCATAATGATAATTGTAATGGCAGTACGGAGTTTATTTCCTTTTACATTTTTCCACGAAAGTGCAATAGAGTCTTTATTGGTCATTAATTAGTTTGTGCGATAAAGGTAATGCCCTCCTTTAAAAAAAGCCATTACGTTTTTATGGGCGGTAAAAAGATTTTCTTTCATCAAACTACTAAAAGTGTGTTGTACTAAAATAGCCAAACACAAAACAAGTGTATAGCAATTGCAGGATTAAAAATTATGTTTGTTTAACCGCATGAGGATTTATTTATTAACCTATACAATTATTTTTGGACCATGCAAGCCGCAAATTATAGGGAAGTTATAGGGAAGTTATAGGGAACTTTACCGAGGCATCACCCATAGATACTTCATTAAATCCTTTTTGTATAGCTTACCGGATTGCTTGTAGGCAACATGTTAACTCATCCATAATTTAAAAACCCTTTAATAATAGCAATTGGTTACATTTTATTTTATGGATGGTAAATACATTCAGCATTTTTTAAACTCCTTTGCTTAAATTTATAGCATGAAATATAACTATCAAAAACTACTGCTAAACTTAGTCGCTGTGGTGGCTTTATCAGGTTACTACTCCGGCTTTGCACAAACCAAAACAAAAATATTTATTGATCCTGCCAACATGGATAAATCGGTAAAACCCGGCGACGATTTTTACACTTATGCCGGTGGCACTTGGATGAAGAACAATCCCGTTCCTGCAAAAGAAACCCGTTGGGGAAGCTTTAACCAGTTGAGGGATTTTAATGTAAACGCTGTGAAAAAAGTTTTGGAAACTGCGGTTGCAGATAAAAAAGCAGCAGCAGGTTCAGTTACAAAAAGAGTAGCAGATTTTTACAGTGCCGGCATGGATTCGGTTAGTATTGAAAAAAAAGGTTATACACCTATTAGTGCAATGTTAAAAGAAGTTGAGGCTATCAACAGCAAAGCAGGCGTTCAAAAAATGATGGCCCGTTTAAGAGTAAGTGGCGCCGCTTCTCCGTTGTATGGTTTTTCTGTTGGGCAAGATCGTAAGAATGTAGAAGTAATGATTCCTCAGTTAAGCCAGGGTGGTACTACTTTACCTGACAGAGATTATTATCTTAAAAACGATGGGCGCAATCCACAGATACAAGATGGGTATAAAAAATACATCAGCAAATTATTTACACTTACAGGTTCTTCTGCAGTTGATGCTGACCAAAAAGCATTAACTGTTTTTAACCTGGAAAAACAATTGGCTGCTGCGCAAATGAGCCGTGTAGAAATGAGAGATCCTTACAAAACGTACAACAAGTTTCAACTGGAAGACTTAAGCAAAACCACTTCTGGTATTAACTGGAGAGCAGTATTAACGGACCTAAAAATTAAAAAGGAAGATACCATACTTGTAAACAACCCTGCCTTTTTTAAAGAAGTGGCTGGCATGATAAATACGGTATCTGTGCAAGATTGGAAAACATATTTACAGTGGAATATTTTAAAATCTGCTGCACCCTATTTAAGCAGCAGTTTTGTAGATGCAAGTTTTAAATTTAACCAGGTAGTAAGTGGGCAACGTACTCAAACACCCCGTTGGGAAAGGATTTCATTGCTTACCGATGGTTCGGTTGGTGAGTTATTAGGTCAGTTATATGTAAAAGAATATTTTAAGCCTGAAGCTAAAGCAAGGATGACGGAGCTTGTAAGCAATCTCCGCAAAGCCTTTGCAGTAAGAATTAACAAACTGGAATGGATGAGCCCCGCAACGAAAGTAAAAGCGCTGGCTAAATTGGCTGCCTTCCGCCCTAAAATTGGTTATCCTAATAAATGGAGAAACTATGATGGTCTTGTTATAAACAGAAATGCTTACTTTGAAAATATTAAAAATGTTGGTGAATGGAATTACAATTACATGATTGGGCAACTGGGCAAACCTGTCGACAGAGAACTTTGGGGAATGACGCCGCCAACCGTAAACGCTTATTACAATGCAACATTAAATGAAATCGTTTTCCCCGCAGGAATTTTACAATTGCCTTTCTTTGATGCAAAGGCTGATGATGCACTTAACTATGGTGGAATTGGTGCCGTAATTGGCCACGAAATGTCGCATGGCTTTGATGACAATGGCAGCAAATACGATGCTGATGGAACTTTAAGAAACTGGTGGACGGAAGAGGACCGCACTAAGTTTGATGCAAAAACAAAAACACTTTCTAAGCAATATGATGATTATACCGTTTTAGATACAATACATGTAAATGGTAAACTTACATTGGGCGAAAACATTGGTGACCTTGGTGGATTAAATGTTGCATACGAGGCTTTTAAAATGACACCTCAGGGAAAATCATCTGCTACCATTGATGGCTTTACCCCTGACCAGCGTTTCTTTTTAGCCTGGGCACAGGTATGGCGTGGCAATATTTTACCACAAACTGAAGCACAGTTAATTATTACAGATACACACTCTCCGAACCAGTTTCGAACAATTGGTGCACCGGTAAATATGGATGCATGGTACAATGCATTTAATGTAAAAGAAGGAGATAAACTTTATAAGAAACCGGAAGACAGAATCAGAATCTGGTAAACAATAATTTTATTCTTTAAAAGGTAGCTTGTTTAAAAGCTGCCTTTTTTTTGTTGTCATAAACTGTTTTTAATTTACACAACTTTCAATTCGCTACCTTAGAATTATTCTAAAACTATTTTTAATAATTAAACAATTTTTCATGACTAGTATAAAATTTTCTCCATTGATAGCAGGAACCATGAAATGGGGGGAATGGGGTAAAAAATACAATACTGAAGAAATGCAAACAGTAATAAACTGCTGTTTGGAAAACAATATCAGCTCTTTTGACCACGCAGATATTTATGGTGATTACAGCACGGAAGCTGCATTCGGCATGGCTTTTAATGAAATGAAACTTGACAGGCAAAAAGTGCAGTTTATCTCCAAATGCGGTATACAATTATTGGGCGGCTTAAGAAAAAATACAATAAAGCACTATGATTATTCTGCAGCTTACATCATTAATTCTGTAGAACAATCACTAAAAAACCTTCACACTGATTATCTTGACTTGTTTTTATTACATCGACCGAGTCCGTTAATGCGTTCTGACGAAATTGCTGAAGCCATCAACAAATTGAAGCATGATGGAAAAATTTTGTCATTCGGTCTTTCAAATTTTTCAGCATCCCAAACTGCCCTTATCAACCAAAAAATAACAGTTGAATATAACCAAATAGAATTTTCGATTACTCATTTAGATTCCTTGCAAAACGGCAGTTTTGATTATATGCAAATCAATAATATTACGCCGATGTGCTGGTCGCCACTGGGCAATGTATTTACAAAAATAAATGAACAGACTGCAGCTATAACGAAAGTGGTCGATGAGTTATCACAAAAATACAATGCTCCGGCAGATGTTATTTTACTTGCATGGATTCTTAGACACCCCGCAAATATTTTACCTGTTTTTGGGACTGCGAATACGGCAAGAATAAACTGTTTAACGAAAGCTACAACCATACAAATGGACCTGAAAGATTGGTTTGTTTTGTGGGAAGCAGGTATGGGAGAAGAAGTGGCGTAATAAAGTACTAAATTGATTTTAGACCGGCATGTTTATATATCAATGATACATCCACCCGACAACCAACTCGGGATAAACACCAATGGCAATGATAAGGATTGCTGCAATGGCAAGAATTATTTTGAAAGATCCCGTAATTTCTTTGTCGTTAATTACTTCTACTCCTGGCTCTTTAAAATACATGGCCTGTATAACCCTAAAATAATAATATGCACTGATTGCCGCAAAAATTACAGCAACGATAACAAGCCAGAATTTACCGGTATTTTCCGCAGCAGCCATTAGCATAAAAAATTTGCTTTGAAAGCCTGCAGTTAAAGGAATACCGGTTAGAGATAATAAAAAAACTGTTGTACAAAGTGCCAGTAAAGAATGCGTTTTACCAAGCCCATTAAAACCTTCAATGGTATAATCATTCATTTTTATAAGTACAGCAAAAACACCAATTGTAGCAATGCTGTAAGCCGCTGTATAAAGCAATAAACCTTCTTTTGCTCTGTCGTTCAAAGCAAATACTGCAAGCATCATAAAGCCCGCTTGAGCAATGCTTGAGTATGCCAGCATACGCTTTACACTTTGTTGAAAAACTGCAGTAATATTCCCAATTAATAATGTAAACACTGTAATAAATACAATTAGGTTTTGCCATTGGCTTTGCACTTTTCCAAAAGAATTTTCAAATAGCCTTACGAATGTAAAGAAGCCGGCAACTTTTACAATGGTGCTCATAAAAGAAGTAAAAACCGTTGGTGCACCATCATATACATCGGGCGTCCAAAAATGAAAAGGCGCTGCAGATACTTTAAATGATAAAGCGATGATCAAAAATACCATACCAACAGCAATCATAACAGGCATGGTACCTTCACCCATTTGTATGTTATTTATAAAGAACGACCCGTTTGGGTTACCACCATAAATAAATGCAATTCCCATCAACATAATACCTGTTGAAAAGGCACCCATCAAAAAATATTTAAGAGATGCTTCATTGCTTTTTAAATTTCTTTTATCGCTACCCGTAAGTATGTATAATGGTATTGACATAATTTCTATACCTAGAAACAATAATAACAAAGTGTTGTAAGTAGCTGCCAGACAAACACCACAGATCACAAAAAACATCAATGCGAAATATTCGCCGACATGCTCCCCCACTTTTTCGACATCTCTTCCATTCAATAAAAAAAACAAAAGCGTACATGCCAGCACAACTGCAATAAACGTAAGGTTAAAGCTATTGATATTCAGCATTTCTTTTGTATCAATATTAAAATGCAAAGAGCCGGTATTAAATACGTTTAACTCCAAAGCATTTGCAATAAACAGCAAAAGAATACCTGCAACAGCAAGATATTTTGGTGTGGTTTTACTTTTAATAAACACACCGGAAAACATCAATAAAACTCCCCAGATTGCCGATAATAAAATTGCGTTCATAATCTTTGATAGACTTGAGATTTTAGACATGAGACACAAGAAAAAGGCCAGTGCATCAATCAACTTCTCTATTTAAAATAAATTCTATTTTTTATTTTGGTTACGGGCCAATATCCCTGATGTAGCTTTATTGGCGACGCCCCATTCAACTGTATCACTATGTTCATCTTTTATCGACCTACAAACAAACAGCTACTTCAAAAGTTTCAACTCCCAAACACCAACATCCCAATAATTTATGTGGCCTTTAATACGTTCACAGCCTCTTTAGCAAGATCTATCATAGGCTGTGGATAAACACCAAATGTAAAAGTCATCACCACTATTAAACCTAATGCCAGTTTTTGTGCAAAAGATATATCTGTTATCTTTTCTGTTAATGCATTTGTATTTCCGTAAAAAACTTTCTGTATCATGTTAAGCGTATACACTGAAGCGAGTATAATTCCTATGCCTGCAACAGCAGCCATCCAAACGTTGTGCTGGTAAATTCCGGCAAACATCATAAACTCGCCAACAAATGCGTTTGTGAGTGGAAGCGCAATATTTGCAAATGCAATTATTACCAACATGATGGTTAGTACAGGAGCTTTTTGAGCCACGCCACCAAGTTCACTCATATTCTTTACTCCGGTTTTTTGTTCTATCATTTCTACAACAATCCACAAGCCGATGATATTTATTCCGTGGCTGAACATCTGTATCATGATACCCTGCAAACTCATTTCATTCATGGCAAAAATAGCAGCACACATTAATCCTATATGGGCAATAGAGGAATAAGCCACCAGTTTTTTGAGGTTATTCTGCAGCATGGCTATACAGCTTGCATATATAATTCCTGCTATACAAAATATCATTACAATATTGGTGAACTTAGGTACAGCTAAAGGAAATATAGGAATCAACCATTTGATTACACCAAACAAACCCATTTTAACCATGATGCCTGAAAGTACCATCGTTACAGGTGTTGGCGATTGGTCGTAAGTATCAGGCTGCCATGTATGAAAAGGGAAAATGGGCATTTTTATTGCGAAGGCAATAAAAAATAACCAGAACAACCAGCTTTGTTCCCCTTCGCTTAGTGTTGCAGTGTAAAACGATTGTAAAGAAAAAGAATGAAGTGATACAACTGCATCTTCGAACACTCTTGGTCCAGTATGCAGGTAAACATAAATTATACCCGTTAGCATTAGAAGCGAACCCAAGAAAGTGTAAACAAAAAACTTAAAAGTAGCCTGTATCCTTTTTTCGCCGCCCCAAATACTGCAAAGGAAATATACAGGTATCAATGCAAGCTCCCAAAAGAAATAAAAAACCAATGCATCTTTTGCCACAAAAACACCCATCAAACCACATTCTGCCAGCATCATCAACCCAAAAAAAGCTCCGGCATTTTTATAATTATTTTTGTAAGTACTTAAAAAAATAAGGGGGAACGAAACTGCTGTTAGTAAAGTAAGTATTCGTCCGGTTCCATCAAGCGATATATAAAAACTGGTCCCTAAATTCTGAAGCCATAAATAGTTTACAGCGTTGTAAGTAAGGTAAACTTTTGAAGTATATAAAAGGCTTATTAAGACTACACCTAACACCAATAAAGAACCTACAAATGCAATTGCTTTTACGATCTTGATGTCTTTGATAAAAAAACAAATTATTCCCGCCAGCAAAGGCAACCAAAGCAACAATTCAGGAAAAGTAATAAAAGTACCCAAAACCTAATTTTTTATAAACAGTTGTATAATAAATAAAAGTAACATTCCAATAACCATAAGTAAAATATAAGCACCAACCTGCCCACTTTGCAACCAGCGAAGTTGCCGGCTTCCATAATTGACAAACTTTCCCGTTCCGTTCACCAATCCATCTATCCCTTTCTTCTCAATTACATTATTAAAGAAGCTAGCTACAGCTTGCAAAGGTTGTGTAATTACTTTATCGTAAATCTCATCTACGTACCATTTATTTTCCAGCACTCTGCTGAGTCCTGTTGCAGGAACTTCATTTTCTCTTTTATAATTACTGAAAACTTTTAACCCAAACAATAAAGAAAGTAATGAAAGCAAAACAGAAACACCCATTATTAAAAACTCTGTACTATGACTTATTTCGTGCTTTACTGCAATGGCGTTGCTTTGTGCAAATACAGGTTCTAAAAATGCTGATAATTTATGACCACCATGCATAAATATTTCCGGTATACCTACCCAGCCGCCAACAACAGCAAGTATTGCAAGCACAATTAATGGGAATGTAATTGCCTTTGGGCTTTCGTGCAAGTGATGTTCCTGATCGTGCGTTCCTCTAAACTTTCCAAGGAAAGTCATGGCATACAAGCGGAACATATAAAAAGCCGTCATCATTGCACCTGCAATACCTATCCCCCATAACAATGGGCTTTTTGCAAATGCTCCGGCAAGTATTTCATCTTTAGAAAAAAATCCTGAAAAAGGCGGTATACCTGATATGGCAATACAACCTAATAAAAATGTAATGTTAGTTATGCTCATGTATTTTTTAAGGCCACCCATGTTGCGCATATCCTGTTCTCCGCCCATTGCATGTATTACGCTGCCCGCGCCAAGAAATAATAATGCCTTAAAAAATGCATGTGTCATAACATGGAAAACAGCACCGGTGTAAGCACCAACGCCAAGCCCTAAAAACATATAACCCAGCTGGCTCACTGTAGAGTAAGCCAATACTTTTTTAATATCATTTTGTTTGATGGCAATTGTAGCAGCAACAATGGCTGTTGTTAAACCAATAATGGCAACTACGTTTTGTGTAGCCGGTGCCATTGTATACAAAATATTGCTGCGTGCAATCATGTAAATTCCTGCCGTAACCATGGTTGCAGCGTGTATCAATGCACTCACCGGTGTTGGGCCCGCCATTGCATCTGGCAGCCAGGTGTACAAGGGAATTTGCGCACTTTTTCCGCAGGCGCCAACAAAAAATAATAAAGTAATACCGGTGATGTCGTTTGTAGATAATCGTGCAAGACTTGCAGCAGAAAAAACCTGATCATAACTTACTGTTCCAATAATAGAAATTAACCAGAATAAGCCAAGCAGGAACCCAAGGTCACCAATACGATTCATGATGAATGCTTTTTTTGCAGCATTCGTGTAATCGTTATTTTTAAACCAGTAGCCGATTAGTAGATAGGAGCAAAGACCCACACCTTCCCAGCCAAAAAACATAATTACATAGTTTCCGCCCATTACCAGTAACAGCATGGAGAAAACAAATAAGTTTAGGTAAGAAAAATATTTTGCGAAGTCTTTAGAATCTTCTTCTTTCATGTAAGATGTAGAATACACATGAATGAGAAAGCCAACGCCTGTAATGATTAAAAGAAAAAGTGTAGAAAGCTGGTCAATTTTAAACTCGAAGGGAACCGTTAATGTTTCAATTTTAAAAAGAGTAAAATAATGTGCTACAAACGTATTACCGGCTTTTACCTGAAAGAAAACAAATACACTTAATACGAAAGAACCAAAAATAGCTGCGCTTACAATAAAACCAGCTGCACCTTTTGATAAATTATTTCTGCATAAGCCTGTAATAAGAAATCCTAATAACGGAAGTAAAGGTATTAGCCAGACTATTTGTAAAACATTGTTCATACTTTGTAAGAAAGACCACGGACGACATACGACAGACCATGGTTGGTTTATAAAAGCTTGTAGCTTCTGTTGAAAAACGCTTTGTTTATTTTAATATTCTATTATTAATTTTCAATTATTACAATCTTCAAACAAAAAACCACCGGTGATCTGTGGTCCATTGTCCGTCGTCTGCCCCTAATTCTTCAACCTATTTAAAAAGTTTACATCAATACTATGTGTATTTCTGTAAAGCATTACAATTATTGAAAGCCCTACACTTACTTCTGCAGCTGCAACAATCATAATAAAGAAAACAAAAATCTGTGCATCACTTGCAAAAGTTGGTAGCGCTTTGGCAGCCGTACTTGCAGCGTGCATATTAGAAAAAGCAACCAGCAATAAATTAACAGCATTTAACATTACCTCCACACACATAAAAACAATGATGGCATTTCTGCGGGTAAGCACTCCTACAATACCAATTGTAAAAAGTGTTAATGATAATGCTATGTATGCTTTTATATCCATTTAAATATTTTTTCAAATAATCAATCCTCTTTTAAAAAATTAATATCTTTTATTTCTTTATTTACAATTTTACATAAACAGCCATTCCAAATCCATGTGATGCTGCACCGATACCAAAAATATCTTTTACTTTTTTCCTTACAACCCCGTTAAAAATATCAACAGCTTTGTACGAGGCTTTCTTTGTAAGTATTTTTGTTACCACACCTGTGAGTATTGATGTAATTGCCGGGGTCAATAATTGCCTTACGGTTTTGTTGTCAAATTTTTCTGTACCTACTACTCCTCTAATTGCACTGTATGTGGTAACTGCAGTACCCACACCTGCAAGAATTTTGTACACAACCAAACCTGTTTTATATGTTTTATACAATTTTGTTACATCTTCAATTCCTTTGCTGCCAAATATATTACCAAGCACTTCAACTCCTTTTAATTTTTCGCCCAGTAAACCAACTTTATTTATTTGCAATTTGCCCAAGGAGAAGATGGGATTAAACCCTTTTTTTACAGTCAGCAATTCTTTTCTACCAAGTAAATCTGTAACTTTTCCAATAATATCTTCCACTTTAATTTGTGCGTTCGTATTATTTACAAATGCAAAACATGCAATAAATAAAATGGTTAAAATCTTTTTCATGTTTTTTAACTTTCAAGAATTAATAATGTCAGCCTGAGCTTGTAAAAGGCAGTATTTTATTAAAGGAGGTTCATTATAAAAATGCACCGGATTTGACATGCTCACACGGAAAACTTTTAAATTCTAAACTTTAAATATTCTAATCTTTTTTTCCAATAACAACTGCCCCAACCATTGCGCTTAAAAACAACACACTGCTTATTTCAAAAGGAAGTACATAGTCTGTAAATAAAACTTTACCAAGCGTTTTAATTAGCCCTGCATTCCCTGCTGCAACCATTACCGGATGCGTCTCCTTAACAGTCATGATTGCAGATAATAAAATTAAAAGTAAACTGCCGCCGGATATGATGGCAATAAATTGTAGTCGATGATTTTTTGCGGGCTCACTTTCAGCATTTAAATTCATCAACATTACTACAAATAAAAACAAAACCATTATCGCACCTGCATAAACAATTATGTTTACGATTGCTAAGAACTGGGCATTTAATAATATATAATGACCGGAAATTGCAAAAAATAAAACAATAAGCCAGAGTATACTGTTTACAGGATTTTTACTGAGGATCATCATAATGCCACTTCCGATAGCCATAAGTGATAACACTATAAAAGAAATTGTTGTAATGCCCATCTTACTTAATTATCCAAATGTTTTTTAGGCCTGTTACCCAATGCTTTTTCGTAGGCTTCTTTATCTGTAAGCGGATTAGGTATTAAAAGATCCTGTTTATTGTAAACAAATTGCTTTCGTTGATAATCAGCGGGCGTAAATGTTTCGCTTAAATAAATAGCATCTTTAGGGCAGGCTTCTTCGCACAAACCACAAAAAATACATCGCAACATATTTATTTCAAACTTGGCTGCATATTTTTCTTCTCTATACAAATTTTCTTCTCCCGGTAATCTTTCAGCAGCTTCCATTGTTATAGCTTCTGCCGGGCATGCAACTGCGCACAACCCACAAGCGGTGCAGTTTTCACGACCTTCTTCGTCTCGATTTAATATTTGTAAGCCTCTAAATACCGGGCTGAATGCCCGCTTTTGCTCGGGGTATTGAATGGTAGGGTTTCGTGTAAAAATATGTCTGAAAGTGATCAGCATTCCTTTAAAGATGGCTGGCAAATACATCCGTTCCAAAAAATTCATTGGTTTGCGGTTTACATTTTCTGCTCTGTCGGTTAATGCCTGCATAATATTTTCAATAATTGCAAAAATAGTGGTTTAAATCTCTTTAATTATTGCGATTATAATTTTCTTTTAAAACTTTTATTTTCCAAAATATAAAATGGCAGCACCTGTAGCAAGCATATTAAATAAAGCCAAGGGAATCAAAATTCTCCATCCCAAATGCATAAGTTGATCATATCTAAACCTTGGCACCGTCCAACGAACCCACATAAATATGAAGATGAATATCACAATCTTTATTAAAAATGCTCCAAGACCAATTAATGCAAGCCAATTGCCCATATCTGCATGTGCAGCTTCATTAAAAAAAGGCACATCATAACCGCCAAAATATAAACTTGCCATTACCGCACTGCTAATAAACATATTTATATATTCTGCAAAAAGGTAAAACCCCAATTTCATAGATGAATATTCTGTATGGTAACCACCAATTAATTCGCTCTCTGCTTCAGCAAGATCAAAAGGAGTACGGTTACATTCTGCAAATGCACAAATAATAAAAATCAAAAAACCAAGCGGCTGGTAAATAATATTCCAATGTCCTGCCTGCTGCTGCAAAACCATTTCTTTTAAGCTTAATGTACCTGTAAACATAAGCAGGGCTATGATAGAAATACCCATGGCAAGTTCGTAACTGATAATTTGTGAAGCAGCACGCAAACCTCCCATTAATGAGTATTTGTTGTTACTGGCCCAGGCACCAATCATAATGCCGTAAACGCCTAAACTTACAACGCCAAAAACATACAATATTCCAATATTAATATCTGCTATCTGCAAAGAAATATCTCTGTCAAATAAATGTACTTTATCGCCCCAAGGAATAACAGCGCTTGTCATAATTGCTGTCATCATTGCAAGAGCAGGTCCCATTACAAATAGTGCCTTCGATGAAAAGTTAGGAATAATTTCTTCCTTAAAAAAAAGTTTTAGACCATCAGCCAATGGCTGAAACATACCAAAAGGCCCGGCTCTGTTCGGCCCCGGTCTATCTTGTAACCAACCGGCCACTTTACGTTCTGCAAAAGTGGTGTACATGGCAACTACCAATGATCCCATTACCACTATTACAATGAGTACGAGTTTTTCTATGATGGTGGCAAGTTCAATGGATAGAAACATAATTAATAGGTATTCTTAATTTTTGTTATTGATTACCAAACTCTTTTATTGCAGGCATTTGTTCAAAATCAGTTGAATGTGCAGGTCCCTTTATTTCACTTAACTCTAATGCTTCTCTGTTTACTTCACTTATCGAATGTATATCCATCAACAATTTGGGACTTCGGCCACTCATTACTTTGGTCATAGTTTCCTGTGGCTTACTTAATACTTTGTATTTGTTTGCCCCAATTACCGAATGGCGACTAATCGTTGTTACGCCTTCTATCGTCCAGTCTGCTGTTTCTTTTTTATCAAACCTACATGTATTGCAAATCCACCCTGGTTTACCATCATAACTTTGTACTTCTCCCCATTCATCTTTGCGGGCAGTTACTCTAAATACTTCATTTCCTCTTAACCACAAAGTAGCCTTACCACAACATTTTGGGTTTTCGCAGTTGCGATGCGCATCTATGGGTTTCGTAAACCATACACGGTTTTTAAACCTAAAAGTTTTATCGGTTAATGCGCCAACCGGACAAACATCAATCATGTTCCCACTAAAATCATTGTCGACAGCTTTTGAAATGTAGGTAGAAATGGCTGCATGATCGCCACGATCAACAATGCCATGAACCCGCTTATCAGTAATTTGATCTGCAACATAAGTACATCTATAACAAAGTATGCACCTCGTCATGTGCAGTTGTATATATTGACCAATATCTTCTCTTACAAATGTTCTTCTTGCAAACTGGTAACGGGTTCCTGCCCTACCATGGTCGTAACCCAAATCCTGTAAATGACATTCGCCTGCCTGGTCACAAATAGGACAATCAAGCGGATGATTAATTAATAAGAGTTCTACCACACCGGCTCTGGCATCCTGTACTTTTTCGCTGGTAATATTTTTTACAATCATTCCATCCATAACTGTGGTACGACAACTTGCCACCAACTTTGGCATAGGACGGGGATCTGCTGTTGAACCCGCAGCCACTTCAACTAAACAGGTTCTGCACTTACCACCACTGCCTTCCAGTTTGCTGTAATAACACATTGCAGGTGGCGTAACATCACCACCAATCATACGTGCAGCATTCAGTACAGTTGTACCTGGGGCTACATCAATTGTGATATTGTCAATCGTTACTTTAAAATTTGGTTTTTGTTCTGACATAAATTATTATACTTCTTTCTGCCTACTAAATATTTTTATAAAAATAAATCACTTCTTTTCTTTCTTCCCTGCTATATCCATTTTGTTGAAAACAATCTAAGATTTCTTCAAACTGCTTTATGTTTTTTTCTATTTGATGAAACTCAACAAACCAATTGTTTGCTTTTGCTATTAAATGTTGATCTATTACTTTTCTAAAGATCCTCCATTCTCCACATCCATTTTTGTTATATAGAAATTCTGTTGTAAAATTTCTGAAATTCCTTTTGACGGTACTTGGCTTTCCTCCTTCCCGAATGTTGCAAAATTGCTGTTTACACTGGGTTTTTCTTCTATTGACAATGCAAATAAAAACCCATTTTCGTCACTTACTGCCATTTCATCGGCAGAAACATTTTTCCAATCGTTCTCCCGTATATTTTTCTGAAGTAATTTAAAACTGTTTTTATCCTGTTCGTAAGCATCTATAACTGCATCAGGAAAACGCATTTTAAATATGCTACTGACAAACCAATGTTTGAACCAAGATCTAAAATTTTAAATACCTCTTTATTTTTGTTTAAAGCATACACTTCTTCCACAAAAATTTCTTTTACCAGAAACCCAATTTGGCTGTAGTATAGAAAGTTTATTTTCCATTCTCCTAAATGAAACACAAGGGGATTCATTTAGTTTTTTGGTTAACGATGGAATTTTAATTTCCGCTAATGCTTTAACAATATTCCATCTTTCTGAAAATGAAATATTTTTATGTAAAAGAACTTTAATATTATCTGCAGTTGCCCTTGTTATAAATAACAGTTTTTAAATCATGATTTCAAATTATGCAGTTACCGGCATATGTATTTGATCTGCATAATGCCTAAGACCAAAATTTTCTGTCAAACACAACTCCGGATTATTTACATGCCACTCAAATTCATCTCTAAAATGTCGGATTGCAGCAGCCACTGGCCATGCCGCAGCATCACCCAAGGGACAAATAGTATTGCCTTCAATTTTTCGTTGAATATCCCACAATAAATCTATATCCTTCATCTCCCCTTTTCCTGTTTCCAATTTTTGCAAAATCTTTTCCATCCAACCAGTTCCTTCTCTGCATGGGCTACATTGGCCGCAACTTTCGTGGCGGTAAAAACGGGCTAACGTGTAAGTGTTTCTAACAATGCACTGGTCTTCATCCAGCACAATAAAACCGCCACTACCCATCATACTTCCGGTTGCAAAACCACCATCGCTTAAGCTTTCATAATTCATTAAACGCTTTTCGCCTTTTGCGGTAGCTAGCAATAAATTCGCCGGCAAAATAGGCACAGACGATCCGCCTGGAATACAGGCTTTTAATTTTTTTCCGTTGGCAATGCCACCACAATATTCATCGCTGTAAATAAATTCCTCTACAGAAATGGTCATGTCTATTTCGTAAATGCCGGGGTTATTTATATTACCACAGGCAGATATTAATTTTGTACCGGTACTTTTTCCGATTCCAATTTTTGCATACTCGTCTCCACCCTCATTTATTATCGGTACTATTGCTGCAATTGTCTCTACATTGTTTACCACAGTTGGCCTTTCCCAAACTCCCTTTACTGCGGGGAATGGTGGTTTTATCCGAGGGTTACCACGCCTACCTTCCAAGCTTTCTATCAATGCAGTTTCTTCTCCACATATGTATGCACCTGCGCCACGATGCACATAAATTTCGCAATCAAATCCACTGCCCTGAATGTTTTTTCCAAGCCAGCCATTTTGTTTTGCTTCCTCAATTGCTTCCTCTAAAATATTTGTTATCCATGCATACTCGCCCCGAATATAAATGTAACTGACATTGCTCCCGAGCGCAAACGAAGAAACAACCATTCCTTCAATTAATAAATGCGGCAGAAATTCCATCAGGTATCTATCCTTAAAAGTACCAGGTTCGCTTTCGTCTGCATTTACTACCAAATGCCTGGGTACACCTTCGGGCTTGGCTATAAAACTCCATTTTAATCCTGTAGGAAAACCTGCACCACCTCTACCACGCAAGCCACTTTTTTTTACTTCCTCCACAAGATCTTCAGTCTTCATTTTTAGCGCTTTTTCTACACTTGCGTAACCACCTTCCCGCCTATAGACTTCGTAGGTGCGTATGCCGGGTACATTTGCTTTTGCTAATAATAGTTTTTTACTCATATTAATCAGTCGCCAGGGCGACATTTTTATTTTTTTCCGAATAAAGAAGCAGCTATATTTAAAATAAGTTGAGTCGCACATGTCATCTTCAACTACTTATTTAGCTTTTATTGAAACTGTTTATTATTTATCTCTCCCAAAATAGCTTTCTTCAATTTCTTGTCTTAATTCTTTTTTACCAAAATTTACTTTATTAAAAATCCACATTTATATTGTAGTGCAAACTGCTGCCAGAGCTACAGTAACAAGTAAGATTTTTAGTTCTTCGCTCATCCATTCATTTTTATAGTAAACATGTTTTTTAATTATTCCTCACAACCACGTTTCTACATTCTTCTATTATTGCATCTACTTTATCTTTTGTTAAATGCTCTCTATAATTTTGTCCCAATTGCATCATAGGCGCATAACCACAAGCACCCAAGCACTCAACAGTTTTTAAAGTAAACATTTTATCGGATGTAGTTTCGCCCACTTTTATGTTTAATTTTTGCTTGATGTAATCTGTAATATCATCGCTGCCATTTATCATACATGGACCGGTATGGCAAACTTCAAATACAAATTTCCCCACGGGTTTTAAGTTATACATGCTGTAAAAACTAGCAACTTCATACACTTCTATCGGCTCAATACTTAGTAACGTTGCCACATAATCCATCACGGGTACATCTAACCAGCCACCAAAAGTATCTTGGGCCATGTGCAAAACAGGCAGCAAAGCACTTTTTTGTTTCCCTTCAGGATAATGGGTAATTATTTTAGTTACCTCGTTTAATTTTTCTTGTGAAAACTCAATATTCATAATTCAACATTCTTAATTCATAATTATTTATGCATCCAACTCCCCTGCTATCAAATTCAAACTGCTCATTGTAATAATAGCATCGCTCAACATACTGTCTTTTATTAATTCAGGATATGCTTGGTAATAAATAAAACATGGTCTGCGAAAATGCAATCTGTACGGCGTTCTTCCACCATCACTAATTAAATAAAACCCAAGTTCACCATTGCCACCTTCAACAGATGAATAAACTTCTCCAACAGGCATTTCCGTTTCGCCCATTACAATTTTAAAATGGTAAATAAGTGCTTCCATTTTTGTGTAAACATCTTTCTTCTCAGGCAAATAATAAGATGGTGCATCTGCATGATAAACATCTGCATCGGTTCCTTTAAATTCCTGTACTTTTTGGTAAGCCTGTTTTATGATTTCTATGCTTTGCCACATCTCTTTATTTCGTACCAAAAAGCGATCATAACAATCTCCTGTTGTACCAACGGGGACGGTGAAATTAAAATCTTCGTAACTGCTGTAGGGCGTATGAACACGCACATCATAATCTACACCGGATGCACGAAGGTTTGGACCTGTAAAGCCATAATTCAATGCACGTTCAGGAGATATCGGCCCAACACCTGTTGTTCGGTCTATAAAAATTCTATTGCGGGTTAAAAGATTTTCAAACTCTTTCAATGTTTTAGGATATTCTGCCAAAAACTTTTCCAGTTTCTCAAACGCTTTATTGGTAAAATTTCTTTCAAAACCACCTATGCGACCAATATTTGTTGTGAGTCTGCTGCCACAAACTTCTTCATAAATTTCATAAATTAATTCACGGTATTGCATAACATACAAAAAACCTGTAAATGCTCCTGTATCAACACCCATAATTGAACTGCAAATAAGGTGATCACTTATGCGTGCAAGTTCCATGATGATAACCCTGAGATAATCTACCCGCTTTGGTAATTGTAAACCCAATAATTTTTCGCAGGTGATGTGCCAGCCCATATTATTTATGGGCGATGAGCAATAATTTAAACGATCGGTAAGTGGTGTAATCTGGTATAACGGTCTGCGTTCTGCAATTTTTTCAAAGGCACGGTGTATGTAACCAACTGTTGAGGTGGCTTTCAGAATTCTTTCGCCATCCATTTCCAAAATATTTTGAAAAACCCCGTGGGTAGCGGGATGCGTAGGACCAAGATTAAGCGTAGTTGTTTGCTTTTCTAAACTTCCTTCCGGTAAAAGTATATGTTCGCTCATTATTTAAAATTGTATAAAATCCCTACGTTGATTTGTTTTGTTTTAAATTTTTAAAATATTGATAAGAAAAGCCTAAAAAAGCCAAAGTAAAAACGATTGCAGCAACAAAGTCAATTGTCCTAAAAGTATTACTATATTTTATCCAGTTTAATATTGAACAAATGATAAATATAACCAATGTTATTAATTGAAGACTATTGTTGTTTCTCATTTGTAAATTTATGATTCTACTATTTTTTATCGTCCAAACATCTCATCATCCTTGTCAATTCTTGTCTGGTCTTCTAATGGAAATTCTTTTCTCATGGGAAAATAATCCATCTCATCTACATTTAAAATGCGAATTAAATTTGGATGACCAACAAACTTTACTCCGTAAAAATCGTAAGTCTCTCTTTCCATAAAATTGGCTGACATGTAAACGCCCGTTGCCGTAAATACATCGGGTTTTGCAATATCGGTAAACACTTTAAAACGAATTCGCACATTGTCTACCAAATTGTGTAAATGATAAACTACTGCAAGTTCCGCCCCTTTATTATCAGGATAATGAACTGCCTGTAAATCAGTTAAAAAACGAAACTGCAACTCCTCATCATCAAACAAAAACTGCAGTACTTTAATATTAATATTTTTCTCAGCAACAAAAGTGAGCATGCCATATGGTTGCTCCCAGTAAGAAAGTTGATCGCCAAATTTTTCAGTAAGTTTTTGTTGTATTATTTCGTTGGTTAAAGCCATTTTATTTTGTAAAAATTATATCCTCGCTAATTTTATTGAATACCATAACTGTTCATCAAATCTTTATATTGGTCGCTTTCTCTTCTTCTTAACCCTTCTGCATGCACCAGTTCCTGTATTTTCATAAAGCCATCTAAGATTGCTTCGGGTCTTGGCGGGCAACCGGGGACATATACATCTACAGGAATAACCTGGTCAATACCCTGCATTACTGAGTAAGTATCAAAAATACCACCGCTGCTTGCGCATGCGCCTACCGCTATCACCCAACGTGGCTCTGCCATTTGTAAGTAAACCTGCTTCAAAATAGGACCCATTTTTTTTGAAATGGTGCCCATGACCATTAATAAGTCGCACTGGCGTGGTGAGAAACTCATACGCTCACTCCCAAAACGGGCTATATCATAATGGCTTGCAGCTGTTGCCATAAATTCAATACCACAGCAACTTGTAGCAAAAGGCAAAGGCCAGATAGAATTTTTTCGTGCAAGGCTAACCACTTTTTCAAAATTGGTTGCCATAAAACCATCACCCATATACCCTTCAGGTATACCGGCAAATTTTACTGTATTGTTATATTGTACTGGACGCATTTTTTTACTTTGAGCTATTTAGTCGTTTCAATAATTAGTCAATTTTTAAGACTAATAGAGGTAACGCAAATAGCGATTTTTAAATAAATCAATCTTTATCTTACTAAAAGAAAATTACTTTTTCTCCTTCAAGAATTAGCACATTAGCTAATTACTATTCCTCCCACTTTAAAGCCCCTTTCTTAAAAATGTAAATAAACCCTGCAAGAAAAGAACCAACAAACATAATAACTGCTAAAAATGTATGCCATCCCATTGTGGGGTCTTTTGCAAAATCTCTAAAGTTTACCGCATAAGGGTAAAAGAAAATAACCTCCACATCAAACAAAACAAAGAGAATAGCAATTAAAAAATATTTAATTGCCATGGGCTGACGGGCATTTCCTTTTATTTCTATACCGCTTTCAAAGTTTACAAGCTTATCAGCAGTTTTTCGTTTAGGACCAAATTTAGCCGAAGCAATTATCATTGTAGCTACAAAACCAACGGCAAAAATGATTTGCAGCAAAATCGGAAAGTAATTTATAGTACTGTTTTCAATAATTCTTAGAAAAAAAAACTGCATGTTTGTTTGTTATTATTAGCACTGCAAATTTAAGTTAGACAGTTCAATATACCATGCCAATTACGAAATAATATAAACCAAAAAAAGTTCCGATGAATAGACCGGAACTTTTATATTTAATAATTTATTATGTTAATCATTTATTTTTTTGGAGCAGTCTGTTTGGGCTTTGTAACTACTGCTGGCTTGGTCGCTGCGGCGGCCTTTGGTGCCGTTACCTTTGCATTTGGATCATTTTTAGAAACAAATTCTTTATTCTTTATAGATTGCTGATCGGTAGGATCTAATGCCAATGCTTTGTCAGCATAAGCAACTGCTGCCACCTGATCTCTTTTTACATTAAATGAATATTGCATCATAAAAGTATAAGCTCCAACTAACTGGTCTTTAATTTTAGTTTTATCAGTTGCTCTCTCACCAACTTCAATAGCTTTCAAATAAGAACTTAAAGCCAAACCTGTTGCAAGAGTTGTATCTATTCCACCATTTGCTTTGGCAATCATGTAATATCCGAAAATATCATCGGGATATTTAGCAGTATATTTTGTAAAAACTGCAACAGAAGAATCAAATTTACCTGCACGGAAATAATCATAACCGGCATTGTATAGGTCCACATTACTGTAATTCTTTTTTACAGAAAGCACCTGATTAAACCACTTAGCAGATTCGCCAAAGTTTTTTTGAGTTCTGTAGGCGTTAGCTAGCGTTTTCAAATAAATAACTCTGTTAGCTTCTATACTATCAAGAGCAACTGCTTTTTCTACATAAGATGCAGCCTGTGCTTCGTTACCCGGAAACTTAAGTAATATCATTGCATAAGATGAATAATCACCGGCACCTACTTTGCTTATAATTTGTTTTTTAAAATATTCCTCGTAACTGGCTTTTGCATTGAGTGAATCACCTATTCTATTATAGGCTAAAGCTTTAACTCCATAAAGATTTGGATAAACATTATTTCCACCTGCGTTGATACAATCTGTAGCTTTTGTTATAGCCTGTGCAAATAAACCCTGTGCATATTGCAAACTTGCTCTGTAATAACAAGCTTTTGGATCATCATCTGAATTAGCTGATAATTTTTCAAAATATTGAGCACTTCTTGGAACATCGGTTGCGTAATAGTAATTAAACAAAGTATTGTACACCGGTGCATAATTTACGTCTTTTGCGATGGCATCGTTGTAAAACCCCATATATAAATTTTCCTGCATTGTGCCTTGAGACTGGTATAATCGACCTTTACGGTAGATTGCTCTTGCGTAATTAGGATTTAAGCGTAAAGCTGCGTCGTATGATTGAATAGCTCCACCACCATCACTGTTTTTTCTGTAAGCATCACCAAGGTTTGCCCATACTTCAGGATCTTTAAAACCTTTTATAGTGGTAGCTAATTTTAATTTATCAATAGCATAAGCTGCATCTCCATTTTTAATTTCCGGATCACTATTCGGTGCACCTACTGCATTTAAAACATCAATCCGCTTTCCACCACTAAGAGAAATAGCAGTTTCAAACTTACTTCTAGCTTCAGCAGTTTTACCTTCCAATAATTCCACATGTCCAATGCCGGCCAATATTAACGGGCTATTTGGTGTTGCAGATAGTTTCTGCAGGTACAATGCTTTTGCTCCTGCAATATCTTCAAGACCAATCATTGATTGTCCTAAATAATATGCGGCAGTTTCATCTGCAGGATTTGCATTTGATAATTTTTGAAAAATATCTTTAGCACTTTTATATCTTTCATAATATAAAAATTTCTTACCCTCCTCAATACTTTGTGCAAAAACAGAACCTGCAAAAAGTATCGTTACAAATACCAATAAAAGTGTTTTCATGTTTCTCATTTTCTCTTTTTAATTTTATATTTACAATTTTAAATTAATTGATTCATTAATAAACGTTAGAATTTAATTTTCTGGAAGTTTATCTGAAAGATTAACTGATCTTATAACAAACGGCATTGATGGACCCAAATAAGCTCTTCTAAAAATCAACTGTCCTCTTTCATATTTTAAAAATGAAACAAAACCTGAACCTAAACCTGTGTAATTTTCTTTGACCGCATAATACAAACCACGTACCAAAGGGTAACGTCTGTTTAGTATACTTTCCTGCGATGGTAAAACATAAGGTGTATTAACACAAACATCACATTTTACATAAGCAATTTTTACATTTTTTAACATAGAAACCTGTGCTGTATCTTCAGGATTTCCAATACGGTTAATACCCAAAAATCCAATGGCGTTTTCATGAGTTGCAACGTAGTTCAATACTTCATCACTATTTTTTACTGCTCTTACAACAGAGGTATCAAAAGTTTTACCTTTTAAAACTGAATCTTCAATAAACCTTACAATACTTGTTTTATTCAGCCCATCAAAAACCATTGTTTGGGATCTGCTTATTTTACCTGTAAGTTGCTCCTGCAAACGATGTAGCGTGAACAATGTATCCTTGCTTTTTTTATTTACAACAATGGCAACAGCATCAGTTGCGAGTTCATTCCAGCCTGGATTAAAGGAAAGTTTTCTTGTCATGAATTTTTCTTCGATTGCAGTAAGACCCCGGGTAATAATGATCATTCTGTTTAAAGAATCATTAAAAAAATCTTTTAAACAGTCAGCCTCTGTTTTGTATTGTGCATTAATTTTTGTGCCGGGAAAAGAAGCTTCATACATGGCAATCTGTTCCTTCATTACGGGTTCAAAAGATTCATCTACACTGATATTGATGCTGCCTTTTAAAGGAGTATCTGTTGCGCCGTATTCTGTTGTTTTTCTTTTGCATGCAGTAAAAAAAACAAGCGTAAGAAACACATAAGATATTGTATTAAAAATTTGTTTTATTTTCATTTTAACGCTCCCTGAAATAATTTTTTTTGTAACCACGATAAATTCTAAAAAAGCCATAAATAAAACAAATTATAGCAAAAAGATTTATCATTGCCGGATCATATTTATTAATAAAAGGTGCCGTTTTTGCTGTGGGAAATAAAAAAACCAGCCCCGCACAAATAAGGAAAATACCCATGACATAATTAGTAATACTTTTCATGCGAACGAGTCCTTTATCCCTTTCACTCATTTCTTCCCTGTCAAATTCTTCGAGCGCCATTTTAAATTTTATTTAATAGCAATTTACTGATAAAAGAGTAACCATTTATTCTGCTGACGAAAAGTTTACAGGAATCGTATAATAAACTGAAACATTTTCACCACGTGTTTTCCCAGGAATCCATTGCGGCATTTTTTTAAGTACTCTAACAACCTCATTGTTAAACGCTGTGCCACCATCCTGTTCAGTTTCAAGTCCTTTTAGATTTCCATCGTAACCTACAATAAATCTGATTTTTACTTTTACATTTTCTCCTTCTTCCAAATCCTGAGGATTTTTAAGATTTTTTTCCAGAAATTTTTTAAGTGCTTCCATTCCACCGGGGTAATTGGGCATTACGTCAGCAAAATGGTTGGGTGTAATTTTATCTACTTCAGATTTAGCCGGATCAGCATTACCAGACACATCAGGCACTTTTGTAGATACAACTAATACTGCACCGGGATTGACTTCAATGTTTTCAGTACCTATCTGAACATTATCATTTAAGTCTTCAATTTTTAAAGTGTTGTCTATTTTTGTAATTTGGATTTTGTTTGCAAATATATGCGTCGCAGGTTTTATGTGAGGACTTGTAGCTATCTGCGGAAAAACTTTTTCTTTTGGTTTTTCAGGGTCAGGATCTGCTTTTACAGGTGGTGGACTTATATCAAAAGGATCAGAAATAATTGAAATTGGCAAAGCTTTTCCCTTATTAAAAAAACTAAAAATCACAAACAGGGCTGCTAATGCAAAAGTTAGTCCCAGTGATTTATACAGTCTGTTATTATAGAATTTTCGCAGGGAGTAAGCCCCATAGGCTTTGTTGCGGTTATCGAATATAATATCTAGGAAGTCGGCTTTTAAAATTGCTTCTGCTTTCATTTTAAATTGGTTTGGAATTGATGAAAAATAGTTTTAAAACGGCCATTTAGTATAAGATGTTTATTCGATAAAATTCCATAATAAACAAAGTAGACAAAACTAAAAAAAGAGATCCTACTCAAAAGCAGCAGGATAGGAACGTAAATCCATTTTCATCCGCAGGTGAAAAAGATTGCAGTACAAAGCCTGAACCGAAGATGAATTAAAACGAATGCTTACCACCCCAAAAAAATTACCATCAACATTTCTATTTTCCCGTTTGTAAAAACATACAATGCCCTTCATATATCATAATTATATTTGCGCATGAAGATTTTAATGGTTTGTCTTGGCAATATTTGCAGAAGCCCGTTGGCTGAGGGAATATTGCAACACAAGGCAAATAAAGCAGGCTTAAATTGGACCATTGAAAGTGCGGGTACCAATGGCATACATGTGGGTGAAGCACCACACCATTTTAGCCAAAAGGTTGCAAAACAAAATGGCATAAATATCTGCAACCAACTTGCCCGAAAGTTTGAAGCAAAAGATTTTGAAAAATACGATAAGATATATGTGATGGCGGAAGACGTAATGCTGGAGGTAAAAAGAATTGCAGGAAAATATTTTGATAAGAACAAAGCAGATTATTTTTTAAATGAATTATATGCTGGTAAAAATGAAAATGTGCCTGACCCTTGGTATGGTGAGGAAGATGGATATACTGATGTGTATAATCTAATCAATAAAACCTGCGATGCAATTATTGCAAAAGAAGCTGTAAGAAAAATTAAAAAACAAAAATGACCAAACCAAGTTTGCCACAGGGCACAAGAGATTTTGCAGCTGCAACGGTTTATAAGAGAAATTATATTTTAAATACAATTCGTTCGGTATTTGAATTGTATGGTTTTGAACCTTTGGAAACACCCGCAATGGAAAACCTTGAAACCTTGATGGGAAAATATGGTGAAGAGGGAGATAAACTTATTTTTAAAATATTAAATAATGGATTAAACGATCCTAAAAATATTGAGAAAGCCAATGAGGGATTTGCAAAATTAATGGAAGGAAAGAATACTATTTCACTTACTGAAAGAGCTTTAAAATATGACCTGACCATTCCTTTTGCAAGGTTTGTTGCCATGAATGTAAACACACTTACTATGCCTTACAAACGCTACCAAATGCAGCAGGTTTGGCGTGCTGACAGACCGCAAAAAGGGCGCTACCGTGAGTTTACACAGTGCGATGCAGATGTTGTAGGAAGTACAAGCTTAATAAATGAAGTGGAGCTTTGCGGCATTTATCACCGCAGTTTTGTACAACTCGGTCTGCACAATTATGAACTGAAAATAAACAGCAGAAAAATATTGGCTGCTCTGGCAGAAATAGCCGGTGGTGCAGATAAAATGATGGATATAACCATTGCAATTGATAAGCTTGATAAAATAGGAATTGAAAAAGTAAAAGAAGAATTAGAAACCAGGGGTTTAGATAAAAGAGATATTGATACGATTGAAAAATATTTAATGATTGAGGGCCGTAACGAAAATAAAATTACTTCCATTGAAGAACTTTTTGCTGAAAGTGAAATCGGTAAAACGGGCATTGAAGAACTAAAATACATTCTTGCAAATGCGGGAGACATAAATTTATTTGTAGACTTAACGCTTGCCCGTGGTTTAAATTATTATACTGGAATTATTTTTGAAGCAAAAGCTCCTGCAGAAGTAAAAATGGGAAGTATTGGCGGAGGCGGCAGATACGATAACTTAACAGGATTATTTGGCGTACCAAACATTGCAGGCGTAGGTGTAAGTTTTGGTATTGACCGGATTTACGATGTGATGGAAGAACTGAATCTTTTTCCGAAAAATATTACAACAACTACCAAAGCAATATTTTTTAATTTAGGCGATAGGGAAGCCAGCATTGCATTACAGCTGATTAGTATTTTAAGGGATAATAAAATTGCGTGTGAGTTGTACCCTGATAAAGTAAAAATTGACAAGCAGTTTAAATATGCTGACAAGAAAAATATTCCTTTTGCAATTATAATAGGAAGCAAGGAAATAGAAAATAAAACCTGCATGGTAAAGGATTTAAAAAAAGGAGAACAGACCGAAATTGCTTTTGATGCGTTATCAACATTTTTAACAGAAAAATAAAATAATTCAAGGTTACTAAAACAATATTCAGTGCATTAACAACAAAAAAAACTATTATGATTAAGCGTCTTGTACCATTGACATTCGCAGCGATTGTTGCTGTACTTCTTTTTGCATCCTGCTCAAAGAAATCCAATAAAGAAGGTCGTTATATTCCTTCAACAGCAGGCATTGTTGTTTACATAAACGGCGAGGCCTTAAATGCCAAACTACCCTGGAATGAAATTGTGCAAAACGAAGGATTTAAACAAATGATTGCAGATACAGCTGTATCATCGTTTACAAAATCTCTTTTACAAAACCCTGAAAACAGTGGTGTAAATACAAAAGGGGATTTAATACTTTTTGTTGTGAAAGACACATCCGGCGGCTATACTGCTGTTGAAGGATTTGTAAAGGATGAAGCTAAATTTAAGACTATGCTAACGGGAGCCTTAAAAACAGGTAAAGAAACAATGAAAGACGGCTTTACTTATTTTGCTGATAAAAAAACCAGCGTGGTTTATAACAAAGAAAAATTTATTGTAGCTATAAATACTCCACAGCTAAATGATATGCAAAAAACGGTTTCAGCAGCAATGGATACAACAAACCAACCTGCTATTGCAGAAGTAAAAAATACAAGAGACATGAATGCCGTTGCAGCAGGTATACTTACATTAAAAGAAGATGCAAGCCTTGCTAAAAATGAAAGGTTTTCAGGCTTGATGACTGAAAAAGGAGATGCTCATTTTTGGTTTAATGCCGAATATTTTTCATCAACTGCAGCTTTACCCGGCATAGGCGCAATGGCTAACTTAAGTAAATTATATGAAGATGCTATTACAACTGCCACCGTTAATTTTGAGAACGGAAAGATAAATTTAGATGCTAAATCTTATGGTGGAAAAGAGATAACTGATTTATATAAAAAATATAGTGGGAAAGAATTTGACAAGTCGATGGTAAAAAATATTCCATCAAAAAACCTGGCCGGTTTATTTGCATTTAATTTTAAACCGGAAGGTGTAAAAGAATTTTTAAAGATTTTAAATATGGATGGGCTGATTAACCTTGGTGCTGCTCAGGTGGGGTTTAACCTTGATGATTTTATAAAAGCAAACAAAGGTGATATTCTTATTGCGGTTACCGATATTAAAAAGGATACACTTGTCGGACAGAGCGCAAATTACATTTTTGCTGCATCAATAAATGATAAAACATCTTTTAATAAAATTATAGATGCAGGTAAAAAGTTTGGTGGCCCAATGTTGGGTGATAATAATAAGTATGCATATAATGTGAATGATAAATACTTTGTATTTACAAATAACAAAACGATTACAGATACTTATATAGCCGGGACCGCAAATACTTCTTTTGATTTTATTGATAAGATTAGTGGCGGACCATTTGGTGGATTTGTAAACTTTCAGTACATACTTAATAATATGAAACCAAAAGCCACAGCTGACAGTTTAGATGTTGAAATATACAATGCTTCTATAAAAATGTGGGATAACCTTTTAATAAGTGGAGGTAATTTTAAAGATGGTGGAATAACACAACACTGGGAAGCAAATATGATGAATAAAAACAGTAACAGTTTAAAACAACTCAACAGTTATTTAGGAACGATGTCCATCATTCAGGAAAAGAAAAAAGCAAAAAATAATATTGCCTGGATGAATGAAGATGTAATGGCACCCGCAACTATAGATACAGCTATGATGCTTGAGCCAGCAAAGAAAGGACCTGCAAAAAAATGATAAACTATTCTCACCAAAAAGCCGTCAGTAACCCGACGGCTTTTTTATTTCTACATATATGGAGATTTCATTAAATAATATTATTCCCGATTTTCTTGAAAAAGAAAAAACTGATAATTCTGCTGTCTGGAAAAAAATAGTAGCATTTAAAGAAGGAAACAAAACAGAGATTATTGCGCCAAGCGGAAGAGGCAAAACTTCTCTGATACATTTTTTATACGGCTTAAGAAAAGATTACAGTGGAATACTTTTATTTGATAACGAAAATGTAAAAAATATTACTCCAACTGACTTGGCTGATATACGTGCAATGCAACTGAGTATTGTCTTTCAGGACCTCCGACTATTTAAAGATTTTAGTGTTTTACAAAACTTAGAAATTAAAAGAGCGCTTGCGCCATATCATAAAACATCTTTAATAAATGAAATGTCAGAAAAGCTTGGTATTATAAACAAACTTTCGCAAAAAGCAGGAACCTGCAGTTATGGTGAACAGCAACGAATAGCAATTATTCGTGCATTGCAGCAACCGTTTAATTTTATAATTTTAGATGAACCCTTTAGCCATCTTGATGAAGAGAACAGCAAAAAAGCACTGGCATTAATTGAACAAGAAGCAGATAAAAGAGGCGCAGGAATTATTCTTGCTGATTTGCAACACAATCCATTATATAAAGCTGACAGTACTTTACATTTATAATTTATGGCAGCAGAGAATAAAAATATTTCATTCAAGACAATTGCTGCTTTTTTACAAACAGGTAATAAAAGCTCAAGGATTTTCAGTTATGCGGGGCTTGCAATTGGCGTAATGTTACTGTTGTGTTGTGTGCAGTTATACATTAATATAGATCAGTTATTAAAAGAAAAAAATCCACGCAAAAACGGTTACGATTTTATATCCGTAACAAAAACGATTACCAATGAAAATATGGGGAAGGATAATCGTTTTTCCATTACAGAAATAGAAGACTTTAAAAAACAATCTTTCATTGCTGACGCTGCGCCTTTGCTCAGCAACGAGTTTAGGGTAAAAATGAGTGCGGGTGATATTATTCCTTTCAGCACAGATTTATTTTTAGAATCTATTCAAAATAATTTTATTGATACGCTGCCTTCTTCTTTTGCCTGGCAGCCGGGGCAGACAACTGTTCCAATAATTTTTTCTGCAGATTTTTTAGAAATGTACAATGTATTTGCACCTGCGCAAGGGTTGCCACAAATATCAGAAAGCAGTATTGGTGCTGTAAATATTATTTTAGAATGTTCAGCACCGGATGGAACAGTAATAAAATTCAGGGGAAATATTGTTGCAGTAAGCGATCGTTTAAATACAGTGCTTGTGCCCGAAAGTTTTTTAAACTGGGGCAATAAAATGTTTGGTTCACAATCTGAGCAGCCTGCCTCCAGGGTTTATATTAAAACAACCGATGCAAACAGTGTGGCGCTGCAAAATTATCTGCAACGAAATAATTATCATGTAAACAAAGACAAAACAAAGTTTGGCCGAATAAAAAGCACACTTCAGGCAATTGTAGCAGGGCTAGGGGGGCTTGCATTATTGGTTGTATTATTATCAGTGTTACTCTTTTCATTTTACCTGCAATTAATGATCAGCAGAAGCAAAGATAACCTGCAACTCCTGCTCACACTTGGTTACTCGCCATTGTGGCTAAGTAAAACGGTTACAAAAAAATGGATACCTGTTTATGCAATTATTATTTTAATTGCTTTGGCAGCAACACAATTTTTTCAGTATTTTTTTCAAAGAAATTTTGTTGCGGGGCAAGATGCACATTCACCTTTTATAGATTATAAAGTGGTTATTTTAAGCCTGCTCTTATTTTTACTTTGTATATTTTTTACCTACCGTTTAATAAAAACGAAGTTGTATAAGTTGTAATTATTCCTTCCACCAAATGATGGTTTCAAGCGCATGCTTTCTAAACTTTTCATCTGCTATGGAAAAATCTACCATATCTATTTTAAAAGGAACGATAGACTCATAATTAAGCCAGTCTTGTATGTCGTAAATAGGAAGTCGTTTATCTTTTTGAGGAATGATGCCAATATCCAAATCTGACCACCTATGATTTGTACCTCTTGCCCTGCTTCCATACATAAACACCTTACAATCGAAGTTTTTTAAATTTTCTAGTACATAATTCTTTGCAAATTGTACATAGTCCTTTTTAAATGGCTCGTAATTTAAGGGTAAGATAAGTGGTTTCAATTGCAGCGGCATACGTCTTTAATTTTGGATAAATTTCTAAAAATACTTCTTCTTTATAAATATGGCTCAATGCGTTTCTACTATCTAACGCATCAATTAAAATCAGAAATGTATTTTCATCAATAATTTGTTCTTCAAAATAATACTTTATAATTTCTTTAGAATATTTTAAGCTTATTCCTCTTCCCTCAAAAAAATATGCCTTAAGCGTTTTCCAAAGTAATTCCATGTTATACTCAAACTTTTGGATCTGCCCATTTTTTAAAGTATCTATTACATTGCTATCGTATAGTTGTAAATTTATTTCCAAAGAAGTGTTTAAAGCGGATATAGCTTTCCCCAAATCAGCATACAATAATTCAAATTTACTTTCTGGCATGTCCAAATTTAAACAATATTCTCATAAATAATAGCTGCTCCCTGCCCAACACCAACACACATAGTGGCAAGTCCGTATTTACTTTTTCTCTTTTGCATTTCGTGTAGCAATGTGGTGGAAATACGCACACCACTGCAGCCTAACGGATGACCAAGTGCAATAGCACCGCCATTTACATTTACTTTTTCAAGCTCAATATTTAACTCTTGGATGCAAGCAATACTTTGAGAAGCAAATGCTTCGTTCAGCTCAAATAAATCTATATCTTTTATTTTTAAACCAGCTCGCAGCAATGCTTTTTGTGTTGCAGGCACAGGCCCAATGCCCATTATTGCAGGGTCAACACCGGCAACAGCCATACTTACAATTTTTGCAATTGGTTTTAAATTGTATTTTTTTACAGCAGCTTCACTCGCCAGTAACATTGCTGCAGCGCCATCATTTATTCCACTGCTGTTGCCCGCAGTTACGGCTCCATCTTTTATAAATGCGGGTTTTAAAGCTGCCAGTTTTTCTACCGGGGAAAGTCTTGGATGTTCATCTTTCTCAAATAATGTTTCGGCTTTGCCCTGCATTATTTTTACAGCAACAATCTCTTCTTTAAATTTTCTGGCATTATTTGCCGCATCATATTTTATTTGGCTAGCCGCTGCAAATTCATCCTGCGCTTCTCGGGATACATTCCATTTTTTTGAAACATTTTCCGCTGTTTCGCCCATTGTGTATGGATGATACATTTCGCTTAGTTGCTTATTTACAAAACGCCAGCCCATGGTTGTATCAAATATTTGTGGCGTTCTTTCAAAAGCGCTGCTGCTTTTTGGCATTACGAAAGGCGCCCGACTCATACTTTCTACGCCGCACGCAATCATTAATTCCGCATCCCCGCAGGCAATGGTTCTTGCACTATCCATAATGGCCTGCAAGCCGCTTGCACAAAGTCTGTTCACCGTATTTCCTGCAACAGTTACGGGCAATCCTGCCAGCAAAGCCCCCATACGAGCCACATTGCGGTTATCTTCACCCGCCTGGTTTGCTGCACCGGCAATTACATCTTCAATTGCATTTACATCCATAGTTGGGTTTCTTTGCACAAGCGCACGTATAACATTTGCAAGCAAATCATCAGGCCGCACGCCAGAAAGTGCACCGCCATATTTGCCAATCGGCGTTCTCACAGCATCAATTATATAAACCGTTTCCATAAAAATATTTTCTTTTGTATTTATTGTTTCTTTGTTGTCCAGGCAAAGAAGCAGCTATGGCCATCATCCCCGCCTGAATGACTCTGTCGGGCAGGGTTGTTAGTCACTCACTTGTACGTCATACCTTTTTCATCAGACTAGCTTCATTTTGTTCAAAATTATTGGCAAAGTTAGCCTAAATAATATTTTATCTTTTACACTATCTCATGTACAATCTATTGCGTTTCCTTCCTCCCCGTGGGAGTTAGACTGGGCTAGGGCTTCATTTTCATTTATATTTACAAAATGTCGGAAAAGAAAAACATACGTGATTTTGACCTTGTAGGGCTTAAAGAATATTTTGAAACCATTGGCGATAAACGGTTTAGAGCCATGCAGGCTTACGAATGGCTATGGAAAAAAAATGCCCGCAGTTTTGATGAAATGAGCAATCTATCATTAGATCTTCGCACAAAATTAAAAGAAGAATTTACTTTACCAGCAATTACAGTAGATGCTACACAACACAGCAATGACGGCACTTTAAAATTACGTTTTAAAACGTGGGATGGACATTTAATTGAAGGTGTACTTATTCCAACAGAAAAAAGATTTACCGCCTGTGTTTCTTCACAAATTGGCTGCAGCCTAACCTGCGCATTTTGTGCAACAGGCAAAATGGACCGTAAAAGAAATTTAAGTTTCGATGAAATTTACGACCAGGTTGCATTGTTAAATGAGCAGTGTCAAATAACGTATCAAAAAAACTTAAGCAACATCGTTTACATGGGCATGGGAGAACCTTTGCTTAATTATAAAAATGTACTTAAATCTATAGATAAAATTACGTCTGCAGAAAGTATGAACATGAGTCCAAATAGAATTACCGTTTCTACTGCGGGCGTTTCAAAAATGATTAGACAATTGGGCGATGATAATGTTCGTTTTAATTTAGCTGTATCGCTGCATGCGCCTACTGACGGGCAACGTACAGAAATTATGCCTATCAACGAAAGCAATAACTTAAAAATATTAATTGAATCGCTTCAGTATTTTCACCTAAAAACAAAAAATGAAATTACGCTGGAGTATATTTTATTTAACAACATAAATGACTCTCTCGAAGATGCAGAAAATCTGGTAAAAATTTACCGACAGGTTCCAACACATCTCATAAATGTTATTGAATACAATCCCATTGCCGGCGTATCTTTTATGAAACCCGATGAGGAACGAACAAATGCGTTTACTGATTACCTTATCAAACAAAAAATAAATGTGCGTGTACGCCGCAGCCGAGGGAAAGATATTGATGCAGCTTGTGGACAGTTGGCTAATAAAGGATAGCCTCACCCTCGGTCCCTCTTCAAAGGAGAGGGAAGACTCGAAAATCAATTAGTTGAATAGAACGAATTCGAAATCAGCGTTTGTTCCTTACCGCCTTTAACATCTTCTAAATTAAACTATTTAGATAGTGCACTGTCTATGAAGAATAACTTTTAAAAAATAAATTATGAAAAAATTATTAGCATTATCATTTGCCGCAGCCATACTAACCTTTACAGCTTCTGCACAAACAGAAAGAAACACGGAAGGCAAAGCAAAAATGGAACGCCACAACGGCAAACATGAAAAGGGTAAAATGTTGAAGGAGCTTAATCTTTCAAAAGAGCAAAAAGCGGAGTTAAAGGTTCAACACCAGGATATGAAAGCAAAGCGGGAGGCTTTAAAAGCACAGGACAACCTTTCTGTAAAGGAAATGCGTGAAAAACAACAGGCTTTAAAAGCTGAACAGAAAAGTAAAATGGAAAGTTTACTGACAGCAGAACAAAAAACAAAAATGGCTGAAATGAAAAAGCAAAAAATGGCTGAAAGAGGCGAAAAGAAAATGGAGAGAAGCAGAAGACAAAATTAGTTTTTGGTTAATGATGAAGTGAAAATGGAATGCAAACAGCATTCCTTTTTTTATATTTAAAAAGCCCAAATTACCCATCAAATAAATTAAAATTATATTTACTGTTCATCTACTGTTGCAAAACAGCAAAAATTATAAAAATATGGGACAGGAGGCCTTTAAAAAGTTTATCAATCCAAAGAAAAACAGTGTAGTAAAAGAAGAAATAAGGCAGGATAAAAAGAAAGCCCGCAAAGAAAAAAGGGAATACTTTGACACTAAAAAAGCGGAAGAGTACAAAGCCCGACAGGCAAAAAAAGGAATTGTTGTTAAAGAAAAAGTAGAACGTGCTCCTCACCCATCATCTGACTCATCTAAAAAATCTACAACTAAAAATACCGCAAAAGTTGTTGGCGATAAAAAACAACTAACTACCGAAGTTGTAATGCCGCTCAATAAATTTCTAGCACATTGCGGTGTATGTTCCCGCAGAGATGCAGTTACAATAATTACACAGGGAAGTGTAAAAGTAAATGGTGAAGTAGCTACTGAACCCGGTTACAAAGTTCAGCAAACAGATGAAATTATTTACAATGGTAAAATACTGTTTGTGACCAAAAACCTTGTTTATATTTTATTAAATAAACCAAAAGATTATATAACGACCACTGACGATCCTCAAGGCAGAAAAACCGTTTTGGAACTTATTAAACAGGCGACAGTTGAAAGAGTTTATCCTATTGGAAGATTGGATAGAAATACATCCGGCGTATTGTTGCTTACCAATGATGGAGACCTTACCCAAAAACTATCTCACCCAAGTTATGAGATTACAAAAATTTATGAAGTAAAACTGGATAAACCCCTTACCAAAGCAGACTTTGATAAAGTGTTGACGGGTCTTACATTGGAGGATGGAGTTGTTTACGTGGATAGCCTTGCTTATTCAGATCCAAAAGACAAATCAATAATTGGTATAGAAATACACAGTGGCAGAAATAGAATTGTGCGTAGGATTTTTGAAAGCATGGGTTATGATGTAAAGGGTCTAGACAGGGTAGTATATGCAGGCCTTACAAAGAAAAATGTAGAACGCAGTAAATGGCGTTACCTCAGCGAAAAAGAAATTAGGGTGTTGAAATACATGAACGAATCTAAACGAAGCGCAAAAAAAACAAAGGATGCGGAACCGGCTAGAGGAGTAGCAAAACCTGAGGCCATTTCAGATGATAAAAGAAAGGGAAAAGATTATACCGATCAGGAAATTGCAGCAGCCCTTGGCGAAGAAATTTTGGCACAGGAAAAAGTAAAAAGAGAAAGGGAAATAAAGATTCCGAAACCCCGGAAATTTAAAACACATTCTGAAAAGAAAGCAAGTAAAAATAATCCTATTGGCAAAAAATAAATACGAAATCATTTTTGAAAATGATGATTTTGTGGCGATAAATAAACCGAGTGGAATGCTGACCATTCCTGATAGAGAGCAAACCGAAAAATCGCTGAAAGAATATTTGACTGATAAATACGGAACTATATTTATTGTACACAGATTAGACAAAGACACCAGCGGATTAATTTTGTTTGCAAAAAATGAAACTACACATAAACATTTATGCAAAATTTTTGAAGAACGCAGGGTGCAGAAATTTTATTTGGGTATTGTGGTTGGCGAACCTGCCCAAAAAAATGGAATGATAGATGCGCCCATTTCAGATCATCTTACTCGTAAAGGTATGATGACAGTGCATCGCAGCGGAAAAGAATCGCAGACCGGTTATGAAGTTCTGGAATCGAACCCATATTTTTCAATGGTTTCTTTTCAATTATTTACCGGACGTACGCATCAAATTAGAGTTCACTTAAAACATATTGGCAACCCAATTGCATGCGACCCTTTATATGGCGATGGAAAGCCAGTTTTGCTTTCTGCTGTAAAGAAAAATTATAAAATCGGTAAACAAGATGAAGAGGAACGGGCAATTATAAGCAGGCTTGCACTACATTCTTACAAACTTAATTTTGATGATATTAATGGTGTTGTAATGGATTTAACTGCACCGCCTCCAAAAGAATTTAGGGCTTTAATGCAGCAGTTAAAAAAAGGATAGGATTATTATAAAAATTTAATAAGTTTATTTTAATTAAACATAATTTTTAACCTTTGATGATTTAAATTTTAGCCTGACGATGCTCTTTTTAAAAGATCTTTTCCAAACCTATTTTTTACATCATCAATACTTTTATATAAATCTGTTTTCTTTTCTGTATTTGAAAATAAACTTGTTTGAATGGCACTGCCTGTAAGTTCGCTTAAACGCACACCCAATAAGCGAACAGGTTCGCCTTTTTTATGAAGCTTCTTAAACAATTCTTTCACGATGGGTATTATATCATCATCGGCACTCGTATAATCTATTGTTGTTTGTTTAGAGTTTGTTTCAAAATTCGGGTATCTTATTTTTACAGAAACGCATCCGGCAACCTTCTCTTCTTTTCTTAATTCAAAACAAATTTTTTCGGTAAAGCGTACAAGTTCAATGTTTATAATTTGCAAATCATTAAGTGGTTCATCAAAAGTATTTTCTGTAGAAATTGATTTTGCTTCATGATAAGGTGATACTTCGCTTAAATGTATTCCTTTGCTTTTTAAAGAAAGATCTGCCCCCCACTTACCAAGTTTTTCGCTGAGCGTTTCGATAGAAATTTCGCTTAGCTGTGCAATGCTGTGTATACCTAAATATTCCAGTATTTCCTGAGTATGACCTCCAACACCTGGAATTTCGCCAACGCTTAAAGGAGCTAGGAATTCTTTTTCTTTACCAAAAGGTATTTGTAAAAAACCATTTGGTTTTGCCTGGTTGGTGGCAATTTTGGCCATCATTTTGCTTGATGATAAACCGAATGAAATAGGTAATCCAGTTTCTTTCATTACCTGGTTTCTCAAATCTGTTGTCCATTGAAACGGATCAAAAAATTTATCCATACCGGTTAAATCAATATAAAATTCATCGATGGAAGCTTTTTCAAAAAGCGGCGCTTTTGCTGCAATAATTTGTGTAACCCAACGGGAGTAACGGCTGTATTCACCATGGATTCCTTTCACAAAAATAGCATGGGGACAAAGTTGCCTTGCTTTAGATGAGGGCATGGCCGAATGAATTCCAAATTTTCGAGCTTCATAACTACAGGCAGCCACAACGCCTTTTTCTTTGCCGCCAACAATTACGGGTTTACCTTTTAAAGAAGGGTCATTTAATATTTCTACAGAAACAAAAAATGAATCCAGATCAAAATGCGCTATGATTCTTTGTTGTTGGGGCAATTTTTAGAATTTGAAATTAAAAAAATTGGGTTGAGTTACAGGTTTAAGGTTAAGAGTTTGTTCAATTTAAAACGATGATTTAGAAACATTGTTACCTGATTATATAAGCTACAAATTCGGAAATACTAATTCCGAAACCCATAACTAGTAACTCGCAACCTTTAACTATTAACCATATATTTCCAACAGCCCATCTGGTATTTCTATAAAAACTTTTTTGTTTTTATTATCCATCTTTATCAGATTGCCTTCATGTATGGGTACCAAAGCTTCCTTGTCATTGTACATAATAGTACAGAGTATTTGGTGGGGCTGTTCAATCACCTCAATTATTTTTCCTCTGCTTGTTTCTCTATCAATCATTTCATATCCGAGCAATGCAATGGGCGATGCCTTTGCAACAAACTTTTTAAAATCTTCTTCCTGCAGCCAAACATCTTTAGGAGTAAGTTTTCGGGCTATTTCTTTGTTATCAATTCCTTCAAGATTTATATAAATATCTGTGTCATTTTTTATAGAGGTCGATACGATAAAATGGGGAATAAAATTATCTTTTGTCTGCTCTATAAAAATTGCTTCGAGCCCTTTAAGAGCAGTCTTTTTGCCAAGACTGTGTTGCAAAATTAACTCACCTGATAAACCGTGGCTTGCAGCAAGTTTTCCTATTTTAAAATATTCCATTCTGTTTATTTAGTTGCTTAAAATTTAGCGACTGTAAAGATATTTAATGTTGCTGTCAGTTTTTTCTTTCTTGTGTTTAAAGTCTTTTAGAAAAGATTTGGGGCTTTGATCTCTGTACCCATTTTCAGCTTTTGTTCGCTGTCCGCCTCCCACTCTTTTGCCCCAAAGGCAGGCAAAAGGAGTTTTGGCTTAGCAGCGCAGCCCTTCAACAAATTATCTTTATTAAGCGTTGATTAAAACAAGTATTTCTGCTGTCAGTTTTTTTAAAAGTTGCATAATTAATGCTGATTGAAAAACAATTCCCGAGCCTAGCGCGGATAGCAATGTAAACCGAAGCACAGCAAAGGTTGTAATGTATTGCCGGATACAAAAGCTGATTAAAAAACAACTGCTCATGCTTCAAAAAAAATAGCAAAGTAATTTAACTAAACATAAAAAAGTCCCGCAAAAATGCGAGACTAAGTTAGTATGTATAAACAATTTTAGATTATTCTGCAATTGACTTTTCTTCAGTAGTCGCAGGAGTTTCAGCTACGGGAGCTTCTTCGTCTGCAGCAGCTGCAACCGGTGCCGTTACTTCTTCTACCTTCTTTACTACAGGTACATTACGTTTGTCAGTACGGGCTTTTTTATCAACACCCTGGCGTTTTGCAATGTGTGCATCATGCTCACTGCTCCACTGTGTAAATTTCTCCATTGCAGCTGCTTCATCAAATAGGCCTAAACCCACTCCACGCAACAAATGCTTAAGGAATAATACACCTTTAAAGGAAAGAATACGTCGTACAGTATCGGTAGGTTGGGCACCTTTCTGTAACCAATCCAATGCTTTTTGACGGTCAATCTGTATTGTGGCAGGAACCGTTAAAGGATTGTACGAACCTAGTTTTTGAATGAACTTACCATCTCGTGGACTGCGGCCATCCGCAATTACGATGAAGTAAAATGGTCTTTTTTTTGACCCATGTCTTTGTAATCTCATTTTGACAGCCATAAAATAGAAATTTTTTGGTTGTGATTAAATATGGTTAAATGCTCCTTTGAGAAGGACTGCAAATATAAGTACATAGTTATTGTTCACCAAATTACAAAACCCTTAATCCATAAAATTAGTTTTAAACAATTTAGGTCGACGTTGAGAAGGCTTTCTTTATTTTCTAAAAAAAGTAAAAAATAAAACACAATACTTTTGATTAATTGTTTGAAGAATTGTATTTTCGCAACCCTTGCAAAAGGAGAGATGCCTGAGAGGCCGAAAGGAACGGTTTGCTAAATCGTCGTACGGGTTAAACTGTACCCAGGGTTCGAATCCCTGTCTCTCCGCTGATCTTTAAAAGAAATTAAACACCGGTTAGAACTTTTTAAGTTCGGGATGTAGCGTAGCCCGGTTATCGCGCCTGGTTTGGGACCAGGAGGTCGCAAGTTCGAATCTTGCCATCCCGACTTTCACAACCCTTCAATTTATTTTGAAGGGTTTTTTTTATGCCCTCAACTAAAAACCTACTTATCAAAACGGGTATTTTAGTCAAAGTCCTGACACCCATCCTGACACCTATTTTGTAAAAGTTGATACCCATTTTTCTCTTTTCTTATTCCTGTTTGCATTTGGAATTAATTAATCTCAAAACTTAACAAATGTTCATTTATGCATTCAATGTTATTTTTATACTTAAAACAGAAAAAATGACTAAAAAGGATTTACCACCCATCTTCATCAGATTCAGAGTGAACGGAATAAAAATTGAATTAAGTAATAATAGATATATTAACTTAACAATTTGTATATTATAAATGAATTCGCAAAACCCAAAGGACAATACCACAGCTAAAGCTTGTGGTTTTTTAAAGACAATTAAAAATTAAAAATATTATTATTCCAACGAGTGTATCTGCAATAATGAGAAAGAGCTTCATTTGTTTCCTAAAAGAAAAAGATAAAATGATCCCTATTAATGCGGTAAGCAAACTGGTTCAAAGTGTTTATTCCGTTTTGAAAGATGAAAACCTGTTTGATGAAACCTATCTAAGAAAGTTTACCTAAGTATACAAAAAGAGGCGAATTTAAAGGTTTTGTAAAGTGATAGAAAACAATGCTTAAAATTTAAAACCCAAAAGGAAAGCCTAAAGTGGAATAGCGGTTTTTTCTAAACATGTCCTAAAAAATTTTCCAGGTTTGTTTCATTTGAAACACTCAAACGATACCTTAAGCGTTGCCTTGTTTTGTGTACACTGTCTGGCGAAATACCCTGCATAGAAGCCATTTGCCGAGCGGTGAGTTTCAGGCGGATGAGGGCGGCCATGCGTTGTTCAGCTACTGTAATATCCGGCGTTGCTGTTTTTAACCGCTGAAAAAACATGGGATAGATTTTTTCAAAAAGCAATTTAAATTTATCCCAGTCTTCCTCAGTTAATATGGTAAGGTTGCTTAAAACTGCAATGGTTTCCTGTTGTCTGGCAGGGGTGCTGCTTTCCAGCATTTGCTCCTCCAGCTTTTCTATCATGCGGGTTTTTTCAATAATGTTTTGGGTAAACATTTCCATTTGCTGTTTACCCCGCACCATTTCATTTTCTATTATTTTTTTCTCCTTTTCCAAATTCTGCTGCCGGTATTTTAATTGTATACGCTGCCGGTTTACAATAAGCAGGCTGATAATAGACAAAAGCACGATAGCCAGTATAATAAAATTTCGCTGCTGCGACTGCGTTTTTTTTTCCTGCTGCATGCGCCGGATATTGTACCGGTTTTTTTCCTCACTCAGCCGCATATTGGAAATAGCCAGGCTGCTGATGGCTATTTTTTTCTCAATGCTGTCATGTAATTGTTGATACAGGCCTGTATAATAAACAGCACTATCGCCCAATCCGTTTATTTTAAATACCTCTCCCGAAGCGTAATAAATATTTTGGCGGTAATAATCATCCGGCATTTGTTGAATGAGTGTATTTGCTTCTCTCACCTGCTGTAGTGCTTTGCCCTTGTTACCAATGGCGGCATTCGCCCGTGCTGCCCATTGCAGGGAATTAGCTGCATTGTCAAAATATTTATATACCATGCTGATGCGATAATCTTTTTTCAGCAAGGCGATGGCCGTGTCGTATTGTTTAAATATATAATACACTTGCCCCATATTGCCGCTGATGATGCCTTTCCAATCATCCCGGTGGTTGTTGTCGGTTTCAGACAGTGCTTTATTGTAATAGTACATGGCAGAATCGTATTTACCGGTACGGTGATAAGCAAGTGCAAGTGTATTATAAACCGCCATCCGGTAATCTTTATTTTCTTGTATTTGTGTATTGGTCATCATAGACAACCATTTTAAACAATAGTCTTTGCATTTTTCATATTCTTTCACTCGGTACATCATTTCTGCTGCAAATTGATAAGCAGGATATGTATCTAAACCAAACAATTTTTCATACAATTCTATACTATATATGGAATACATTACAGATAGTTCTGTTTCATTGTAAAAAAAAGCCATAGAGAAATAAAACTTACTTACAAAAGCTATCAGGTATTCATCATTACTTTCGTTGGCTTGCTGCATTGCCTCTTTCATCAATTGAAGGGCAGGTAATTTTAAGGCCTTGTTGTAGTCTAGGTGATCTTTGTAGATTAATGACCCAACTCTGAAGACATTTAACCTTGTTATAAAGTAAATGTTATGGCTGTTGCCATTTACTTCCAACTGTTTTAAAAAACCGTTCAGCTCGGAGGTATCCTTCTTGCATATTACGCTGTCATAAAAGAGTTGGTAACATTCGCCCTTTTTATCCTCTGGGTCACTTAACTTTTTTACCCATTCTTTTACAGAAATATCAGTTACCTGGCCAATAGAATGTGTGGACCATATAAGAAGCATTAAAATTGCCAGCAAAAATTTCATCAAAGTTTAGTTCTCTAATTAACAGATGTAAATTATTGACTGTAAGATACAAACGAATATTAATTTAAATTATCCCTTTGCTGTTTTAATTTCAAATAGTTTTTGCTTATTATCTGTAATCTGAATAAACGTAAACAGTTGAATATTAATACAAAAGTTACTTTGTCCGTTTTTTGTCCTGCGACTGTCAGTAAATTGTCCTGCTGTTTATTTGGTATTACTTGAACACATGAAGTAATTTCAATAAACAAATTACTAAAATTATTTTCTGTTTTGTCAAAAGAATACAAATATATTATTGTAATAATTGGTATTGCTTTAATGCTTATTTTATTGGTTTACTTGGCCTACCAACGAAAAATTGAAGCAATTGGACAAATGATAATGCGGCAGTAAACTAAAATGCAATTCGAAAATATAGGTTCGACCTAATTAAGAAAATATAATTCTTCTTTTTTTACTATTCACACATCTAAAAATCAAACTATGTCAGTTTTTTACCATGCTAACATATCGCAAATCAGCTATTTACAAGTTTCCTTTTTTGAAGGTATAAAAAGATGCTGCCTATTTTTTTTAATATTATTTACTTACAGTTCAGTTCGGGCCCAAAGCCAACTGCCTATTTCCGGAGACCAGTTGATACTGATACCTGTAAATGGCGATTATGTTATTCCAATCGGAATTAATAGCTTACACATCGAAGCCCACGGGGCTCGAGGTGGCTCTGCTAATGCTGCCCAGTGTAGTTATTACGGGGGGAATGCTGTGATTTTAAAGGCTGATTTCACTATTGGGTTTGACTGTAGTGGCAATGTTTCCAATTTTGTTTTAAATCCAGGTGGTAAACTTCGGTTTGTGCTGGGTATAGACGGGGTGGACGAAAGTGCCGGGTTTGCCAATCAGGCAGTATTTGGCGGAGGGGGCGGGGGCACAGCGGTTTTGTATCAGGCACCAAATTTAACCACCTGGACTCTTTTGATGGTTGCAGGTGGAGGTGGAGGAGCATACGGTCTCATTGATTATAACGGAATCTGTATTGGAAATAACGGTGGTGATGCACAGACGGGCGGAAATGGGGGAAATGGCGGTGGTCAGTATGGTGGTAAAGGCGGATCGGGTGGTAGTGGCGGTTGCCGTACGGCATACGGTTGCCCGTCGGCAGCATGATTGCCTTCACCTGCGGGTGATCGCCGATGCGATGAATCTCTTCCACGGCAAGGCGTGTGTCAGTCGTAGAAACCGCCATCGCGATGAGAAACCGATCATCTTTCGAGGCCCAATGCTCCAGCGTATAGTCGTTGAAAGCGCGAGCGGTGGCAGCGGCGAAGTCCGGATCGGGCAGAATGCTCGCGCCATAGACTGCCGCACCTGTGAGGAGGGCGTAGTCAACGTGCCACATGTTCATGTGGTGGTCGCTCACATCATCAAAGCTATAGTCGCGCTTGCGGATATCATAGCCATCGCGGTCACAGCTGGTTTCGAGGTCCGTGCGTGCGGCATCGCGAGCAACATTAAAGTAGCCGGAACCGGGGAACCGGATGCCCTGCTCCTCTGCCTGTTGCCGGTAGGCACGTGGCAAATACGGATACAGGTCTTCGATCTGCCTGAGTGTCTGGTGTACATCGCAGTCGATCAGTGCAAGGTCCGTACGCGCAGCACCCTTCCAACCCGGCGCAGTTACCGGTCGCGCCCCTGGCATAATAGCCATTTCAGCCT
>ENA-OFCI01000074-OFCI01000074.1-metagenomes-genome-assembly--contig:-NODE-74-length-59848-cov-3.973642_pt1 | contig 59848 bp, 33 predicted proteins | sample MGYA00153391_OFCI01 | MGnify analysis MGYA00153391
TCGCATTCGATACCGTGGTGCCACCCACAAACACCGGCTGCAGCCGCGCAACGGGAGTGATTGCGCCGGTGCGTCCAACCTGCACATCAATGCCCAGCAGCAACGTGGTGGCTTCTTCAGCGGGAAATTTATGGGCAGTTGCAAAGCGCGGTGCGCGTGAGACAAAACCTAATTTTTCCTGAGCAGCAAAACTATTTACTTTATAGACCACACCGTCAATTTCAAACGGCAACGTTGCCCGGCGCTCGCCAATCTGCTGGTAATACGCCAGCAGACCCTGCAGGCCTTTTACAACCCGGCGTTCTGCCGACACCGGAAAGCGTAGCGCTTCCAGCCAGTTCATCATTTGCGCGTGAGAGCTTCGTTGATTCAATCCTTCCGCATCTGCAGAATCCTCCACCGCGCCGACGCCATAAGCAAAAAAATACAGCGGCCGCTCAGCCGTCAATTTCGAATCGAGCTGCCGCAGCGAGCCCGCGGCTGCGTTACGTGGATTTACAAAAAGTTTTTCACCTTTGGCTAACTGCCGGCCATTTAATTTTGCAAAATCTTTTTTGAGCATCAACACTTCGCCGCGCACTTCCAGCAGTTTGGGGAACTTTAACGGAAAAGTATTTGCCGGTAAAGACAGCGGGATAGCCCGAATCGTTTTTAAATTCAACGTCACATCTTCGCCCACGGCACCGTCGCCACGCGTCGCACCCTGCACAAAAACCCCGTCTTCATAGGTCAGACTGATTGCGAGGCCATCAAATTTTGGCTCGCAGGCGTATTCGATTTCGGTATTGGTATCAGCATCGTCCGCAGCTAATCCTTCGCGGCAACGCCGATCAAAATTTGCCACATCTTCATTGGTGAAAGCATTCCCCAGCGACAACATCGGCACGCGGTGGACGACCTCGGCAAACTCAGCCAAAATCTTTCCACCCACCCGATGCGTCGGTGAATCCTCACGCGCGAGCTGTGGATAGGCAGCTTCCAGCGCAACCAGTTCATGAAACAGTCGGTCGTACTCGGAATCGGTAACAACCGGATCGTCAAGCACGTAATAACGGTAGCCGTGCTCATCCAATTGCTGTTTGAGTTCTGCTGCTCGGGTTATGTCGGCGGGGGTCGGCATGACGGCATGGGTTCAGGAAAAGATGCGGGCAATCGAAGTTCAATATGATTGCGCTAGCAGTAGTGCGCGTCAGGCGTAAAGGCGCAACGCAGTAGCGCTACCTGCTGCCACGCCCTTCGCTTCCATCTGCGCGGTAATGGCGGTAATGGTGTCGGCAATCACTTTACGGCCTGCGGCGGTCAGCACCTTGCGGTTATCGTCCACCACTTCACCTTGCAGGACATCCGCGATTTTCATCACCACCATAAACATGCGCTCGAAGGTTCGGGTTGCATCCGGGGTGCGCGGCACATCAAGTGCAAACGTCAACCCGCTCAAATAGCCTGTGGTGCGCTTGATGCCGGGCGGTTCTGCCGGATCGAAATTGCGCAGTGTGTACAACACCCGGCCCTGTTCATCACGCATCACATATTCACCCGAATCGAGCGCCATAAAGCCATTGGATTCCGCAAGGCCGCGCACCTTGGTCACAGCAAAGGTCACGCCGCTTTTACCGATCACATTTACAGCAATTTCAATATCGGTATCGGCACAAAAAGCATCAACGCTCTGCGCACGCAAAATAGCGGCGGACACTTCCTCGCGTTGCGATACCGCCCCTACACTCGCCGCATATTGCGCCACCATATCGCTGAACTGATTGAGCGCCATTACATCAATCGGGCCGCGTCGGTCAGCCAGTTGCATGCCCACTCGCAATTCCCGATACGCATCAATCGCCGGTAGCGTTATAGGCTGCCACAAGCCCGCCTGAAGCCCTTCCCAGCGCACGCCTTTACCGAGCAGCTTGGATTGTGAAATCACGTTCTCGTACTGCGCTACTTCCAGCGGGGCGTCCGCCAGAATTAGGGCAATCGAATCAACCTCGGCCTGCAGTACCGGCGCTGAAGAATAATGTACCGAAGACGCCACCTTCTCGACATTCGTCGGGTATGAGTGACTGTCACCGATAGGGGTCAGGTCGTCTGCATCATCGGCAGCAAACGCGGGCAAGCCGGCGCCCAGCCGGGGCTCAACCCGTTCGTTTATCGATTGACTGGGCTGACGACGTGCTGCCGCAAACGGAGGCGCTGACGACGCTGAAATATCATCAATCAACACATCGGGATGCGAGGTGCCAAACGCTTGTTCCGCACGCTTTTTATATTTTGATTCTTGCCAACGATTGTAGATAATGACGGCCACCACCACCACGACAGCAAGACCCACCAGCGCTAATTGAAAATCCGAAATCATTGCGGCTCCGGTCTAATTGAATTCAAACAAATCATTATGCAGCCACAGCAGCGGGCGCGGGGGCGATGGCTACAGAAGGTGTGTCAAGAGCAAATCTTTTCGCCGCATTGATATCCACTTCCACAATACGCGACACCCCCGGCTCATTCATGGTCACGCCGACTAGCTGCTCAGCCATTTCCATGGTGACTTTATTATGGGTGATGAACAGGAATTGGGTGGATACGGACATTTTTTTCACTAAATCACAAAATCGATCTGTGTTGGAATCATCCAACGGTGCATCAACCTCATCAAGCAGACAGAACGGTGCAGGGTTCAGGCGGAATAAAGAGAACACCAGCGACAGCGCCGTCAATGCTTTCTCGCCACCGGATAATAATTGAATTGATGAATTTTTCTTGCCGGGTGGCTGCGCAAACACCTGTAAACCCGAATCCAGAATCTCTTCACCGGTCAATTTCAAGAACGCATGACCGCCGCCGAAGAGTGACGGAAATAATTCCTGGAAGTTTTTGTTGACGATATCAAAAGTGTTTTGGAGTAAATCACGCGTCTCACGATCAATCCGTTTAATCGCTGATTCGAGGGTGTTGATGGCTTCAGTCAAATCAGCCGATTGCGCATCCAGGAATTCTTTACGCACTTTGGACTGCTCAAGCTCCTGCAACGCGGCCAGATTAACGGCACCCAGCTCGGTAATCGCGGTATTCAAGCGATTAATCTCGGCTTGATAGGCGGTAGAGCGCGCTTTCTTTTCCACCATATCCGCCAGCTCTTCAAGGTTCGCGCCTGCTGCGGTTAATTGCTGCGTGAACTGTTCTTCATTAATGCGTGCTTCCTGCTCTTTCATGCGCAGCTCGGTGATTTTATCGCGCAGCGGCGTCAGACTGCGCTCTATCGTCGATTTGCTTTCCTCGAGCTCCTTCAATTTACCGGTGGCTGATTCCATTGCATTACGTGCGCCCGCCAGGGCTTTTTCCCGCTCGGCACGGGTTTCAAGTGCCGCCTGCAACCGTTCACGAATATTGCCTTCCTGAAGGCCTTCAAGCTCGGTCGACATTGAAAGCTGGCTGCTGGTAACGAGCTCATGTCGCTTCGACAGTTGTGCCGTCATGTCCGACAATGCTTTAATTTTATCGTGACACGAACGCTCAAAATAATTCGCTTCCTGCGCGCTGCGCTCGGCCGCATTCACGCGCTCGCGCGCATCCGTCAGGGCACGCTCAGTTTCTTTTTGCTTATCTTCAATGAGCATCAAGGCATCGGTTAATTCACCAATCCGGTTGCCGCCTTCTTCCAGACGCGCCTGTGCTTCCAGCATTTCGACGCGTTCTTTTTCCATGTCAGATTCGATCAGCGCCAGCTCTTCACGAATCGAATGACGGCGACCTTCCGCCTGTGAAAGCGCCTGCGATAATTTGAGCGCGTCCATCTGTAATTGATGTTCGCGATTTTTGGTTTCCTGGATCTGGTTGCGAAGCTGGCGCAAGGCTTCCTGGGTTTCGGTCAGGCTGTGTTCAGTTTCTTTTTGTGCAGCTTCCAGGGTGTGACGAATTTCAATTTTACCGGGCAGCTCAATTTTGAATGCCTCGATTTCGCGCTGGCGTTGCAACACCCCATGCAGTTCTGACTGCGGGCCGTGGAACAGTAAACCGTGCTGCGAATACATATGCCCGGTTGCGGTTACCAGCAATGCGCCGAAGGGCAATTCGGCCATTTTCTTGCGTGCGTCGGCTTCATTTTCAAGGATAAAAATATTCGCCAGACACTCGCGTACAAAAGGCAGAACGCCGGCATGTTCAGATGTGACCCACGCCGACAGCGGCGTGAAATTTCCAGTAGCGGCCGCAGCACTGGTGCCACCGTTTTCCAAAAACAGCGCCACGCTGCCGGGCGGCGCATCTTGCGCCATGCGCTCTATCGCGGACGGCTCGGCAACCCTGATCGCATTCAGTTTCAATCCAAGCGCGGATTCCAGTGCATCTTCCCAACCCTGTTTGACTTTTATCTGCTGCCATAAGCGCGGCGCGTTATCGAGATGATATTTGGACAGCCACATTGCAAGGCGGTTGTTATTGTCCATGCGCGCCTGCTGGTTTTGCAGCGCCAGCAGCGACGCTTCAATTCGCGCCAGTTCGCGTGTTGCGTCCCCGATCGCATCAACGGAACGCTTACGCGCTGCATCCAGCTCAGCCATGCGCTGCTCAGCACCCGCCATTTTTTCTTCGGCCTGCAGCAACGCCTCCTGCATTTCGGCGCGCTCACCTTCAACGCGGGCAATTTCATCTTCATCGGGCACCACTAGCGCCATATTTTCAGTGGTCAGCCGCGATTTACGCTGCTCTAGCTGCGATAGAATTTTCAGCGCATTGGATTCACGCGCTTCTTCCAGCGTCTGGCCTGATTCTGCTTCACGCACGGCGTTTTCAGAGGCGCGTGTAGCCGCAATGGATTCGCGTACTTTGTCTTCAAAGGTAGGCACTTCGGTGCGGACTATTTCCACCCGTTCGCGCGCTTCACCCACACGATCCATGCCGCTTGCCAACTCATGATGCCAGCGTTCCAGCTCGGTGGCGGTGGCTTCACGACTGCTTTGAACCTCGGCCACCTGCAGAGCAAGCGCTTCGATCTGCGCGCTGAGACGACGGCGGTTATCACCTAAATAGCTGATCTCCTGTTCAAGCTGCACCACTGAACTATTGGCCTCAAACATGGCCGCCTGTGATGTCGTCAGCGCATCGGTTTCGGTGTAATGATCCTGACGCAGTTTGTCGAGCGCGGCTTCGGCCTCACGCAGTTTGGCGGTTTCGCCCTCAAAGCCGGTTTCAGTTTTGGTAATCTCGTTGGCGTAGCGTGCTTTCGACGCAGCCGCTTCGCGCTGCTTGGTAAAGGCCCACAGATTTTCGTTAAGTTTTAACTCGCCCAAATATTCATTGTATTGAGCTGCGACTTCGGCTTGGCCGGTCAGTTTTTCAACCTGTTTATTTAACTCGCCACGAATATCATCAACGCGGCTTAAATTTTCTTTTGAATCTTCGAGACGGGATTCAGTTTCACGGCGACGTTCACGATATTTTGAAACGCCCGCCACCTCTTCCAAAAATACCCGAAGCTCTTCCGGCTTCGAGGTGATCACCCGTGAAATCATGCCCTGCTCGATAATCGCGTAAGCGCGCGGGCCGAGACCAGTGCCCAAGAAAACATCGGTAATGTCGCGGCGGCGCACATGTTGGCCGTTGATGTAGTAATCCGAATTGCCGTCGCGCGATAGCACCCGTCGCACACTAAGCTCCGCGTACTGGCCCCACTGCCCGCCGATCCGGCCGAGCGAATTATCGAATACCAATTCCACGCTGGCGCGCGCGACCGGCTTGCGTTGAGAAGAGCCGTTAAAAATAACGTCCTCCATCTTTTCACCGCGCAAATTTTTTGCTGATGATTCGCCCAGCACCCAGCGCACCGCATCAATCACATTGGATTTGCCACAGCCATTCGGGCCGACCACGCCGACCAATTGGCCGGGCACTGCAATCACGGTGGGATCTACAAAGGATTTGAAACCGGCGAGTTTTATTTGAGTTAGACGCAACGTAATTTCCTTAAATTTCCCTGAGCTGGCTAACCGGCGGCTGTTTGCATAGTGAAAACCCGCCTCTGGGCGGGTCTTGTGCCGTGAATGTACCCAGGCACTATCATGCAACAACGCGGGTCAGCTACAATCGGTAATTCTAACGTATCGATCTCTTAATTCCCAATTTCCCCTATGAACTCACCGCAAAAATCCTCGCGCAAAAAAGAATACGCTTCAACAAAATCCGCTAAACCCTTGACCAGCAAGGAATCAGCCGCGCATTTAACCAGGCTTGGTGACAAACCCACGACCGCGGCCACCAAGGCGCTTGAGGTTTTCATCAATCCTGCGCCCCATCGTGATTTTTTGATCCATATGCAAATCCCCGAATTCACCTGTCTGTGTCCCAAGACCGGTCAGCCGGATTTCGCCACCCTGTATCTCGACTACATTCCCGAAAAACGATGTGTGGAGCTGAAAAGTTTGAAGCTCTATATTTGGTCATTTCGCGATGAAGGAAAATTCCACGAGGCCGTGACCAATGAAATTCTGGACGACATCGTGAAGGCCACAAAGCCGCGTTTTGCACGACTGACTGCCAAGTTTTGGGTGCGCGGTGGAGTGTTTACAACGGTGGTTGCAGAACACCGTGCAAACCGCTGGAAACCCGCGCCCACGGTGGGGCTTCAGGGGTTTTCAGATGAAAAAAGCGTGACCGAACGGGGCTAATTTTAAAGTCCAGCACTAGCGCGGCTTTTAGGGCAAAAATGCTTGTTAAGCCGTACCAGATATAGTGTTTTATTTTGAGCTGGATTTTAAAATTTTACGGCATCTAGCCAGCATGCCTTCTTGCTGCTCTAGTGCTGTTCTTGTGCAGCTCACCCTCACGCCGCCAGCAAGCTGTCGCTCACATAGCCCAGATGATAATCCGCATCACCAAAGGTTGCGCAGATTGCGGTGAGGCGTTTGAAATAATGGCTGATATTTAATTCATCGGTGACGCCCATGCCGCCATGTAATTGCACCGCTTGCTGGCCCACCAGACGCGCCGATTCGCTCACCAATACTTTAGCGGCTGCACAAGCCCAGCGGCGCTCGGCGGCGTTGGCCGACTGCATGCGAATGCTCGCCAGGATCGCCATCGAACGCGCCTGTTCGGCCGCGGTAAACATATCAACCATGCGGTGCTGCAGCGCCTGGAAGGAGCCAATCGGCACCCCAAACTGTTTGCGGGTTTTCAGGTATTCCAGCGTGGCCTGATTTAATGCATCCATCGCGCCGACGGCTTCAGCGCAGAGCGCAGCGTTAGCGGCATCCAGTACGCGTTCAATCGTGGGCAAGGCTGCTACTGCGTGGTCTTCGCCGAGCAGCGCATGGTCATCCAGCTTGACATCGGTGAAGGTTATTTCAGCGGCGCGTAAATTATCCTGCGTCACATAATCGTGAATATTCACACCTTCCGCATTGGGGTCAACCATAAATAGCGATAACGTACCCGCAGGCTGGGCATCATGAACATCAAGAGCTGAAACAATCAGTTGATTCGCTTGCGCACCATGCAGCACAAAAGTTTTGGTACCGTTGAGCACATATCCGCCGCCGGCCCGTTGCGCACGAGTCGCTACTTGGTCGATCTCGTAGCGTCTGCCGGTTTCGTAATGCGCAAACCCCATCAACAGACTGCCGTCTGCGATTTGGGGCAACCATAATTCCTTTTGCGCCTCACTGCCCGCATCGCGCAACAATCCGCCCGCCAGCACCACCGTCGCCAGATACGGCTCGACCATCAGCCCGCGACCTATGGCTTCCATCACCAGCATCGTATCAACAGCGCTGCCACCGAGACCGCCATACGTCTCGGCAAACGGCAATGCCAACAGCCCCAGCTCGGCAAATTGCGCCCAGTGCGACGCGGATATTCCAGTCGCTGAGCCGATGATGTCGTGACGGGTTTTAAAGCTGTAATCTTTTGCCACGAAACGGTTAAGGGTTTCTTGCAGCGCTAATTGTTCTTCGGAAAGTGTGAGATTCATGATTGCCTTGAATATTAAACCCGGGATTTTTACAAACCCAGAATCATCTGGGAAACGATGTTTTTCTGAATTTCATTTGAACCGCCGAAAATGCTCAGTTTGCGCATATTGAAATAAGCACCCGCCATGGGCGGCGTATGCGCATGGCCGATCGGCACCCCGGTCCAGCCGGGCTTGAGCGCCTGCGGCAGTAAAGCTAAGCCAGCGTGACCACAGGCCATCATGCTTAATTCAGTAAGCACCTGCAAAATTTCTGTGCCGCGAATTTTCAGCATCGATACTTCCGGGCCAAGCGGCTTGCCTTCACCGGCAGACAACAGCCGCATCATCGTCATGTCCAACGCGGTGAGATCAATTTCAACACGGGCGATGCGATCACGAAAGCGCTGATTTTCAATCAGGGGACGACCGTTGGCGCGTTCGAGCGCCGCCATATTTTTCAGTCGTTTTAACACCCGCTTCGACTGTCCAATCAAAGCTAGGCCCGTACGTTCATGACCCAGCAAAAATTTTGCATATGACCAGCCTTTATTTTCTTCGCCGATACGATTTGCAATCGGCACTTTGACGTTATCAAAAAATACATCGTTAATTTCATGTCCACCGTCGAGCATGATGATCGGGCGCACCGTAATACCGGGGGATTTCATGTCAACCAGCACAAAGCTGATGCCCGCCTGCGGCCGACCTTCTGTATTGGTGCGTACCAGACAGAAAATCCAGTCAGCGTGCTGACCCAGCGTGTTCCAGGTTTTCTGCCCGTTCAATACATAGTGATCACCATTTTCGGCATCGTGCGCAAGCTCTGCGCGCATTTTTAACGACGCCAGATCAGAGCCTGAGCCGGGCTCGGAATAGCCCTGACACCACCAATCTTCACCTGACAAAATACGCGGCAGAAAGCGCTGCTGCTGGGCCGGCGTGCCATAAGCCATGATCACCGGTGCAACCATCGCCAGACCGAATGCAATCTGCCCCGGCGCACCGGCAGTCGTGGTTTCTTCATCAAAAATATGTTTCTCCACCGCATTCCAGCCGGTACCGCCGAATGCCGTTGGCCAGCCAGGGGCTCCCCAGCCACGCTCGTAAAGAATGCGTTGCCAGCGCAAATAATCTTCTTTGGCAAGCTCGCGGCCCATCAATACGGTTTGCCGAATATCGTCGGGCAGCTCACGCTCAATAAAGGCGCGCACTTCAGCGCGAAAAACTTGTTCTGATTCGCTGGGATCAAGATTCATGGTGATTGCTCGAAAAAACGGGAGTGCCGGAATAGGCTGAACAGACTGAATATCTAACTCAAATATTACTGACACTTATCGTGCCATATTATTTACCGCTCCGCAAGCAGGATGGATCTAGGATTCGCTATCTGCGATTCGCGATCTACGATTCACGATCAGCTATCCACAATCCGTTATTGGCTATCCGCTATTCCGCAACCCTGCCGCAATGCCATTGATGGTCAAATGCAGGGCACGTTGCGTGCGCTCATCGGCTTGGCCACCCCGATAGCGGGCCAGTAGCTGAATCTGCAAATGATTGAGCGGATCCAGATAGGGGAAACGATTACGAATACTGCGTGCCAACGCCGGGTTGTCATGCAAAAAGTCAGCATGACCGGTAATGGTTTGCATCACCGCCACCGTTAATAGCCATTCCGTTTTGATAAGCGCAAAAATGCGTGCCGACAGCGCCTTATCGGTTACCAGATTGGCATAGCTTTCGGCGATTGCCATATCCGTTTTTGACAGCACCATATCCATATTGCTCAGCACCGTTTTAAAAAATGGCCAGTTAGCGTACATCGCTTTCAATTTGCCGATCCGCTCATCACGCAGCACCGGCTCATGATCCAGCCACTGCGTGACGGCACTGCCAAACCCAAACCAGCCCGGCAAGGCCATACGTGATTGGCTCCAGCTGAATACCCAAGGAATAGCACGCAAATCTTCAATGGCAAAGGAGGGCTTGCGTGAGGCCGGACGGCTGCCGATATTCAAGCCCGCCAATTCATTAATCGGCGTCGCTCCCCGAAAAAATTCGGTAAATCCGGGGGTCGCATAAACCAGACGACGATAAGCCTGATAAGAGGCTTCGGAGAACTGCCCCATGAGCTGAAACCATTGTGGCGATTCCGCTACGCTGCCGTTGGCCGGGAATGCGCCCAGCATCGTGGCGGAAACCAGAATTTCAAAATTGCGCCGACCCAGCTCCGGGCTCGAATATTTTGCGGCGATCACTTCGCCTTGTTCGGTAATACGCAAACCGGAACCCACACAACCTGCGGGCTGCGCCAGAATGGCGTCGAAGGTCGGGCCGCCACCACGACCCACGCTGCCACCACGTCCGTGGAAGATGCGAATTTTTACGCCAGAGGTTTTGCTTAACTGCGCCAACTCTTTTTGCGCCCGATAAAGCTCCCAGTTTGCCGTTAAATAGCCACCATCCTTGTTGCTATCCGAGTAGCCCAGCATGATTTCCTGCAGGCTTGCCTGAGCCTCGATCAGGCTTCGGTAAAGCGGCAATTGAAAAGCGCTGGTCATAACGCGGCTGGCCGCGCGCAGATTGCCAATAGTCTCAAATAAAGGAATGATCGAAAGCGCAAGCTGCACGGATGCAGTATGCGTTTTTTTCAACAGCCCGGTTTCTTTTTGCAGCAGCGCAACTTCGAGTAAATCGCTAACTGACTCGGCTTTTGAAATGATCGCGTTCGGGATCGCCAGATCACCATACAGTGTCCGTATTTCAGCAGCCGCATGAAAAATCGCCAACTCACTTATCGTCAAGTCTGAATATCCATATTGCGGAATAATCAATGGCCTGGGGTTAGCGATCTCCTCAACAAGTCGGCTAACTTTATCGGCTTCACTGAGCGACGCGTAATCATCCACCACCCCTGCACTTCGTAGCAATTCAGCGACCGTGGACTGATGAATATCCGCATTTTGTCGCAGGTCAATAGAGGCTAGATGAAAACCAAAAACACCGACAGCGCATCGCAAGGTGGCCAATCGGCCCGCCGCCAACGCGCCCGCCGCATGACCATAAAGTGATGCTGAAATAATATCGAGATCAGCCATAAATTCGGTTGCTGTTTTATACGGCATTAGCAGCAATGTCGTGGGGCGAGCAGGGGAGCGTCCTGCTAAAACTTCACAACTGGCCGCAAGCCGGGCATACACCCCTCTCAGTGCTCGTCGATAAGGTTCATCCTGCCGATAAACCGAGGTATCTTCGGATAACTCGGCCAGCTTTATAAGCTCCACTGATTGTGCTACCAGCCGACTCGACATGGACAACTCGGCACCAAGCGCATGTACTTCTTCAAGATAATGGTCAAACACAACGCCAGCTTGTCGGCGAATCGCGGTCGTGAGTGACGCCGCGTTGACGAACGGATTGCCATCGCGATCACCACCTATCCATGAACCCATTTGGAAAAATAGCGGCAGCGGCTGTGGCGGTGTTGGTGGCCGCACCGGTTGCGGCGTGGGCAGCGGCGACCCTAAAGACGCAGAAACTGAAAGTGTATTTTCCGGTGTTACATCAGTATTAAGCGTTGCATCAAGCGTTGCATATAGCGCTGGAATAACCTTCAAAAAAGTCTGGCGATAAAAACTTAATGCATTATCAATTTCATCCACCACGCGCAGCTTGGTCAGCCGTAACATCGCGGTTTGCCATAGCTGCAAGATGGTTCGATAAAGATGCATTTCAAGCGCCCTCGCCTCTTCTGGATCCAGACTGGCCTGCTCCATCTGACTAAGCGTGGCAGATACTTCACGCTGGCAATCCAGAATACTTTTGCGCTGCACCTCAGTCGGGTGCGCGGTCAGCACCGGGCTGATTTTTGCATGGTCGAGCCAGCTACGGATTTCCTGCTGCGTGATCCCCTGCGCCACCAACACGGACACTGCTTGCTCGATGCTGCCCACCTGCGGCCCGGATCCAGCAATACGATGGGCACGCCGACGGCGATTCTGCTGCCGATCTTCTGCAATATTGGCGAGCAGCGAAAAATAGCTGAAGGCCCGAATCACGCTCAGGGTTTGCTCAATTGACAGCGCCGTCAGCTCATGATCAAGCTGACGCAGAGTGGCATCACGGTCGCCGCTGGAAGCACGATGAAAGCCAACCGCAAGCTGACGAATTTGTTCGGTTTTTTGAAACGTACTTTCACCCGAAACAGCGCGGATGGCGTCCCCCAGCAAGCGGCCCAGCAAACGAGTTTCCTCGCGCAGTTTTTCATCAATCGGCGCATGATTTGTGGGGTGATGTGCAGCATCATGAATTGCGTTTTTAAATGCTGAATCGTTACTCATCATGATGCTTCCTTCATTTGATTGCGAACACCAGCAACAGAATTAACCGGCTGTTTTAAATTTGTTATCTAAATCTGCTGTTTAAGGTTGCTATTTAAGCGGCGCAATTTAGCTTGTTCGGCGCTCTGAAATAACTTCTTTTGCCCGCTTCAGCCTAGCCCCCAGGGCAGGTCCGCGCATCACCGCTACGCCGACCGAGAGCACGTCAATAATGGCCAGATGTACCAGACGGGAAGTCATCGGCGCATACACATCCAGATCCTCAGGCACATCGGCAAACAGCGTTACGGTGGCCAATCTGGCCAGCGGCGAATCGCTGGACGTAATGGCAATCACATCGGCACCGGCGCCGCGTGCAATTTCAACGCTGCGCATTAAATCAAGCGTGCTGCCGCTGCCTGAAATCGCCACCACAGCATCGCCCGCACATAACAATGACGCCGCCATCGCATGGACATGGGGGTCCGAGTAGGCAACGGCGGGGGCACCCAGCCTGAAAAATTTATGCTGCGCATCCATCGCCACGATGCCGGAATTGCCCGCGCCATAAAATTCAATTTTTCGAGCCTGCGCGAGCAGACTGGTAGCGCGATCCAGCGCCAACGGATCAAGATGATTACGCACCGTTATCAAGGCGGCAATAGCGCGATCAAATACCTTTGCGCCTACCTCTGCCATGGAGTCCTTTAAATTTACATCGCGATGCACGAATGGAACACCATTCGCAAGGCTTTGCGCCAGCCGCAACTTGAAATCGCGGTAACCACTGAAGCCCGCCGCCGTGCAAAACCGGGCTACGGTGGGTTGGCTGACGCCGGTCTGGGCAGCGATTTCAGGAAACGATAAATTGATCACCAGATTAGGATGCCGTAATACAAAACGCGCTACCCGCTGCTCAGACGGACGTAATTGATCCAGTCCGTTTTGAATTCTGTCCAGCAGCGCAGAAGGCTTATATTTAGCCGCCGCAACGAAATCTGCCGCCTTCACCGCATGAGCTGGCTTTTGCAAATCGTTAATTGATTTTTTAGCCATATAAAATCATTGAAGGATGATCAAACGATCAAATTTAAAAGGATCGATAATAAATAGTCCCGGGAATAAATCAGAAACAAAACCAGTAAATAAACCCAAGCATCAATGCACACCAACATATTGACGCTATTTATGTAGATAATCAACAGATGAGGCTTTAGCTACCTTATTTTATGCGCATTTTTTAAGAATATGTGGCCAAGACAACCTTTTTACCTTAGGTTTAGTTGATTTTTTAATGTAGAAAATCTACAATTAAAGATCGATGTTAATGCGGCCTAAATTATATATAGCCTGAATATTACAAAGCTTGAGGAAAAGATGGTCCTTGATCCCGTTGTTGCAGCCGTAACCGAGCGCATTTTAGCGCGCAGCTTTGCCACTCGTACGGCTTATCTGCAACGTGTCGCCAAGGCGCGCATTTCGGGCGCGATGCGCGGCAGTATTTCATGTACTAACCTCGCCCACGCCTTCGCAGCCGAGCGGCCCAACGATAAATTGGCGTTACGCGAAATCCGCAAACCCAATATCGGTATCGTCTCGGCTTATAACGATATGCTTTCGGCTCATCAACCGCTGGCGCGCTTTCCGGACATTATCAAAAAAGCCGCTCGTGAAGCCGGTGCGGTTGCCCAATTCGCGGGCGGTGTACCCGCGATGTGTGACGGCGTGACGCAGGGTCAGCCTGGGATGGAACTTTCGCTTTTTTCGCGCGATGTGATTGCCATGTCAACTGCTATTGCGCTTTCCCATAATGTGTTTGATGCTGTGCTGTGTTTAGGCGTGTGCGATAAAATTGTGCCTGGCCTGTTGATTGGTGCGCTGCATTTTGGCCACTTACCGACCATTTTTGTACCCGCTGGCCCGATGACATCCGGACTATCCAATGATGAAAAAGCAAAAATCCGCCAGCAATTCGCTGAAGGAAAACTGGATCGCGCCGCCTTACTCGAAGCAGAAAGCCGCGCCTACCACGGGCCTGGCACCTGCACTTTTTATGGCACCGCCAACAGCAACCAATTTTTAATGGAAATAATGGGGCTGCATTTGCCGGGTGCGGCTTTTATTACGCCCAACACCCCGTTGCGCGATGCGCTAACGAGCGCTGCTGCGAAACGCGCCGCGGAAATTTCTCATCTGGGTAACGCCTACACACCGCTTGCCGAAATAGTAGACGAACGTGCCATCGTCAATGGCATTGTCGGTTTGCTGGCAACGGGTGGCTCCACCAATCACACGATTCATATCGTCGCTATTGCCCGTGCCGCCGGCATTATCATCAACTGGGATGATTTTGATGCGTTGTCTGGCGTGGTGCCGTTATTGGCCAGAATTTATCCCAACGGCAGTGCCGATATAAATCATTTCCATGCGGCCGGTGGCGCGGGGTTTACGATTCGAGAATTACTGAATGCCGGTCTGCTACATGGCGATGTGCGCACCGTTGCAGGCGATGGACTCATGCATTACAGCCATGAGCCTGTGCTGCAGGACGACAAACTTGGCTGGCGTACTGCACCACAACATAGCCTTGATGAAAACGTACTACGGCCTGCGAAGCATCCATTCAGCACAGACGGTGGATTAAAAGTGCTGCGCGGCAATTTGGGTCGCGCCGTCATAAAGGTATCGGCGGTCAAGCCATCACATCGCATCATTGAAGCGCCGGCTATTGTGTTTAATGATCAGGATGACGTATTAGCCAGCTTCAAGCGGGGTGAACTGCAACGTGATTTCGTGGCTGTTGTATTGTTTCAGGGCCCACGCGCAAACGGCATGCCGGAGTTGCACAAGCTGACGCCTGCCTTAAGCTCGTTGCAGGATGCGGGTTTCCAGGTCGCGCTGGTGACCGACGGTCGCATGTCGGGCGCGTCCGGTAAAGTACCTGCCGCCATCCATGTTTCGCCGGAATGTTTATTAGGCGGGGCGATTGGGCGAGTTCGGACTGGCGACATGATTTATCTTGATGCTGATAATGGTATTTTGGAAGCTCGCGTGGCGGCCGAGGTTTGGTCTAGCAGGTCATTAACCACCGCCGATCTTTCTTCAAACCAGTTTGGCATGGGTCGAGAATTGTTTGCATCCGCACGCAGTAACGCGCTAACGGCAGAGCAAGGTGCTGCCACATTTGGCAATACAGTAAGCGCTACGATGATGGAAGGAATTACCGCATGATATCTATCCGTGAAATATTGAAGATAAGCCCGGTGATGCCGGTGATCGTACTCGATCATGTGGCCGACGCCGTGCCGCTTGCACAAGCGTTGGTCACGGGCGGCATTCGGGTGCTTGAAGTGACTCTGCGCACACCTGCTGCGCTGGATTGCGTAAAGGCGATTCGTGCCGCTGTACCGGACGCCATTGTGGGCGTGGGCACTATTGGCAGTGTGGCCGATTTTAATGCTGCTCGTGCAGCTGGTGCCCTGTTTGGCGTCAGCCCCGGCGCGACGGCTGCATTATTGGCGCACGCAGCTGCCTGCGATTTTCCCTACTTGCCCGGGGTGATGACACCATCGGAGGCGATGCAGGCACTCGCCGCCGGTTTTACCGCGCTGAAACTTTTCCCCGCTAAACAAGCAGGCGGAATTGAGATGCTGAAAGCCATTGGTGGCCCGTTCCCGCAATTACTTTTTTGCCCGACCGGCGGCATCGATGCTGAATCAGCCGCGCACTATCTGGCGCTGCCCAATGTCGCCTGCGTGGGCGGTTCATGGCTGGCACCTGCCAATCTGGTGGCACAAAAAAACTGGGCCGAAATTACGCGTCGCGCTGAACTTGCCTGCCAGCTGGCCGTGATTTAATTAACGGCCATTGCTTAATACGCTGATTAGCAAACGTTTAACAGCAAGAATTAACAACCAAGATTTAGCAGAAAAAAACCTGATCGCAAAAACTTAATAACAAAAAAATCCCATTACAAAAATCGATTAACCGAACCTACTTCCATTGATGGCATAGACTGACCCATGAATATCGAACCCAGCCTTCCTGAATGTCGTGCCCTGGTTTTATTTGGTGCCACCGGCGACTTGGCCAAGCGCATGCTGTGGCCCTCTCTGTACGCGCTGGACTGTGACGGATTATTACCCGTGATATTTCAACTGATTGGCGCAGCCACTTCACAACTTTCGCAGCAAGATTTTATTGCAAAAGTGAAGGAATCGATTCAGACCTCGGCTAACAAAGAGCTCTATAACGATGTTGCGTTCGAGCGGTTTTCAAAACGCATTCAATATGTGCCGGTTGATATCAAAGCTGACCATGGATTAGAACCCTTACGAGCTGTACTGGCGCCTGCCGGGGATCATAAGCCAGAAGGCGGCGTGATTTTTTATCTTTCAACCGGCCCTCAATTATTTGGCCCTATCTGTTTGGCGCTACGGGAGATAGGCATTGTCGACAAATTAAGTCGCATCGTGGTTGAAAAACCGATTGGCACCAACACAGACACGGCACGCATCACCAATGACGCGATTGGTGCGGCATTTGACGAGGGCCAGATTTTCCGTATCGATCATTATTTAGGCAAGGAGGCGGTACAGAATCTGGTGGCATTACGCTTCGCCAATTCCATTTTTGAGCCCCTCTGGAACGCAAACGCGATTGAGCAAGTGCAAATTACCGTCGCCGAAACGGTGGGGGTTGATGGCCGCTGGCCTTTCTACGACAGCACTGGTGCACTGCGCGATATGGTGCAAAGTCATTTACTGCAGTTGCTCTGCCTGGTCGCCATGGAGCCGCCCGCCAGCTTTACGCCTTCAGCTGTACGCAATGAAAAAGTGAAAGTGCTGTGGTCGCTAAGACCTATTACTGGCGCAGACGTGGTTACGCAGACCGTCCGCGGTCAATACTCGGCAGGCTTTTGCGGAGGTAAAGCGGTGGTGGGCTATCACGACGAAACCGGCGCTGGTGCCAACGCAACCAGCGATACTGAAACATTTATTGCGATACGCGCCGAGATCGATAACTGGCGCTGGGCGGGTGTGCCATTTTATCTGCGCACCGGCAAACGCCTGCAGGATCGCATGAGTGAAATTGTGATTCAGTTCAAGCCGGCCCCGCATAATATTTTTGCCGACATCGGTGCCACTCTGGCGCCGAATACACTGCTGATTAAATTGCAGCCTGATGAGAAAATTACTCTGACCCTGATGCATAAAAAACCTGACGTGAATGAAACCCGGCTCGGCGAAGTGGGCCTCAATCTATCGGTCGATGAGGTATTCGGTCAAACTCGTCGGCGCATTGCTTATGAGCGCATGCTGCTGGATGTATTACGTGGCAACTCCGCATTATTTGTGCGCCGTGATGAGGTAGAAGCGTCGTGGAAATGGATTGACGGCATTATTGATGGCTGGCGTACCTCGGGCTATCAGGCCAAATCGTATAGCGCAGGTAGTTGGGGGCCGACAGCCGCCATTGCGCTCACCGAACGACATGGACATTCCTGGCACGAGTGAGATGCGGCGGCAAGAAGCGAGGGCGCTACATATCGACGAGATGATTATATTTCTCCGCGCCAATCATGGCCGACTGCTACGAATCGCGACCGCAAGCCATCGAATACCGACTGCGGCAGCGGCCCGGCTTCAATAAGCGCCACGTTATGGCGCAAATGCTTGATCGATGATGTGCCCACAATGGCGCTACTGACATTCGGCGCAAAGGTGCTAAAGCGAAGTGCTAATTCATCCCAGGGCATATTGTCCGCATCAAACCCCATTGCCTGCATGCGCGTCCAATAAGTTTCGCAGTAATCCCCCTGCGGTCGCTCGGTAAAACGCCACGGCACATTGCCCAGCGCACGTTTGGCAATCACACCCATGCCGCACACACCTGCGGCAGGAAGCGGCGCCGCAAGACTCATTTGATCAAAGAGATTAACCGAACATTCAATGCTGCCCAATTTTCCGCTGTCTTGACTTCCACCATTTGCTACCGCCCACGCCAGCTCTTCATTCTCGCCAGAGTACGCTGCCACTCGAATCTTGCCCTGTTCGCGAGCTTTTTGCAGCGCCTCAACAACGCCATTCTCGACCAGCGTCTGGATCGGACACGAGTGCAAATGCACTATATCCAGAACATCGGTTTTCAGTTTGCGCAAGGCCAGATCAATACCCGCCATAATGCATTCGTAAGTCCAGTCCTGCTGCTCGGGCACGCCGTAGCCCACTTTCGTTGATAGCACAAATTCACTGCGGCGATGCGCAAGATGCCGACCAATGCGTTCCTCAGACAGCCCATAGCCACGGGCGGTATCAATGAGCGTTATGCCCAAATCCAGAGCGGTATTCAACAGCTCGCCGACATCTGCTTCGCTTTGATTGGCATCGCCAATTTGGCCCGCCCCAAAACCCAGTATTGAAACCGAAAGACCGGTCTGGCCAAACGCTCGCTGTTGCATGGATGTGCACTCCGGAAAATGAGTAGTGAAGAAAATAAGGTGCTGCAGTCCACCGTAAAGAACCCCGCCGAACAACACTGCAATTATGGCGTGAAAATGGCGCTACAATCGACGCACATTCATAACTTTTCGCGAGCTTTAATGTCACCTTTCGATAGTCCCCGACTCATTGCTGATATCGGCGGCACCTACGCACGGTTTGCGCTCGAAACAGCGCTGGGTGAATTCACGCAAATAGCTTCATTACGCTGCGCCGATCATGCTGATTTTCATGCTGCCGTAACCACTTATCTGGCCGCGCTTCAGCCCGTCCATATCGAGCATGCTGCCGTCGCCATTGCCAATCCGGTTGATGGCGATTTGGTGCGCATGACTAATTACCATTGGCAATTTTCCATCGAGCAGATGCGCCAGCAAATGGGCTGGGACACGCTGGTGGTGGTAAATGATTTCACCGCGCTGGCCATGGCGTTACCCAGGTTGGGCAAGCGCGATGTGCGTCAGGTGGGTGGCGGTGAGGCGCACAAACAAAGTGTGATCGGCCTGCTCGGCTCTGGTAGTGGCTTGGGTGTTTCAGGGTTGATACCCGCAGGAGATGGATGGATTTCTCTCGGCTCTGAAGGCGGCCACACCAGTTTTTCGCCACGCGATGAACGCGAGATTGCCGTGCTGCGCTACGCATGGAAGCATTTCGATCACGTCTCGTTTGAGCGCCTGCTGTCAGGCCCTGGGCTTGAATTGATGTATCGCGCCATGGCCGAGCATGCTGGCGCGCCCGCACAAAATTTATCGGCCCCTGAAATTACGCAGCGTGCACTTGATCAACAAGATCCTGTTTCAGTTTCAACGCTGGAAGTATTTTGTGCGCTGCTCGGGACTGCGGCGGCCAATCTAGCAGTAACGCTGGGCGCGCTTGGTGGTATTTATATTGGCGGCGGCATCGTGCCACGTTTGGGAAGCTACTTTGATCGTTCCCCGTTCCGCGCCCGCTTCGAAGATAAAGGACGTTTCAGTGCTTATGTCACCGCCATTCCGACTTTTGTCATCACGGCTGAGCATGCCACCTTTACCGGGGTTTCAGCCATTCTGGAAGCGCAGCTGCGCACCTTAAAAACATCTGCATCAGCGATTCTTGATCAAGTCCGGCGGGCGCGCAGCGAGTTATCACCGGCTGAACTTCGTGTGGCCGAACATGTGTTGGCGCATCCACGCACGGTGCTGAATGACCCGATCACCGAGATCGCGCGCGCCGCCAGGGTTAGTCAGCCGACCGTGATTCGATTCTGCCGCACCTTGGGTTGCGAAGGGCTCTCCGACTTCAAACTGCGGTTGGCCTCCGGCCTGACCGGCACCGTTCCAGTGACTCATGTGCAGGTGACCAACGACGATTCCATGCTTGAGCTGGGCGCCAAAGTATTGGGCAATACGGCCTCGGCAATTCTGCAGGTTCGCAGCCAGCTTAATCGCGAAACCATTGATCGGGCCATCGAGCTTTTGATCCATGCCAATCGGGTTGAATTTTTTGCTGTTGGTCATTATGGTGCGGTAGCACTTGATGCCCAATTCAAATTTTTGCGCTTCGGTATTTCCAGCGGTGCGTATACCGATCCACGGCTGCAACTACTTGCGGCTGCGGTGTTAAAACCGGGTGATGTCGCCGTCATTATCAGCAGCGGTGGACGCTTGCCCGAACTGATGGAAGTGGCCGAAAAAGCCCGCGAACGTGGTGCCTCGGTAGTGGCGATTACCGCCAGTCAAAGCCCGCTGGCACGCAAGGCCGATGCGGCGCTGATTGTGGATCATCTGGAAGATGTCAGCACCCATTTGCCTATGATCAGCCGCATCCTGCATTTGCTGTTCATTGATATTCTGGCCGTAGGTGTGGCGTTGCGTCGTAACCCGGCGGGTCTTGGGTTATTACGTAATGTGGACGAGCAGCTTGATGAATCCGCTGCGGCTAACCCCGCACCTGTCTCTCCCAGCGGTGCTCTGAGTGCTGCACCCGGAGTAAGCATGGCTTCCCCCTTGGCGCGGATGACTTCACACAGTCGGTAACCTTAAGTTGGTAGTCGGCGGCGGGTCGCGTTTGCAAATTGCGCCCAAAAAATCAATTTATTACATATACCAGCGCAGTCCGCGCGGGCACGATGAAGCGGCCCGTGGCGCGGTCATAACGCGCATCGGCTGCGGGACGCTTGTCCGCCGCCTCCATGTTCGTATGAACGGGATGCAATACATACGATTTGTTTTTTTCGGCAGTCAGCTCCACCGCCTGCGCGACCTTATCCACATTCAGAAAATACATGACCTCTTTAAAGCTCGCACCGGCATAGCCAGTGCCATCCAGATGGCCGACGATCACCACCGGATTTTGCGTTGATCCGGTGTTATAAAAAATCAGTCGCGACCTAATTTCATCGGTAGTGCGCAGCCGGAACAAGGTTGAGCTGGCGCGAATTTTCAGTAAATCGCGGAACGTATCGCGCGCCCATAAAATCTCCTGCTCGGTGGGTTTAATGGCCGGGTTCGCCAACAACGGTTTGATCAGCGCATAGTGTTTTTCGTTATCGCGCTTCGGAGGCATACCGGTGCCGAAATAATTATCGCGGTAGGTAAAATCCAGCCGGTTAAACCAATCGCCTGAATCATAGCTGTTGCCATCCATTGATTTGGAACGCAGCATATCAATGCCCGCATGGAAATACGCTACACCCTGACTGAAAGCAGTGGTGGCCGCGCCCAGCATTTGCACACGCGCACGATCTTCACGCGAGGTATTCAGTGGCAATTTATAAACATTAATATCAAATAATGTTTGGTTATCGTGATTATCAACATAGTTCACGACTTCGCCGGGCTGGCTCGCATAGCCAGCAGGCTGGCCAGCGTAATCGATTTCGCGCAATGGTTTTTTCGTGTCCTGATAGGTGGTCAAAATATAATCGCGAACCGTGCCCGCCAAGCCCACCCGCACCATATCGGCGGTGCGCATCAGATCGCTGATGGGCTGCGCCTTATTCGCCAATGCGTTAGGGTCATACACCAGACCGTTGATATAGCCTTGCGCTCTAATCAGCGCTTCGCCACCATCGCCTGCACCCCCACCCCGCACGGCATCACGCGCACGATCACTGAAGGTGCCAATGCCGCTGCCGTTGAGGGACAGCTGCGAGGCTTGTACAAAGCGCGCACCGTTTTCTACCTCAGCAAAATTCCAGCCTTCGCCAATCAAATTAACTGTACGCCCGCTTGCGCTGTTGACCTTGGTTTGCAGCGCTTCCATCACCGCACGCGGCTGATGGCCCATCAGGTCAAACCGGAATGAATCAATTTTGTAGGCCGTGGCCCAGAGAACGGCTGAATCGATCATCAGCTTGCCCATCATCATATTTTCCGTGGCGGTATTAGCACAACAGGTGGATTGCTCGATCTGCCCGGCCCCATTCAAACGGTGGTAATAACCGGGCACAATGCGATCCAGCACAGATTTTGCGGTCTGTCCTGACGCGGTGGTGTGGTTGTAAACCACATCCATACCGACGCGAAGCCCGGTGCGATGCAGCGCCATGATCATTTTTCGAAATTCCAGAATGCGCGTAGCGCCATTGACCGCATTGCTCGCATAGCTGCCTTCAGGTGCATTGAAGTGATACGGGTCGTAGCCCCAATTAAAACAATCGTATGCGGCGTTAGCAGTAGTAACGGCCTGCTGCGCTTCGCTATCGGCGTCGCCAGTTGGGATGGGTATAGTGGGCATGGTGGATGACAGACAGCCCACTTCAGGGATGGTGGCAATATCAAATACCGGCAGCAAATGCACGTCAGTCATGCCCGCACGGCTTAATGCGGTGAGGTGCTTCATGCCGTTTGAGCCTGCCTCGGTGAAAGCCAGATATTTACCCCGGTTAGCGGCACTCACGGTTTGATCGTTGATCGAAAAATCACGCACATGCAATTCATAAATTGCCATATCCGTTTGCGCCGCCACCCGGTTTGGTGCGGCTAATTGATCCCAGCCATTTGGCTTAAGCTTGGGTGCATTAAGGTTGGCGATATAACTACGAGTCGAATCAGCGGTCAAGCTGATTGAATACGGATCGGTCACGCGATTCGGTGTCAACGCAATATTGGGTTTTGAAGGATCAACCACGTGAACTACATCAACGATATATAAATAATACTGACCTGATAAATCACGCGGCTTGGTCAACGACCACACGCCCGTTGCTGCATCGAAACGCATTGGTGCCAGCGAAGTCGCCTCGCCATTGGCAGAAGGGTACAGGCAAAGTGACGCATGCCGGGCGGTAGGCGCCCACAGTTTAAATGTGGTGCCGCGCCCTACCGTAACACCCAGGTCCTCAACATTTTTGGCAGCAGCATAAATATCATCGAGCGCACCCGCTATTTGCAATGTTGCGGCTTGGCGAATTTCGCCTCCGCTGGTTTCTTGCACCAATACCAGTTGCTGTTTCAGCAGCCCGGGCAATTTCGAAATATCCGTTTTCTTGAGAGCCAGCACCACGCCATCAGCCACATATTTGAAGCGGGTGGCCATATCGGCAGGCACGGTGCCGGTGAATACATCCAGCGTTAATGCGCCATCGCTGCCGGTTATTTTATGCCTAAGCTCGGCCGTCATTTTTCCTTCGCGAGCATAGTAGAGCTTAAATATGCCACTCGTATCAACACCCGGCCACTTGGCAAGCTGCCCGCTGAGCCAATAAGCACGGGCTTCTACAGGATTTTTTGCGGGAGAAATATTTTCTGCTGAGCGAGTTCGCGTTGTATCGCACTGTGCGGCGATAGTCGATAGATTCGAGGTTGAGGCAGCATTTGCCCCCATTGTAAACAGCATCATCGGCAGCCATAAAACGGTGAAAGCACACGAAAAGCGTGACCCAGTTTTTGGTCTCGGCAAAATACCCATCCGTTCAACTTTCTTCCCAGCTTTCATCCCAAGTTTCATGCAAGCACCCCGCAAAATTTATAGATTCACGCGATTAAAATTCCCTTTGATATTACCGTAATTAAACTACATAATTTGGCTTCTTTCACCCAGTGCCACGCCTCGCAGCGCAGACAATCCAACTTAAGGGCCAGCATGATATTCAGCCTGATTACACCTATTGTAACGATCCCATTTTTCCGCCGCTCATCGGCAATGCTAGCCTGCGCAGGCATGTTGTTTTGCTCCACACTAATCACCGCAGGCGAGATTGAGTGGGCGCCCATCGATATCAGCCCCATAGCCGCACAAGATCGCGGCAGTACGCTGACCGAAGGCTGGCAGCACGGTGCGTTTATGGAGATTTTTGTCCGCGGCTATAAAGACAGCAATGGCGACGGTATCGGTGATCTTAAAGGGCTCACGCAAAAGCTGGATTACCTGCGTGACCTCGGCATCAAAGGCATCTGGTTAATGCCCGTGACCGCCAGCGCAGACCATGATCACGGCTACGCGACCACTGATTTTCGCCAGCTTGAAACCGCCTACGGCAGCATGGCCGATTTTGATGAATTATTAATCCAGGCGCACGCCCGCGGGATCGGCATCATCATCGATTACGTCATCAACCATAGCGCTGCCTCACATCCGATGTTTATCCAATCAGCTTCAGGCTCTGGCAACCCGTACCGTCATTGGTATGTGTGGCAAGACGTGGCCCCCCGCGGCTGGAATATATGGGGCAAGGACCCGTGGATACCGACTGCGCAGGGTGCCTACTTTGCCACCTTCGGTCCACACATGCCTGACTATAATTTGCGCAATCCTGAGGTCGTCCAATATCATCAAGACAGTCTGCGATTTTGGTTGAATCGCGGGCTTGACGGCTTCAGGCTGGATGCGGTGCCGCACTTAATCGAGAACAGTGCAACTGACTGGAACGACCAGCCCGAAAGCCGCGCATTGACCCATGAATTTAAAAACCTGATCAGCGGTTACGCGCGCCGCCACGTCGTCTGTGAAGCCACCGCCAATCCGCAAGTTTATGCAGCGCCCGATATCTGCGGCAGCGCATTTGCGTTCGGCCATGAGCAAAATATTATCAAGGCGGCCAAAGGTGATCTGAAGGCGATTCAAAAAGTGGCCGACTATTTTAAAACCGCACCTCTGACCATGGCGACCATGTTGTCCAACCATGACATCTTTGCCGGTAAGCGTTTGTGGGATCAGGTGCGAGGCAATATGGCGCATTACAAACTTGCCGCCGCCACATACCTGCTGCAGCCCGGCACGCCTTTCATTTATTACGGCGAAGAAATCGGCATGGCGGGTGTTAGTAAACTCAAAGGCGATGAGCCTCTGCGCACCCCCATGAGCTGGACAGGCAATCGACAAAACGCCGGCTTCACGACCGGCCAACCGTTTCGCCCCGCGTCCCCTAACGCAGCTCGACACAACGCCGCACGTGAAATCGCAGACCCCCATTCGCTTCTGTCGTTCTACAAATCCATGCTGAAGCTGCGCAACACTTTGCCCTCTATTGCACAAGGCAGCTACGAATCATCATTTGTCAGCGCTCATGTGATGGGCTATCAACGCAAGCTCGACGCCGAGCAAACTTTGGTGCTCACTAACTATGGAACGAAAGCCGCAAAAGTGAAGATCAACAACCTGCCGATCAGCGCATCCCTCAAGATGCTTTATCCGAACGTAAAGAGCGCACAAAAGTTTGCCCGCGATTCAGCGGGTGAAGCCATCATTCGCATCAAGGCGCAATCGGTGATGGTTTTTTTATTGACGCAGTGAGCGGGCTGCAGGTTAGCCGTAGTGGCAAAGGCACACTGCTACTGATGATAAGGATGGAGCTACTTCAATACCGACCCACTAGAAAAAATCACCGCTGATACGATCTCAACCGATTCAGTTTCGCGGCATACAGCTCATGGTCTTTACGCGTGGTGCTGCGCTCCATCGCGAAGCTCATGTGTTTTTTCGCCTGCTCGCTGTCGTTGAGTTTGAAGTAAGCCACGGCGAGCCAGAATTGAAACTCCGGATTGTATTCGGCGCGTTTTACTTCTTTGGAAAATAATGTTTTCGCGGTATTAAAATCGCCGCGCTGCATTGCAACTTGCCCTAAATTAAAAAAATAGTACGGCGGGTAAGGCTGCAGTTTTTCCAGCTTGGCCGTGAGTAAAGCGGCTTCATCCAATCTGTCCTGACCACGCAGCACCAGCGCCAGATTGGACAAGGCCGGCACATTTTCAGGTTCCGCCAGGAGCGCCTGACTCAGCACTAATTCAGCTTCGCGCAAATGGCCATGACGCCGGTACACCACACCGAGAGTGTTGTAGGCGGGCAGGAATGCGGGCTGTTGGCGAATCGATTCGCGCACCCACCAATAAGCATCCGCTACTTTTCCCCGCGCCAGCGATTCAGCAGCGCGATTGTTCATATACATGGCGATGATCGTTTGTTCATTGATCTCCTGACTGCGCTGCCCTCGCATTTCTTCAGGCGGAAAAAAATCAATGGTCATGCGCTGGAAGTTATCACTACTGCTACGCGCTGCACCATGGTAAGTGCCGAGCGTCAAATTAACATGGCCATTTGAAAAGAAAATATCGTTATTACGGCTCCAGTTTTCCGCAATGATCACGCGCTGGTAATGCACTCTGAGATCGAGCTCTTTCGCCAGCGCGGCGGTCATGATGACCAGTGATAAACAATTGCCGCTGCGTGCGGTAAATGTTTCGGCAGCGGTGCGCGTCAGCTCGGCATCGTATTCCAGCTGCAGCTGGCCTTTGCGATAAAGCGCGTCAAATAATCCGCTCTGCAGCCCCATCGATTTCAATTGTTTGGCGATATCGTTACGCAGGTAGTGTTTCATCTCGTCGCTGATGGCGAGTACATCATCAGCGTTAATCCGCACGGTGGCCGGGGGAAACAGTTCGTCATGAAACAAATTATTCGGATGCTGAATAACTGGCGCAGTGGAGCAGGCGCTCAAACCTGAGCCAAGACAAAAAACTAAGCAGACCAGATAAGCGTGGCGAAATTTCATGAGGCGGGTTTTCATGCAATGGGTCTTCATGTAAGAACTCCTTGCGGTGTAGAACAACTATGTCCGACTCAAAGTATCTGCGTCATGGCGAGCTGGGTCAAGGACGCTGTAACCAATGTGAATGACGCCGGATGTTACAAACCGAGCAGGCCTGGTTTGAATCTGGGCAAGCTGAGAAATTTAGCTTTGTGAAACAAACGCTAGCACTGACGAGGCTTTTAAGCCAAAAGTGTCTGTAAAAGTCCGCCAATGCTAGTGTTTTATCCGTGTAATAGCTTGAATTCGCCTCTACCGCTGGCGGCCGTGATCATGCCCAGCACTCGCCCCGACTCATTGCCGACCATGCCCCAGGTGAAACGCCATGTCCAATTATTGACGATAGTGCCGGGTAGATTCATACGATGTGCGCTGTCCAGGCCGAGCACATCCTGCAGCGGAAATACGGCCATGTTGGCGATTGAATTACACGCGGCGCGAATCATCGCCCAATGAATATTATGCGGCCCTGCTGCCAGATAAGTGCCTGCAAAAATACGCTCGCGTTCGGATGCGCTGTGCCACCAGCCTTGCACGGTGTCGTTATCATGGGTGCCGGTATAGACGACGGTGTTGGTGCAGTAATTGTGCGGCAGGAATTCATGGCGGCCATCGCCACCAAAAGCGAACTGCAAAATTTTCATACCTGGAAAGCCGCAGCTATCGCGAAGCTCGATCACGTCTGGTGTGATGAGGCCCAGATCTTCGGCGATGATTGGTAGCTTGCCAAGTGCGCGCTCGATCGCATCAAAAAGCGCTTTGCCTGGCCCTGGCACCCAAGTGCCATCAATCGCGGTTAAGCTGCTCACAGGGATTTCCCAATAGCCTGCGAAGCCGCGAAAATGATCAATACGAAACACATCGGCCTGCTCGAGTGCACGCTTGACCCGCAGCGTCCACCACTGAAAATCTTCGGCTGCCATCCGGTCCCAGCGATACAGCGGATTGCCCCAGCGCTGTCCATCAGGCGCCATGCTGTCCGGCGGCACACCAGCGATTACGGTCGGCTGATACTGGTCATCCAAAAAATATAAATCGGGGCGCGCCCAGCAATCTGCGCTGTGATGCGCAATAAAGATCGGCAAATCGCCCATCAATGAAATACCGCGCTGATTGGCGTAAGTCTTTACAGCGGCGGCCTGAACATCAAAACACCATTGCACAAATTGCCAAAATGAAATTTCGGTTGCATGCTGTTTTCGCGCAGCTGCCAGTGCGTCCGGCTGCCGCTTTAACAGTGGCTGATCCCATTGCCACCAGCATTTTCCGCTTTGGGCGGTTTCAAGCGCCATGAACAAGGTGTAGTCATCCAGCCAATAGTTTTGTGCTTCGCACCAACCCGAAAATTGCTGATGCTCGGCCTTACTTGCGCGCGCAAAAAAACCTGCCGCGGCCTCACGCAACTGCGCGATGCGCCAGGGTACAACACGCGCATAGTCAACCTGGTGCGCGTCAAAGCCACCTGCAGGCAGCACCGATGCAGCAAGCCAGCCGCGCTCCACCAGCGGCTCAAACGCAACCATCAACGGGCTGCCGGCAAAAGCAGAAACACTTTGATAAGGTGAATCCGCGGGACCAATCGGCGTGGTGGGCAATAGTTGCCAGATGCTTTGACCAGCCGCAGCCAGCCAATCGACAAATTGATAGGCCGCAGGACCAAAATCTCCGATCCCATGAGGGCCTGGCAAAGAGGTGATATGCAGCAATACGCCAGCGCTGCGTTGCTCCAGATTAATCATTTTTTATTATTTCCATTTTGCTTAAAATAAATATTATCGGCGGTCATGATGGCTAGCGTGTTGGTAAGGATACTGGCAAGCTACATCTCAGTTACGCAACACCATTAAGGAATGTGCTGCCACTCTTAAATTCTGTCTTGCGGGCAGCGGCTGGTGAGGTGCCATCTCACCGCTGGTATCCAATGCTAACGCCCAATGATTATCGCCAAGCGTAAATGAGGTGGGCGTGGCCTCAGGATTAAACAGCAACATTAATGATCTGCTGCCGACTTGAACCGTTTCCTCGAACGTATCGATCCGGCATGCGAACGCATGTTGCCCACCGTCGTGCCAATCATGGACTTGCATCTCGCAACCGGTGGGCGTGAACCACACCAGACTGCGGTCGCCCTTCCCGGCCGCATGCCTGCGGTTGCTTTGTTCGGCAACAGGCGGCATAAACCAGCGATCGTGATGTAGTGAAGGCTCGGCCTTGCGCAAAGCAATCACTTCGGCGACAAATTTTTTGAACTCATATTCAGCGGACTCGGCCCACGTCCCACCCATCCAACCCAACCAGCCCACCGGATTATCCTGACAATAAGCGTTGTTATTACCCTGCTGGCTATTGCCGATTTCATCACCTGCATTCAGCATCGGCGTGCCTTGCGCGAGCAGCAACGTCGCCATTACGGCACGGCGCACACCTAGCCTCAGCGCATTGATCATTGCATCGTCCGTTTCGCCTTCGGCACCAAAGTTTGCACATTGCTCGCCGTCACGTCCATCGCGATTATTTTCGCCGTTGGCTACATTGTGTTTACGGCTGTAGCTGACCCAGTCAGCCAACGTAAAACCATCGTGTGCAGAAACAAAATTAATCGAGGCCGTGGGCCTGCGCTGTGCATGGTGGAATAAATCACTGGACGCCGTAAAACGACGCGCAAATTCACCACGACTGACGCCGCGACCGAGCCAATAGCCGCGCACAGCGTCGCGGAATTTATCGTTCCACTCAAGGAAGCGGCCCGGAAAGCGCCCGACTTGGTAGCCATTGGGGCCTGCATCCCACGGCTCGGCGATCAAATGAATGGATGACAACACCGGACACTGCCGCAGCGCCACAAAAAATGCAGCATCAGGCTCAAAGCCATGCTGCGTGCGGCCCAGCACCGGGGCCAGATCAAAACGGAAACCATCAACCCCCATCACCTCAACCCAGTAGCGCAATGAATCCAGCACGAATTGAGTAACGCGTGGATGGGCAACATTCAGGGTGTTACCACAACCGGTAAAATTTTCACTGCGGCTGCGATCATCCGCAACCAGGCGATACCAGCTCGCATTATCAAGACCGCGAAAGCTCAGCGTCGGGCCGAATTCATTGCCTTCGGGAGTGTGGTTGTACACCACATCCATCACCACTTCGAGACCCTCTCCATGCAGGGTAGCAACCATGTCACGAAATTCTTTGATAACCGCAGTTGGATCATCAGGGCTCATGCTTAAACGTGGATCTGGGCAGAAAAAACCCAGGGTGTTGTAGCCCCAATAATTAGTCTGGCCGCGATCTACAAGTGCAGCTTCATCCACACCATATTGCACCGGCAGGATCGACAATGTGGTGATGCCGAGCAACTTAAAATGCGCTATGGCTGCTGGATGCGCCAGCCCGGCATAGGTGCCGCGCAACTGCGCAGGAATATCAGGATGAAGCTTGCTGAAGCCTTTGACATGCACCTCGTACAGCACCACCTCTTTAGCGGCAATACGAGGGTGATCGCATCGCAAGGCATGACCGGGTGGTGCGCTGCTGTGCGGAAGGTTTAAAAACGCTTCTGCCACCCGCGCTTTTAACGCATACAAAGCGTTGTCGCGTTGATCAAATGAACGCGGCCCGTCAGGATGGCCCAGCTGGTAGCCATGATGTTCGGCACGCCAACTAAATGGGCCGATAATTTCTTTTGCGTAAGGGTCGAGCAAACATTTATTCGGGTTAAAGCGATGGCCCTGTTCAGGTGCGTATGGCCCGTGCGCACGCAGGCCATACACCAGCCCTGCTGCCATACCGGGCAGCCAACCGTGGAACACGCCGTCATCAGGGCCGTGCAGGTTGTAGCGTCGCAGCTCACGTGCGCCACTGCCATCAAAAATACAAAGTTCAATTTGCGTCGCATGCTGCGAGAACACGGCAAAATTAACCCCGCCGTCGCGTACGGTAGAGCCCAGCGGCTCATGGCGTCCTGTTTCTAATATTTCAGGCAACTGCGCGCTCATGGCCTGGAATCTACGGCCACCAGAAACAGCGTAGCCAGCGGTGGCAAATTTAATCGTATCGACTGTGCGTGGCCATGCGATGGCACTGGCTCCAGTTGCAACGGGCGTGCACCATTGCCTAGATTACTACCCCCATAATGCGCAGAATCCGTATTGAGCGCTTCAACCCAGGCCGTAACACCTGCAGGCACGCCCAACCGATAATCATTGCGCGGCATCGGTGTGAAATGACTCACCACGATCACACTATTTTTATCCGGCGGGCCATCACACCGCAGCCACGCAAATACCGAGACCGCCGCATCATCGGACACCAGCCATTCAAAACCACTCGCTTCGCAATCAAGCCGGTGCAGCGCCGGATGAGCGCAATAGAGTCGATTCAGATCACGCACCAGTTTTTGTACACCGGCATGCAGCGGATTATTCAGCAACCCCCACGGCAATTCGGCATCATGATTCCACTCGTTCGCCTGCGCAAACTCCTGCCCCATGAACAATAATTTTTTACCCGGATGTCCCCACATAAAACCGTAATAAGCGCGCAGGTTGGCAAATTTTTGCCATTCATCCCCCGGCATTTTTTGCAGCATCGAGCCTTTGCCGTGCACTACTTCATCATGTGAAATCGGCAATACAAAATTTTCACTGAAAGCGTAAACCAGACCGAAACTCATTTTTTGATGGTGGAAGCGGCGATGAATCGGGTCTTCATGCATATAAGCAAGCGTATCGTTCATCCAACCCATATTCCATTTGTAGTGAAAGCCCAGTCCACCGGTAAAGGTCGGCGCTGATACACCGGGATAGGCGGTAGACTCCTCAGCCAGAGTGATCGCCCCGGGCGCGTGTGAGCCAATGATTTCGTTGATGCGCTGCAGCAATGAAATGGCTTCAAGGTTTTCGCGGCCACCGTTTACATTTGGAATCCATTCGCCCGCAGGCCGCGAATAATCGCGATACAACATCGAGGCAACGGCATCAACGCGGAGGCCATCAACCCCATATCGCTCCATCCAGAACAGCGCATTGCCAGCTAGAAAATTGCGCACTTCATTGCGGCCAAAGTTATAAATCAGGGTATTCCAGTCGCGGTGAAAACCTTCTCGCGGATCAGCATATTCATAAAGCGACGTACCATCAAATTGTGCCAGGCCATGCGCGTCGGCTGGGAAATGTGCCGGCACCCAATCCAGCAACACACCGAGCCCGTGCGCATGACAGGCGTTAACGAATCGCGCAAATCCTGCTGGCGGCCCAAACCGCGCGGTGAGTGCATAAAGACCCAGGGTTTGATAACCCCACGAGCCATCGAAGGGATATTCACTGATAGGCATTAATTCAATATGGGTAAATCCCAAATCAGCCGCATAAGCAGGCAGCGATTCGGCCAGCTCATCCCAGCCAGGATATTTGTTGGCGATCGGATCGTTTACACCGTATCGCCAGGAACCGGGATGCACCTCGTAGATAGAGACGGGCGCCTGACGATGATTGGCCCCAGCCCGTGATGGCGCCAAGGCTTTTGTGCTGGGCAGTACCGCAATACGGCTGGCGGTGTCAGGCCTAAGTTCCGCAGCGAATGCATAGGGATCAGACTTGAGCGGCAAAATGTCGCCCTGCGTATCCACCAATTCGAATTTATAACAGTCACCGATGCCGACATGCGGGATAAAAATTTCCCAAACACCCGCTTGATGCCGCAGCCGCATCGGATGGCGGCGACCATCCCAATTATTAAATTCACCGACCACGCTGACGCGCGTGGCGTTGGGCGCCCAGATTGCAAAGCGAACACCTGCGACCTCTCCGCACTTATGCAGATGCTGCTGCGGGTGCGCACCGAGCACCTCGTAGGGACGCAGATGTGTGCCTGAATTCAAGGCATATAAATCTTCATCACTGAGCTGCGGGCCGTAGGCGTAGGCATCGGCGTAAGTATCTGCATGAGTATAAATATTTATACCTGCATTCGTCTCGTCACTTTTATCAGCCCATCTCACCGCAAGCCGATAGTCAAAGCGTTTGCGACGCCGCGGAATACACGCCTCGAATAAGCCATCGCGATGACGTAGTGTCAAATTCACCAGCGGCTTTGCGGTCACGGCATCGGTGATAAAGACTGACGCAGCACCAGGCAAACAAGCGCGGATCCAGAGTTTGCCTTTGGTATCCGCGTGCAGACCAAGGACGGCGAACGGATCGCGATGCCGTGCCGTCATCAGCTCTTGAATCTGGTCAGCAGTCAACATGCGCGCACACTGATCCGAATGGGATAACTCGTCACGGCATCACTTCCTGTTGAAAAATTTTAAGGCGTCGCTAAACAAACGAGGCGGGAGACCAAACTTTATCAACATATTCGCGAATGGTGCGGTCGGCTGAAAAATTTCCCATCGACGCCACATTGAGCAGCGCACGTTCGGCCCATTTTTGCGGGTGATCAAACAGCGCATCAACCCTTCTCTGGGTCGCTACATAGTCTGCAAAATCAGCCATCAGCATATAGTGATCGCGGTTCAGTAAATTATCGGTCAGCTGACGATAGCGCTGATCATCACCGGGCGAAAAATCGCCGCCTGCGATCGCATCAATCACGCGCTTTAACGAGCGATTTTGCTCCACATACAGGCGCGGATCATAGCCCAATGTTTTCATTTGCTGCACCGCATCCGTGCGCAGACCAAACACGAACATATTTTCCTCGCCCATCGCTTCAGCCATCTCAATATTGGCACCATCCCAGGTGCCAATCGTCAATGCGCCGTTGAGTGCGAATTTCATATTGCCGGTGCCGGAGGCTTCTGTACCTGCGGTTGAAATCTGTTCGCTTAAATCAGCGGCGGGAATAATAATCTCGGCCAGACTCACCCCGTAATTAGGCATAAACACCAGCTTCAAACGCTCGCCTAAGCGTGCATCACTATTGATCACACGTCCCACATCATGCGCCAGCTGAATAACCAGCTTGGCGGTGTGATAGGCCGATGCGGCTTTACCGGCAATGATGACCGTACGTGGCGTCCAAGCTGCTGCAGGATTATCAACAATCGCCTGATAGCGCGCGACAACCTGCAGGATATTGAGCAGCTGACGTTTGTATTCATGAATACGTTTAATTTGCACATCAAACAGACTGTTCGGATTGACGTTAATACCCAGATCGCGGCGAATCACGGCCGCCAAACATACTTTATTCTGATGTTTGGCTGCCAGGAATTCACGGCCCAGCGCAACATTACCCGCCAGAGGTTTAAGCAGAGCGAGCTTGTCCAAATCCTGCCGCCATGCGCTCCCAATGCGACTATCAATGATGGACGATAATGCCGGATTGGCTTGCATTAACCAGCGTCGCGGGGTCACACCGTTGGTCACATTAAGGAAGCGTTCAGGATAGAGTCGGGCGTAATCGGCAAAAATAGTTTGCACCATCAATTGGGAATGCAGCGCAGAAACGCCGTTCACCTTATGCGCAGCAACAATCGCCAATGCGGCCATGCGCACGCGGCGTTCACCGGTTTCATCAATCAGCGACACGCGACTGATCAAAGCCTCATCGTTTGGATATTGCTCACGTACCGCCGCTAAAAAATACTCATTGATTTGATAAATAATATCGAGGTGACGCGGCAGCAGCGCTTCGAACATGCGTACCGGCCATGTTTCAAGCGCTTCTGGCATTAGGGTGTGGTTGGTATACGACACTGCCTGGCGGGTAATCGCCCAAGCTTCATCCCAGGGCTTGCCATGCTCATCCAATAACAGGCGCATCAGTTCAGCCGGGGCCAATGCCGGGTGGGTATCATTTAAATGAATGGCGTTACGCTTGCCCAAATTATCAAGACTGCCGTGCTCGCGCAAGTGCCGAGCAATCACATCCTGCAGCGATGCGCTGACCAGAAAGGCTTCCTGTTTCAAGCGGAGCTCTCGTCCCGCTGCGGTACTGTCGTCCGGATACAGTACCCAATTAAGCGCATCGGCGGCAACGCGATGGCTGGCCGCACCTGCCAGATCACCCTTGCAGAATGCATTAAAATCAATGGCGCGTTCAGCGCTGGCATGCCATTGCCTGAGTGCGGATACCCGCTCGCTGTGGTGCGCAGGCACGATAAAATCAAAAGCTTGCGCGATCAGCCGCTCCGCCGGTATCCAGCGACGCTCACCAGCATCAACCTGCACGTGGCCGCCAAAGCCCACCGTATAACGTAATTCAGGACGCGGCACTTCCCACGGATTACCTGCGCGCATCCAGTCATCCGGCTCCTCAATCTGGCGACCTTGCTGGATACGTTGCGCAAACATGCCGAACTGATAACGCAAACCATAACCAAACGAAGGCAAACCCAGTTCGGCGAAGGAATCCAGGAAGCACGCCGCCAGACGACCCAAACCGCCATTACCTAAAGCAGCATCATTTTCGCGCTCCAGAATATCCGGTAGTTGTTCACCGATTGCGTTTAATTGCTGCCGAACGCAATCATCAAGACCCAGCGCCGCAAGCGCATTACCAAGCGCACGCCCCATTAAAAATTCCATCGACAAATAATGGACTCTACGCACGCTTGCGCCGTCCCCGTCTCCGTCTCTATCTCTAACCAGGCTATCTGCCGCCTGAGTGTTAGCCCAGCGTTGGGTCAGCACCTCACGACAGGCAATGGCAGCCGCGCGCAGGCACGCATCTCTGGTAGCACCGTTAGTGGATGGGCCAGATTGGCTTATTTCACGCGAAAAAGCCATATTGAAGGCCGCATGCAATCCCTCAGCCTGCGTTGGCTTGGTGCGGCTAAAAGAGATCGGCATGGTTATTTTCATAATCATAAGTAAGTTGTAAATAAATGTAGTTTAGCTACATTAAATGATAAAGACAAAATCATAAAGACACATAACATGTTGATGATTATTTGTATTTCTTATATTTAATGGGGTTCAACATATTGAAAGCTATCGTAAAACAGTATACTCTTTCTACAATATTATCAAAAAAATGCGCATAACTGGCCTTTGCCGACTTTCAATTTTGATGGGGCTTTATGTTGAAGTTTTCCCCAAAACGGCATTACCCACCGTTTTGAAATGTGCAAAATCACCGCCGAGCTCTAACCTGGTCAACAAAACCACATTCGGATTATTGGATGGCGGTATCTGATTTGTTTTAAAGAAGTTTTTGCGTTGTATGTGTATATTTTGCAAGTATCAAAAGATCAGGAAGGCCGCATAGACTGCCTCGAACATCGGATTCAAAAACAAATAATGACAAAACACGACCGCAAGCAAACTTTCGGTCAGGAGGAGTAGAGATGGCAGACGTTCGGCTAACGAATGTGCAAAAAGCATTCGACCAGACGCAGGTGTTGCGCGATATTAATCTTGAGGTGCGCGATGGCGAATTCATGGTCTTTGTCGGGCCATCAGGCTGCGGCAAATCCACACTGCTCAGGGTGATCGCAGGCCTGGAAGATATGACGGGCGGCACACTGACCATTGGCGGCCGTGTCGTCAATGATGTGCCGCCGGCAGAGCGCGGCATCGCGATGGTTTTCCAGTCGTACGCGCTTTATCCGCACATGAATCTGTTTGACAATATGGCGTTCGGCTTAAAGCTAACCAAACTATCAGACGACGAAATCAAAACGGCGGTTCACAGCGCCGCAAAGATTCTCAATATCGATCATCTGCTTGACCGCAAACCCAAAGATTTGTCCGGCGGCCAGCGCCAGCGTGTGGCAATCGGGCGCGCGATTGTGCGTAAGCCTAAGGTTTTTTTATTTGATGAGCCGCTCTCGAATCTGGATGCTGCGCTGCGGGTGCGGATGCGTTATGAATTCGCCAAGCTGCATGAAGAACTTAAAACCACAATGGTTTATGTGACCCACGATCAGGTCGAGGCAATGACGCTTGCGGATCGAATTGTGGTGCTATCAGCGGGCAAAATTGAACAGGTAGGCACGCCGCTTGAGCTTTATGAACATCCGGTCAATCAATTCGTCGCCGGATTTATCGGCTCGCCACGCATGAATTTTATTGATGCGGAAATCGTATCTAGTGACGCTACCTTCGCGCAGGCAAGACTCGCGAGCGGCGCTCTGATGCGCTGTCAGGTGAATGGGGCCTCTGCCCACCCGGGCGATAAAGTGGTGCTCGGGGTGCGGCCTGAACATTTCCATCAAGGCCAAAGCGACTTCTCCACTAGCACTGCCAACACCCTAAGCGCCACCAGCAGTAACACCAACCAGATTGAAGCGACGGTTACTTTTGTTGAATCACTCGGCAGCTCAACACAGGCTTATTTTGCTTTCCCCGGTGTTGAAGATGCGCTCACGTGTTCACTTGATGGGCGCACCCAAATTCGACAGGGCGATGTGCTGAAGCTGAATATGCCGCCGGAGATCTGTTATTTATTTGACGCAGCTGGGCGCGCTTTTCCGCGGAGAAAAGCACTTTCACGGCCTACGTCTTAAAATTTTATGCGACCCATGATTTCAATTAACCCATCAGCTCTGCCAAGCGCGACAAAACGGGTGATGTTCACGGCGCTGATCAGCACCTTGATATCGTTCATGGCGAGCGGGGCCAAGGCTGAAGTCAGCGCCGATTCATCCACGCCGCTCAAGCTGATGATCTGGATTAACGGCGACAAAGGCTATAACGGTTTGCAAAAAGTAGGCGATGCATTTATGAAAATATCTGGCGTCGCAGTTACCGTTCAGCACCCGGAAAGTGCGCCTGAAAAATTTCAGCAGGCGGCGGGTGCGGGCAAGGGCCCGGATATTTTTTGTTGGCCGCATGATCGAGTCGGCGAGTGGGCCAAATCAGGCTTACTGACGCCGGTCAGCCCGAACCGGCAGGTGCGCGAGAGCATTGAACAATCCGCATGGCAAGCCTTTACCTATCAAGGCAAGATCTGGGGCTATCCCATCGCGATCGAAGCTGTCGGCCTTATTTATAACAAGGCGCTGGTGAAAACCCCACCGACTAATTTTGATGAAATAGCCAAACTCGATAACGAACTAAAAGCCATTGGCAAGAAGGCTATTTTGTGGGACTACAACAAATCTTTTTTCACCTGGCCGATGCTGGCCGGAGCAGGTGGCTATGTGTTTGGTCGCGACGCAAAAGGTGAGCTGGATGCACGACAAATTGGGGTCAACAGCCCCGGTGCGGTGCGTGCGGCTGAAGTGCTGCGCGGGCTGATTGAAAACGGCCAAATGCCGCGCGGTGCACGTTACGCTAATATGGATGCGGGCTTTAGCCGTGGCGAAATTGCGATGATGATTTCCGGCCCATGGGCCTGGGACAATGCGCAACGCAGCAAGATTAATTTTGGGGTCGCCCCGATCCCGGGCGTGGATGGCAAACCGGCGAAACCATTTGTGGGCGTTTTAGGCTGCATGATTGCCGCGCCCAGCAAGTTCAAGGATATTGCCCGGGAATTTATCGAAAATCACTTGTTGCGGCCTGACAGCTTAAAGACGATTAACGCCGATGTTCCGCTCGGCGTACCTGCCAACAAAGCGTTTTATGCAGAACTGGCCACCGACCCCAATATCCGTGCCACGATGGAGAACGCACGGCGCGGTGAGCCCGTCCCGAACATTCCCGAAATGGGCCGCTTCTGGACTGCTATGGACGCAGCACTTGAGGCCATCACCAACGGTCTACAGCCTCCGCAGGATGCGCTTAACGGTGCCGCCGCCCGGATGAATATCAAATGATGTGCTGCGCCGCAAACAATAGTTATGGCGTTTCAAACAAAAGGCGAGGCGTGCGATGAGCTCTCTTCGCATCCATCATGGGTTGAACAAATGGGCATCGCTCCTGCGATGGCCACTTACGGTTGCGCTGGCCGCAGCGTGCCTTTTCCTGGTATTCAATATTTACGCGACGGGTCAAACTGCGTGGGCATGGGGCGTGCTGACGCTCTGTGCCTTGGGTTTTTATATTTACCTTTCGAACGCAGCGCTGTCGTATCGTTACTTGTTTCCCGGCTTGGCCGGGATGGCGGTATTTGTGGCGTTTCCGATGCTGTACACCGCACAGATTGGCTTTACGAATTATTCCTCCGCACATTTGCTCGGCGTTGATCGCGTACGCGCCTATCTGCTGGAGCAGACGATGCCCGACGAAGATAAAATTTTGGATTACACCCTGCATGCCGACGGCAGCGAGTTCCGAATTGTATTGACATCACGCACATCAGCGGATGGGTTGAAGCTGCGGTATGCATCGCCGTCATTGGCATTGATGGCCGCTCGGCCGCCGGCTAAAACCGCCATGCTGCCGATTGCGCAGGCGAGCTTTTCGGTCAATGCGGCCCTGCCGCTTATTGAGGTGCTCAAGCATCGCAACATCCTCATGCAGTTGCAGCTTGAATTGCCCGACCACACCCTGCTCAGCTATGCCGGCGTGAGCGAATTTGGGCCGCTCAATCACATCTGGAAAGCGAATGCGGATGGCTCACTGACCCTCGTCGAGACGGGCACAATTTATAAGCCGAATAACGAGACCGGTTTTTTTGAAACCAGCGCGGGCGAGGCGATGCAGCCGGGCTTCAAGGTAGGTGTCGGTTTTGCCAACTATGTGCGCATGCTGACGGACCCGGATTTTCGTGGCCCGTTTATGTCAATTTTTATCTGGACCGTCATGTTTTCCGGGCTCACAGTGTTGTTTACGCTGGCGTTGGGGATGCCGCTGGCGGTGCTGCTAAATTGGGAATCACTGCGCTACCGCACCGCTTACCGCACGCTGTTATTCCTTCCTTACGCCGTACCGGCGTTTATTTCGATTTTGGTATTCAAAGGATTGTTTAACCAGAATTTTGGCGAAATCAATACCATTCTCTACTCGCTATTCGGGATTAAACCGGCCTGGTTTGCCGACCCGACACTGGCCAAAATTGCGATCCTGATCGTGAATGTCTGGCTGGGCTATCCTTACATCATGATTTTGTGCAGCGGCTTGATCAAAGCGATTCCGGCTGATTTGTATGAAGCCTCTTCAATTGCGGGCGTCTCACCGCTCACCAATTTTTTTAAAATTACCGCACCGTTGATCATCAAGCCATTGGCGCCGCTGTTGATTACCGTATTCGCCTTCAACTTCAATAATTTTGTGGTGATTGCGCTACTTACGGATGGTCGCCCGGATTATCTCAACACCAAGCTGCCGGCAGGCACGACTGATATCTTAGTGTCGTATACCTATCGGATTGCATTTCAGGATTCGGGGCAAAATTTTGGTTTGGCCGCAGCAATATCCACCGTCATTTTCTTTATGGTCGCCTTACTATCACTGGCAAATTTGAAAATTGCAAAAGTTAATGCAGCAGGCACGTAAGCACGCTCATCAATAGGCAAGCAAGGATAAATAATTATGCCCATAGTCACCGGTAACAGCCAGCGCTGGCGCGTGTTTGCGGCCCATGCTTTTCTGTGGGTGCTGATTGCGATCACGCTTTTCCCGTTGCTGGCGGTTGTCTCCATTTCTCTACGGCCTGGCAATTTTTCGACCGGCACCTTGATCCCGACCGAGATCAGTTTTGAGCATTGGAAGCTCGCGCTTGGCATCTCCTATCAAGGCCCGGACGGCAGCCTGGTGGAACCGCCTTTTCCCGTGCTTCGCTGGCTGTGGAACTCCATCAAGATTGCGACTATTTCATCGGTACTCATTGTGACTATCTCCACCACCGCGGCATACGCATTTGCGCGGCTGAAGTTTCGCTATAAGTCCACCATTCTCAACAGCATGCTGCTGTTGCAAATGTTTCCGGCGGTGCTGGCGCTGGTTGCGATCTACGCTATTTTCGACACCATTGGCACCTATGTGCCGTGGTTGGGAATCGAAACCCATGCGGGCGTCATCCTCGCTTATCTAGGCGGGGTCGCGATGCATATCTGGACGATTCGCGGTTACTTTGAAACGATTCCGGTTGAGATCGAAGAATGCGCCAAAGTTGATGGTGCGACCCAGTGGCAAACCTTCCGTTATGTGCTTTTGCCGATGGCCGTGCCAATCCTGATGGTGGTGTTCGTGCTGGCCTTTATCGGCACCATTGTTGAATATCCGGTGGCCTCCGTATTGCTACGGGAAGAGCCGAATCTGACTCTGGCGGTTGGCTCAAAATACTATTTATTGGAGCAGCGCTATCTCTGGGGTGACTTCGCGGCGGCGGCCGTATTATCCGGCCTGCCGATTACGCTCGTGTTCCTGATTGCGCAGCGCTGGATTGTGTCGGGGCTGACGGCGGGCGGCGTTAAAGGGTAAGTGATACGGGCAATGAAAACCGTCATGCAGTTTGTCCAACATCGGAGACTGAACTCACTAAAAATGCGCTTGAGTACAATAGCGGGCGTACCACTTGTGCTGCTCATGCTATCTGCCTGCTCAACGATAAATAATGTTGCCACGCCGATAACAGAATCAACCACTGCATCCACCGATCAAAGCCGTTGTGTAGCAAACCCGTTGGGCCCGCGGGCGCTTTATTTACGCGGTAGTTTCAACACTTGGAATGCCGACGAGGCGCTGCGATTTACTTATTTCTGCAATCGTTTTGAGTTGGTCACCAAGATCACCGGCCCGCAACAATTTAAACTCGGCGATGATGAATGGTCGGCAGATGCTGACTTTGGTTTGCCTGCGGGTAATCCTGCTGTGGCTGCTGAGATGCCATTTCATCTGGCCGCAAAAGGCACCGGCATTCATTATATTTTTAGCGGCACACACCGTCTGGTATTCAATATGTCGCAAGCCCATTTAGTACCGACTCTCACGATCAACCACTGCCCGGCCCCGCCTCTGAGTGAGACCACATTATTTTTGCGCGGGACCATGAACAACTGGACGGCGCTGGATGATTTTGTTTTTCAATATAGCTGCGACGCCTATTATCTTAACGTCAAACTGCATGCTGAACAGGAATTCAAAATTGCCGATGCCGCCTGGGCCAATGCCGCAACGTTTGGCGCGATCAACTCAAGCCGCGCAGAGATTACGCAATCAGCACTTACGATTGGCAAGGCCAGTGATGTCGACGGTGTTGCCAATCTTCGTTTCAAATTTACGGGCGAGCACACCCTGCGCTTAGCCTTGGAAGATGGCAAACCAAACCTTACGATTGGTGCTAAAAGCTTTGCGGACCCGACTGCCGCTCCTGTCACGAATCCGGTTGCACTCAGTGTCAAACATGATTCGAGAGACCTTGAACATAAAGCCCCCTTTGGTGCGATAACCGCAGGCATCAACGTGGTGTTTGGTTTGACCGCACTGCCCGGCGCGCAAAGTGTGACTTTGGTGGTTGAAAAACGCCGGCTCGAAGGCAATCAGGATGTGCTTGAATATCGCGAAGTCGCACGCCTGCCCCTACGCACGCTCGGCGCTTTGCCAACAAACAACCCGTCCTCGCCTCATGAAAAATGGCAAGGGGAATATCTCTTCAGCGAGATCGGGGTTTACGGCTACTATTTTGAAGTCATGGTTGATGGCAAAACCTATATCTATCAGAACAATCAAAAATCTATTTTCTGGACACGTGAAAAAGGTGCCAACGGCATAGGCCAAATCGAAGAAAAGCCCGACTCTGTTAAACGCATTCGCCGCTATCGCCACACGGTTTATGCCGCCGATTTCAGCGTGCCATCGTGGGCGAAAGATGTGGTCTATTACTCCATTTTTCCTGAGCGTTTTCGTAACGGCAATACCCGCAATGATCCCAAGCCAGGCGTTGATACCTACCAGGACAAAGGTGTTGAGTTCCATAAAAATTGGCTGGATAAACCCTACAAGCCGAATACCGGTGATGGATCAGATATGGTTTACAACAATGATTTTTTTGGCGGCGATATAGCGGGCATTATTGACAAGCTCGATTACATCGCTGACCTCGGTGCCAACACCTTGTACATCACGCCGATGTTCAAGGCATCCAGTAACCATAAGTACGACACGGCGGATTATAGAAATATTGATCCCATGTTCGGCACCAACGCCGACTTCACGCGTTTGACGACCGAGGCCGCCAGACGTGGCATGCGGGTGATTCCGGATACCTCGCTAAACCATGTCGGCAGCGATTCAATCTATTTTGATCGCTTTAAAAAATATCAAAGCCAGGGCGCATTCGAAGGCAGCAAAATAAATAAGCAATCACCTTATACCAACTGGTTCAGCTTCGATGCAACCCAACGCGATCCTGATAAGCAGTTCAAAGGCTGGGTGAATGTGCTTGATCTGCCTGAGCTAAACAAGGCATCGCCTGAGTTCCGAAAATTTGCCTATGGCGACCATGATTCCGTGATGGCACTGTGGCTGGATCGCGGTGCTGCGGGCTGGCGCATGGATGTAGCACCATGGGTGCCGGATGATTTCTGGCGCGAGTGGCGCACCGCCATCAAGCAGCATCGGCCCGATGCGCTGACGATTGCCGAGACCTGGTTCGATTCATCAAAATATTTTTTGGGCGATACCTTTGATTCGACCATGAACTATATTTTTCGCAACACCGTGCTGGACTATGCGGCGGGTGGCAAAGCCAATGCCACCTATCACAACCTTGAATTTATACGTGAGGTATATCCCCCGCAAGCACTTTATGCGCTGATGAATTTACTGTCCTCGCATGATGTTGCGCGCACCCTGCATGTGTTAGGAAACCGTGATGACCGTGACGAGCCCAACATCATCAGCGAAGCCAAGCAGCGGTTCCGGTTGGCGGTATTTTTTCAAATGATATTTCCCGGCTCGCCCACCATTTACTACGGCGACGAGGTTGGCGTCACCGGCGGTGAGGATCCGTACAATCGTGCGACTTATCCGTGGGCTGATTTAGGCGGTAAGCCGGACCTAGCACTGCTGGCGGACTTCAAGACGCTGATTAAAATGCGCAAGGATCACGCCGTCCTGCGGCATGGTTCCATCGACGCGCCCGTGTTGATCGACGACCATATTATTTTGCTCGTGCGCAAGCTGGGTAATAGCTGGGCGATGATCGCGATGAACAATGCGACAACGGCGAAAACGGTATCCTTCAAAGTGCCTGCCGATATGACCGCAACCGATTTTGTCGATGCGTTAAGCGGGGCGGCCATCAGCGCCGCAAACGGCCGCATCAGTTTCACCGTGCCGGCATTATTTGGCCGTGTTTTATTGAGCCCATAGTGAGACAACCAAACCATTAAAATTAATATTAAACACTAGCACTGGCGAGGTCTCTGAGCATTTTATGCTCCAAACGCCGCTCCAGTGCTTGAGTTTGAGTTTAAATTACAACAGAGTGCGTTTAAATATTCAATCTCGCCGCGTTGTATTGCGTTTCTTGTTGCGGTTCACATCGCGCTCCACATCGTGTGTTATTTAGACCGAAAAATAATCTCGCGCATCCGCAAAAGCTTGGGTGACACCACGGGTATCGTCAGCATGGTGCTGGCAATCGCCATGAGCAATAGCGCCGTAAATGTCTCACTGCTGATGAGGGCTTTGTCGAGCAGGATGTTGACAAAAATAATCATGATCAACGCCTTGGTTTGCAGGAGCCAGCCGATGATCGAGGCTTCACCAGGCGCCCATTTCAGGATGCGGCCCGCGAGCTGAATGCCGATCAATTTGCCCGCCACGGATGCAACAAGCAGCGCACCTGCGGCCATGAATACTGTTGCACCGCCCAGCGTCCAGTTGGTGCGCAGACCGGTTGAGAGGAAGAACACCGGCATCATCACCAGCAGCACATGATGACGCAGCTTATCCATGTCGTGCTGGTCAAACCAGTCCGCATCCATGATCGCGCCGGCCAAAAATGCGCCGACCATAAAGTGCAAGCCCGACCAATCTGCGCCAAAGGAACAGACTGCCAGCCAAATCAAACCGACATACCAGCGGTCCCGCGCCGGAATCGCCACCATGAGTTTACGAAACCCATAGCCCAGCACCGCAAACGCCAATAGGAATCCGACCTGCTGGCCGACTCGCTGCCAATCCATCAGAATCAGCGCCAGCACGCCCCAAATCGCGACATCATCAATGCTCGCATAACGGAGTATTCGTTGGCCAATCGGCTGCCGCAGAATGTCCAGTTTCTCCATCAGTAAAATTAAAATCGGCAGCGCCGTCACCGCACACGCCATGCCCACACCCATGATGAATTGCCAGCTCAGCGCCTTTGGCCCGAGCCAGCCGTCGAACATCAGCATGCCCGCTGCCGCAACACAGCCAAATAGCAACGGCACAGCAAGCGCCAGTCCTGCGGTAATGCCACTCTCACGGCGATGCAGCCAGGCTTTTTTCAGATCCAGCTCGATACCTGCAATCCAGACAAAAACCATTACCGCCCACCATGCGATGCCGTTCAAGGATTGCACCACGGCTGAATTAAAAACAAAGGTGTAGTAATCAGGATAAATTTTTCCTAAAATTCCCGGACCGAGCAGAATCCCGGTGATGATCTGCACCACCACCAGCGGCGCGTAATACTCGGTTCTGCCCAAGCGCCAGATTAAATAAGGGGCGGTAAAAATGATCGTCATCGCGATCAGGAATATCTCGGTGGTATTCATCGCCGTGTGCATGATGGTGGGACGCTTTTTAAAATTTAGCGTTTGAATAAAACGCGCATAAATGATGCGAGTTGAGGCGTGTTTGACGCATATTAGTTTACGCCAAATCGTACTCTATAACCGCCTCAAACACCGCGCCAGCGCTTGTGTTTAGACTTGTGTTTGAGCTTGTATTTGATGTTTGGGCTTGTGTTCGAGCGTTGTGTTTTAGCTTATGGCGTTTCGCTTAACAGTGTGGCGACTTCGGCTGCTGATCGCACCTTGAGCTTGGCGAACACACGGGCACGGTGGACTTCGATCGTACGCAGCGATACGCACAATTCATCAGCAATTACTTTATTCATTTTGCCGGCTGCAACGCGTTGCATCACCTCGCGTTCACGCTCAGTTAGGCTGGCGAGGCGCACGCTACGCTCGCCGGTTTTGGCGTCTTGCTGATATGACGCAGCGTCCACAGCAAGCGCCTGCTCTATGCGGTCTACCAATTCGTTATCGCTATAGGGCTTTTGCAAAAAATCGAATGCGCCTTTTTTGAGGGCCGCTACGGCCATTGGCACATCGCCGTGCCCGGTCAAAAACAGCACCGGGTTATGAATGCCACGCGCAATCAACACATCGTGCAGCGCTGCGCCAGACATAGGCTCCATCCGAATATCGAGCATGAAACAGCCGCGTAATTTTGCGCCCGATAAAATCTCGTTTGATTTTTTTTCGATTTCTACTTCGAGCGCGTCGATCAATTCACCCCCTGACGAAAATGCCAGCACTTCAAGGCCGCGTGAGCGGAGCAGAAACACCAGCGCATCGCGCACCGCATCTTCATCATCAACCAGATAGACCGTAGGCCTGGCGTTCATCAGACTAGCGTCGCCTGCGCAGCCAGCGCCGTGCGCTCACCTGTGGCCGAGTTTGACACCGAATCTGACACCGAGTCTGACACCGAATCTGACACCAACACCGCCATCTGGAGCGGCAGTGATAACGAAAACTGCGCACCGTGTGAGGCAAAGCTTATCGGGGCTTCGCAAGCATCAAACGCGCCTTCATGCGCTTCAATAATCGAGCGGCAAATGGCCAAACCCATGCCCATACCGTCGGCCTTGGTGGAATAAAAAGCAGTACATAAATCTTTGATCGTGCGCCCCGCCAGGCCTGGCCCGTTGTCGGTTACATCAATGCGTAAAAATCTCGCTCCCGGCGTATTGATGGTGATCTCTATCCGGCGCGATGTGCCAGGGTCAGCCACATGGCCTGAGTGCGCAGCCAATGCGTCGGTCGCGTTGCGTAATAAATTGATAATGACCTGCTCAATCAATACCGGATCAGCCATCACTGAAACCACCGGGTTGCTGTTATTAAGCTTGATTGTCACGTTATGCTGATCAAGCTCACGCCGAAACAGCGCAATGGCATTGACCACAACCTGATGAATCTCGCATGCCTCGCGCACAGGCTCGCGCCGCGTCAAAAATTCGCGAATGCGTTGTACGATACGCCCCGCTTGAGCGGCTTGCTCACCTAGGCGTTGCAAGGCGTTATGCACTGCCGCATCCGAAAAGCCGTCACGTTGCAAAGAATTGATCACCCCAGCGTTATAACTCGCGATCGCGGTAAGCGGCTGATTAAGCTCATGCGCCAGCGTGGAGGCAACCTCGCCCAACATCGTCAGGCGCGCGTGATGCGCGAGGGTGTCAGCCTGCTTGCGCTCGCGTTCTTCCATCATTTTCCGTTCGGTGATATCCAGAATAGAACCCATCCAGCCAATCTGTTGTCCACGTGCATCTACCAGCGGGGTTTCAAACACCATCACATCAAGGCTATGCCCGTCACGATGGCGCCAGCGCGCCTCATAGCCCTCACGCGGCGCATCACCGGCCATGTTACGGCGATGGCGCTGCATGGTTTCTTCGATTTGATCTGGTAGCCAATAGGGCATCGGCGTCAACATGCCGACCAGCGTTGCCTGCGGCCAGCCCACCATCTCGGCAAAGGTACGATTTACATAGACCAAACGTCCCGCGAAATCGCGGGCACGCAGCCCTACCACGACGGAATCTTCCATCGCGCTGCGCCATGCCGCCTCAGTGCGCCAGGCCACTTCCGCGCGCGATACGCCCTGCATTTGCCGACGCAGCATCCAGGTCGCCACTGAAATCAGAATCAAAAAACCAAACATCATGGCCAACGGAAGCGCGCGATACCACGGTACAAAAGGATCATGCTCGGCGAGCTCAAGATAGCCATCACGGATCGGCGGATCAAAGCTTAAGCGATAGCTGGATGACTCCAAGCCGAGCTTGTTATTCGCGCCGCGTGGCCCTGCGTCCTCGGTGGCAGCCAGCTCCTGTTCGAGGCTGTCGATAATCCTTACATGATATTTGCGCGCCAACCACCACGGCACATTCTGCTTGAGTAATGCGGTCAGCGAATAACGTGCGACCAAACTGCCGACAATGATGCCCTTTGCGCTATACAAAAACACCACCAGGTGGGATGAAATCCCGCGCTTGGCTTCCGCTGTTGCCAGCGCAGGCAATAATGCGCCTGAGCTGGCCGAGGGCGAAGTAACATGGGCCAGCAGGCGTTTGTCCTGATCCAACCAAGTCACTGATTGCCAAAGCCGACTGAGCCCTGAATTCATCTCAATGCTGGTCGCAAATTGCGCGGCGCTTATGCGACCGACTTGAACGGATTTGCCCATATTCTCAAGCAGCGCCGATTCCAGATCAAGCTGCGTACGCAACCGCGTTTCCAGGGTCAGCGCATCGGCGATCATGGTTTGCCGACGCTCCTCGCGATCTACCGTATCGGCGCGTTGCAACCAAATAATCACGGCAGCCATAAACATTAGCGACAACAACATCGGCAATATCCACAAATGATGCGCCCATTGACGCTCGCTGAGATCGTTGCCCCTTTGTTTGCCTTCGGCGGCGTCACCGCCCAGCAGCGGCACAACACTTGACGTATACGTGGCAGGGTTTTTGGTGAACAGGGTCATATTGAAAGTGTAGCGTTTCGCAAGGCGACCGCAAAGTGTTGATGCAGATGAAAGACACAAAATGTGGTTATCCACAATATCGTTAACGCACCGCTGGCGCGATGATCGTTAGCAATACGTTTTGAAGCCTGCCGTAAGATTTGCAACATTACAACTCTATGGGAAAAATGATGAAACGACTATTTTCAAAACTGCTATTGATGCCTTCACTGCTGGCTATCAGCTTCGGGTTCGGCGCCACATCATCCGCTACTGCCCAAGCGCCCATCGTTATTAAATTCAGTCATGTTGTCGCTACGGACACCCCGAAAGGCAAAGGCGCAGAGCGATTTAAACAACTGGTTGAAGAGCGTAGCAAAGGCCGCATCAAAGTTGAGGTCTATCCCAACAGCCAACTCTATAAAGACAAGGAAGAGCTCGAAGCATTGCAGTTGGGTTCGGTACAAATGCTGGCACCTTCGCTCGCAAAATTTGGACCGCTCGGGGTAAAAGACTTTGAGGTATTTGACCTGCCGTTTATTTTCAAGGACGACGCGGCATTTCATGCCGTGACGGATGGCCAGGTTGGTGCAGGACTGTTCAAAAAGCTGGAGCCGAAAGGCGTCAAAGGGCTTGCTTATTGGGACAACGGCTTTCACATTATGAGTGCGAATAAACCACTGCATACGGTGGCCGATTTCAAGGGCCTGAAAATGCGTATCCAGTCATCAAAAGTACTGGATGCCCAGATGCGTGCGCTGGGTGCAATTCCGCAAGTGATGGCATTTTCGGAGCTGTATCAGGCGCTTCAGTCGGGCGTGGTGGACGGCACGGAGGGCGTGCCCTCCAACTTCTACACACAGAAAATTTATGAAGTACAAAAACATATTTCTTTGTCTAACCATGGGCACCTAGCCTACGCAGTCATTGTTAATAAAAAGTTCTGGGAAGCTCTACCTGCCGATATTCGCACGATTCTTGAAGGCGCCATCAAGGACGCTTCTATTTACGCGAATAGCGTTGCCAAAAGCGACAATGTCACCGCGTTGGAAAAAATCAAGGCTAGCGGCAAAACTACTATTTACACGCCAACTCCCGCTGAAATTTTGGAGTGGGAAAAAGCGGTCATGCCGGTACACGCCGAGATGGAATCGCGTGTTGGCAAGGACACCATTCAAGCCGTATACAAAGCGGCGGGATTTGTAGCGCCCAAATAGTCGAATTCTCACCCAAGCCTTCTTTGCGTGCGACCAATCTGCTGCGCACGCATGACAGGTGGGGTGTGCACGCGGCACGCCGACGCAAAGCGAAACGATATGATTGCGACATGGCAAGGTGTTAAAGGAAGCGGCATGCTGAATAAAATTCTCGATCATCTGGAGGAATGGCTCATCACCTTTTTGATTGGCGGTGCTACGCTTTTAATATTTTTTGCAGTAGTCCACCGCACGTTATCCGGAATACCCTGGATTCAGGATTACGCGATCCGCATCAATATGGGCTGGGCGCAGGAACTGTGCATCTATATGTTCGTCTGGATGGCCAAATTTGGCGCAGCTTACGGTGTCAGACACGGGACGCACGTTGGCGTCGATGTACTGGTGCGCAGCCTCCCGCCTTCAAAAGCTAAATGGCTCATCCTGTTTGGCATGCTGGCAGGCGCAACATTTACAGGTATCGTCGGCACGCTCGGCGCCAGCTTTGTGTGGGATAACGGCTTTCATTACGCCTGGTACCATTTTTGGGGGTTTAATTTCAGCGATACCCCAGAAGGACCAACCTCACCGGATATGGAAATACCCACCTGGATCGCTTACGCGTGTGTGCCATTGGGCTCGTATCTGATGTGCTTCCGATTTTTGCAGGCAGCATGGCACTTCTGGCAAACCGGTGAAGCACCACACCACGAACATGCTCATGTTGAAGGTGTGGATGATGTCGGCGATGAATTGCTGGCAAGCGAAGGGGTGCGTAGATGAATACCGCAATCATTTTTGTATTGCTGTTGCTGTTAATGCTGACGGGCATGCCGATTTCGATCTCGTTAGGTTTGACGGTGCTGACTTTCCTATTTACGATGACCGATGTGCCATTGGCAAGTGTGGCGCTCAAGCTATTTACCGGTATTGAAAAATTCGAGATCATGGCGATTCCGTTTTTTATTCTGGCGGGCAATTTTTTAACCCATGGCGGCGTAGCGCGTCGTATGATAAATTTTTGTACTTCCATGATTGGCCATTGGTATGGCGGCATGGGATTGGCAGGGGTGATGGCTTGCGCTCTGTTCGCCGCGATTTCCGGATCATCCGTGGCAACCGTAGTCGCAGTGGGTTCAATCATGTTGCCCGCTATGGTTAAGCAAGGCTATCCCAAGCGGTTTGGTGCAGGCGTTATTACCACTTCTGGTGCGCTGGGCATTTTGTTCCCGCCGTCCATAAATTTGGTTATTTATGCCATCGCAACCGCAGGCATGAATGCAACCGGCCCCGACGGAGAACAAGTGAGCTCAGCATCCATTGGCCAGTTATTTCTGGCAGGCGTCGTGCCTGGCTTGACTCTGTCATTTTTATTGGGCGTGACCACTTGGTATCGGGCGAAAAAATTTGACTATCCGCGCATGCCTCGCGCTAGCTGGAAAGCGCGTTGGCTTGCATTCAAGGAAAGTGCATGGGGATTGTTGTTGATCGTGGTGGTGATTGGTGGCATCTACAGTGGTAAATTTACCCCCACCGAAGCCGCCGCCATGGCCGCGGTTTATGCGTTCTTCATCTCAGTATTTGTGTACAAGGATTTGAAACTGCGCGATGTACCAAAGTCGCTACGTAATGCGGCAGCGATGAGCTCGATGCTCCTCTACATTATTACCAATGCGGTGCTGTTTTCGTTTTTAATGACTTCTGAGCAAATCCCGCAAGCCATGGCGGCGTGGATGACCAGTCAAGGTTTCGGCCTCATCGTGTTCTTGCTGCTGGTGAACTTCATTTTGCTGGCCGCCGGTAACTTTATGGACCCGGCCGCCATCGTACTTATCATGGCACCGATCTTATTTCCGGTCGCCATGAAGATGGGCGTGGACCCGATTCATTTCGGCATTCTGATGGCAGTTAACATGGAGGTGGGTCTGTGTCATCCGCCCGTCGGCCTGAACCTGTATGTGGCTTCCGGCATTACCAAGATGGGTATAACCGAACTCACCGTGGCGGTATGGCCTTGGCTGCTGACCATGCTCGGGTTCCTGGTGATCGTGACTTATTGGCCACCACTTTCGACTTGGCTGCCAAACCTGTTGATGAAGTAGCGGGTATCAGGGATTAGTTTATTTGACTAATTATTAAGCCCAACGTAAAAAAGGATGGAACTTGTCCCCTCTTTTTTATTTACCTTTTACTAACCATATGGCTAGTGCTTGAATATTGTTTAAACGGCTGCTACTGCTGTAGCTGCGCAGTTTTGAGCAATAAACTCAGCATGAGTAGGCATCGCATCAACACATTTATTCAGAACTGATTTGATACTGCCGACGAATTCATTGAGCTCGTCCTGCGTGAGTAAATCCACCATTGGATGGTATCCCTGGGGTTGAATACCCTGCCCCAACATGACTTGCACCCAACTTGTGGCACCAAACATCTCGTCACTTTCGCGAAAGAAGCGGCCGCTGCCTTTGAAAATATCGATTTTCTCCTGCAGCTCGACCGGGATTTGCATGGTGCGAACATAATTCCAAAATGGCGTGTCATCGCGCTCGGTTGCCCGGTAGTGAAGAATCAGAAAATCCCGGATGCGCTCAAACTCAAAATCTGATTGTTGATTGAATTTATCGATGTTGACTTGATTAAAACTCTTGTCCGGAAAAAAGCTGATCAGGCGCGCAATGCTGGACTGGATCAAATGAATGCTGGTGGATTCAAGTGGCTCCATGAATCCGCTCGCCAGCCCAATGGCAACACAATTTTTGTTCCAGAATTTTTTTCGTTTGCCAGTGACAAATTTTAAGGTGCGCGGCTCGGCTAGGCGCTCGCCATCCAGGTTTTTGAGTATCGTGGCCGTGGCTTCATCTTCGCTTATGTATTCGCTGGAAAATACATAGCCATTGCCTGTTCGGTGCTGCAGCGGAATACGCCATTGCCATCCTGCCGAGCGAGCGGTTGAGCGCGTATAAGGCGTTGGGTCCATCACACGCGCACAAGGAACCGCAACCGCACGGTTGGCGGGTAGCCAATGCGACCAGTCGTCATAACCTGTTTTCAACGCCTGCTCGATAAGCAACCCGCGAAATCCGGAGCAATCGATAAATAATTCCCCTGCGATTTTCTCGCCGCTTTCCATGGTGACGGACTCGATAAAGCCGTCGGCGGCGCGCAGCTCGGTACTGACAATTTTGCCTTCAGTGCGGCGCACACCACGCTCTTCGCTATAGTTACGCAAATAGCGCGCATAAAGCCCCGCATCAAAATGATAGGCGTAAGCAATATTTGATAAAGGCGAATTTTCAATATTGGCGGAGCGCATGAACTTGCCGCGCGGAGCGGCAGCCGTATTCAGTGAATAATCACCTATATCCGTCGCAGCACCGGCTTGACGCATTTTCAGCCAGTAATGGTGAAACTGAATAAGCCCTAAATCCTGGCCAATAGAGCCGAATCCATGAATGTATGAATGTCCTAAACGCGTCCAATCAACAAATTCAATACCTAGCTTGAAGGTACCCTGAGTCTTCTTGACGAAATCATCTTCATCCAACTGCAGCACTTGATTGAAAAGCTTGATCTGCGGGATCGTGGCCTCGCCCACACCAACCGTTGAAATTTCGTCCGACTCGATCAAGCGAATATTGTATTCGCGGCTGAGCACTTTGGAAAGTGCCGATGCCACCATCCAGCCCGCTGTTCCACCGCCAACGATAACAATATTTTTTACACGGCTATCCAACATGCTCAACCCCATTCATGCATTGCTTTCACGGCGCAATATAGCGCCACGACACTGCTATTTATTGATCCGATTTTAGACTGCTTTTCAAATGTTTAACCAGTCGTTTTATGACGTTAACCATCGTTGGCACGAATTGCAATATCTGAATTTAAAAACATAAAAAAACCCTGTCAGTTGAAACCGACAGGGTTTTTCCACGATGACGACTCAGTCTAGAACTTGTAGTTCAGGCCTAACAAAGTAGTACGTCCATACTTGGTGTACTGATTTGGTTTATTCGGTGTGCTGTCATAGGTTTGATAGGCCGCGTTAGTGAGATTATTCATCTGCAATAACACTGACAAACCTTTTAGCGAGCCGCTTTCGAATGAATAGCCTAATTGGAAGTCGACGATTTTTTCGCCTTTGACATAACGGAATTCGCGATCAGCGCCAAACCCGGTCACTTCACCCACAAAGTCGGAACGCTCACGTTGGCTTATACGCGTCGAGAAACCATATTTCTCATAGTAAGCCGTCAGGTTAGTGACGCGTCGTGACAAACCAGGCAATGGCTGCGTGCCGCCAGTTGGTCCATTTGGCTGGATTGAGCTATCCGTATCGGAATAGCTAATCACTGCGCCAAAACCATCCAATATCGGTGTAAATAAATTAAACGGCACTGACGCTGTTACTTCTGTACCGCTAATGTGACCGCCTTGACCATTGATGGGCGCAGAAAATGAACCAATGTTGGAAAGTGGCGTGATAGCGGTCGGGTTAGGAACGCCCGTGAAATCCTTGGCAATCGTGCTTTGATAAATATAGGATTTCAGATCTTTATAAAACGCGGCAACACTTATATACGCTTTTACACCAAAGTATTTTTCATACGAAACATCGTAGGCGTTAGCGCGGAATGGTTTTAACTGCGGGTTGCCACCATCACCAGAATACAATCTTTTCGTTATATCAAAAGAATAATTAGTGCTGGCACGGAGTTGATCAAGCCTTGCTCTGGCCATAGTTTTTGCAACGCCAAAACGAATCGTTTGTTCATCCGCAAGACCAAATGCTAAATTCAAACTAGGCAAAAGATCGGTGTAACTATCTGAACCTTTGAAGGCGGTTGAGCTGTTGCCCGTGCCGGTGCTGACCGCAAATGCGTTAGAGCTTTGGTTGGTGTTGATCGCCTGCACACCAACATTTCCGCGCACATTAACCGAGCCTACTTCGGTTTCAATATCTAGTTTTGTATATGCGGTCGTGACTTTTTCCGTAACGGCCCACTGCTTATTGATGATGTCACGATTATTGATATTACGGCGGAGGTTATAAAGTGAATTAAGCGCCCCCTGTGCATCGTAGCTTAGAATCCCCGGAACCCCAACGAAACTTAACGAGGTGGGTGAAACCAGCAAACTGTCTGGCACTGTAACGGCCGGGCCGTTTTTCAGTGTCAGGAAATATTCATCAACATTACGTTCTTTTGTACGCTCCGAGTAGTTCAAACCAAAATCCACACCACTAAACAGGCCTTCCAAATCTTTACGGACGCTAACACGAGCAGCCTTTAATTCATCAGTAACTTTAGGGAACTTGATATAACCGTCCTGCCCCCATCCGCCTGAATCCGTTAATTTGATAATGGCAGGATCTGCATAATTCAGGCCATAACGAAAGCTGGGAACACCATTACCGTCAGTGGTGTAGCTAACCGTGTCTTTGACACCAACGGTACCGGCATAAGTTTCCAGAATGGATTCATCACGCTTGGCTTTCGAATAACTTAAGTCTCCCACCGCGGTCCAGCCACCATCCAGCTTAAGTTTGTTATTCCAGCCCAATGCGACGAGGTCATCCGTACGCTTGTTCACATCATTGCGAATAACTGGCTTCACACCCGTCCAGGTAATACTTTTAACGGTATCACCTTGAACAACGGCGTTTGAAAATGCGTCACCGCCCCATACCAGCCCGGCTTCATAGCCGCGCAAAACTGTTTTTTGGTCAAACTTGGAATAGTAAATGTCCAGCAAGCTGGAAAAACTGCTGTTGGGTTTAAATTCCAAGACTGCCATCAGGCCGTCACGCGTACCTTTTGTAGAATCACCAAACTGTTTGCTGCCGCCCAATGCAATCGTGCCTTGATTAATGCCAGGAATGCCGGCTGGCGCGGTAGGATAGCCCCAGGCCTCCCAGCGTTGCGCTTGTGAAGCGGATTCATTACGGGCATAACCCAACGCAATACCAAAGGTGCGATCAGTCGACTGATCGATATAGGACGCGCTGAAACGGTTACCTGTGTCTGGCGTGTCTTTATTAACTTTGCCGAGGGAGTTTTTCTCGCCGCGCAGGTTTACCGCTACGGTGCGCTTGCTAAAAGAGAGCGGACGGACGGTTTGCAAATCTATTGTTCCCGACAAGCCTTGCCCAATCAGTGCTGCATCTGGTGTCTTGTAAATTACCACACCGCTCAATAATTCTGAAGGGTATTGATCGAATTCAACGGCGCGATTATCACCGGTACTAACTTGTTCGCGACCGTTCAAAACAGTTCCTGCGAAATCGCCGGACAAACCGCGAATACTGATCGTGGATGCACGACCGCCCACTCGTTGTGCCGCAAGGCCGGGAAGACGCGCAATCGATTCTGCAATACTGTTATCGGGTAATTTACCGATATCTTCTGCAGAGATTGCTTCAACAATTGAATTCGAATTCTGTTTAACCGAGATGGCTGCTTCAATACCGACGCGAATGCCGGTAACAATTACTGCATCTAAACTTGATTTGGCGTTATCGTCTTTTTTAGCAGCGGCTTTTTTTGCAGCCTCTTGTTTAGCCGTTTCTGTTAGCGGCTCAGTTTGTTGCGCATGTACAGCACCAACAGCACCGATAATAGCCAGGGCACAGGCAGCGGCCATTGGACTCAGTGTGAAAACAGAACGGGCAGGGCTGTGCTGGACAAGGCGAACTTCGCTCTTGTTGTTGGGATTCGTCATGAAAAATCTCCTCAGGTTAATTTAAACGATGCGGTCCTTAAAGGGACTCTTAAACGGCTAGGGCTAAAACTTTTAAAAAATAAATCAATCTTGTAACTTAATAATGTAGTAAAACTATATTCATGTCAACGTATTGCAGTGAGGGTGTGTCATATATGAGACAGTCTGCGCTGGGTTTTCAGCTGGCTATTTAAAATAAATCCCATTTATGGCGGTATTGCTTATATTTATTGCCCATATCACCTATATTAATTGCCCAAAATTGTAGAGATACTACATTTTGCGGTCTTCGCGGCACAGGTATGAATGCAATTTCGGCTCATAAGGGAAACTTCAATCCCCAACCATGATTTCCAAAAAAAGGGCTAGGCCGTTAAAAAGGGAAAGACGGACTGCATTCGCACTTCTGTTTTATTGACGCGCATTCTATACAACTGGATCTTGCATCGCAGCTTGCTACTGATGCGTCGCAACAGATGAGCGTTTGTGTGCCCAATAGAAAATCTGCGCATTGCACTAGGTAGAGAGGCTTCAAATTTCATGCTGTTCAATCGCCATCGCTGCGCCCGTCAATGCGGCCAGAGTATCTGTGATCAATACCGTCGGAATTTGTTTTAAATAACTTTGAAAACGACCTTTTGATTCAAAACGCTCACGAAATTTTGATGCAAAAAAGCGATTACCCAATCGCGGCACTATGCCACCACCGATGTAAACCCCGCCTCGTGCACCGAGTGTAAGCGCCACATTGCCTGCAAAGCTCCCTAACTGGGCGCAAAATACATCCAGAGTTTGGCTGCACAAAGCATCGATGCCCGCCAACCCGCGATCAACAATTTGCTCAGTGCCAAGATATTCAAACTTACCAAGGTGGGGCTTAACGCCCATTACTTCGGCTATAGCCGAGTGCAACAAAGGTAGCCCAATTCCTGAAAGTAAGCGCTCCGCTGAAACATGCGGATATTCACGGCGCACGCAAGCTAGGAGTGCGCTTTCAAATTCATCAGCGGCAGACAGTGTTGCGTGACCACCTTCACTGGGCAATACGACCCAGCCATGGCGTGTTTCCACAACCCCGGACACCCCTAAACCTGTACCGGGCCCAATCACAGCCATCGTACCCTGCGGGGTTGGAATAACCCCGTTATGGGCGCGTAGTTGGGATGCTTTTAAACGTGGCAGGGATAACGCAAGCGCTTCGAAATCGTTGATTACCAGTAAATTATCCAGACCCAATTCAGCCTGTAATAATGATTGTGAAAAACGCCAGCCACTATTAATCAGGTCAACCTGATCACCTGCAACAGTAGAGGCAACGGCGAAGGCGGCGCGGCGCGGCGCATGATAATGGATGCCAAGATTAACTGACAGATCATCAAGATATGCTCTGACGGCCAATGCGGGTGCAGCATGATCGATTACCGGCAATTTACGAATATGCTGAACCTCAACATCGGCAGACGTGAGCCAGCCGAAGCGCGCATTGGAGCCGCCTATATCTGCCACCAACCGTGGGAAGCTGGCCCTTAAATGATCATTGATCAACACGAGCCGTTTCTTTGAAAAATCTCATGACCAATCTTGTCACCCTCGGTATATCCTGGCTTCGATGGAATTAAGATGTTTGTTGGGCTCGCTGAATAGCCCCGCAAGACACAGTTGGCTTAGGCCAAACTCGCCACTACCCACATAAGACGAAAGTGTAGCAAAACTACAAACAATTTGCAGCCTAACTGAAGTAATGAGTAATTTATTTGGGCCAAACCCAGTTAAATGGACGTTTAAATAACGCACCATAGCAATGCATAACCCTCATTTAGTGGATTTTTTAGCGATATAGTGAGCTGCTGAGTCCATTTTGCAAGCGCTAAGTATAACTCTGCAGCCTTAATGCGCGATGCGCTACCTTCCGAACTGTGTTTGCGCACTTCGAAGTTAGCTTTGTGAAACTACATTTTTATAAACGAAGTTCTTCTTTTGCACCTAAGTAAAATTTAAGGGCTTCAAAGATATTCACGTTGGCGAAAAGGGCTCGATATGAGCGAAATGGGCGAAATGCACGGGATGACATGTGGCCCGAAATGATTAAATCGCGCGAGACTAGCTGAGCATAGATGGGGTGGCCGAAGGGAATCGAACCCTCGCTGACGGAATCACAATCCGTAGTGCTAACCGCTACACCACGGCCACCATTGAAAATATGCTGGTGCGCCCGACAGGACTCGAACCTGTTACCCCCGGCTTAGAAGGCCGGTGCTCTATCCAGATGAGCTACGGGCACGAATCACATCGTTGCGTGTTACGGGATTAGAACAAAGCAAGCACGTCGGACAGTTACTGATATTGAACTTTTAAAATGGTCGGGGCGATAGGATTCGAACCTACGACATCCTGGTCCCAAACCAGGCGCGCTACCGGGCTGCGCTACGCCCCGACAAGTCAATCAAGCGAACGCGAATTATACGCTCTAGCGGATGATTACTGCAATCTGATTGACGTTATTGATCGCCTTATAGCGCAAATATTTATGATGGCTGCACTCCAATAAATAAAAAACGGCCTTGATTTCTCAAGGCCGTTTTATTTTTTAAACTGCTGATTATTGCGGTGGCGTTGCGTCTGCGACGGGCTCAGCTGTTGACTTTACAGGCTGATCCAGCAACGCTTTCATGCTCAGGCGTACGCGGCCTTTGTCATCAGCTTCCATTACTTTCACTTTAACGATCTGACCTTCTTTGAGGTGATCCGATACAGCGTTGACCCGCTCATGGGCTATTTGAGAAATATGCAGCAAACCATCTTTGCCAGGCATTAAGCTCACAATCGCGCCGAAGTCCAGCAGACGCAAGATCGGGCCTTCATAAATTTTACCCACTTCAACTTCTGCAGTGATGTCTTCGATACGCTTCTTGGCTGCAGCGCCCGCTTCTGCCGATACACAGGCGATTGAAATCGTGCCGTCTTCAGCAATATCAATCTCGGTGCCAGTTTCGCGCGTGATGGCTTGAATAACCGCGCCACCTTTGCCGATGACATCACGAATCTTGTCCGGATTAATTTTGATTTTGATGATTTGCGGCGCAAACGATGAGAGCTCACCACGTGGTGCTGGCACGGCCTGTTTCATCAAGCCCAGGATATGCATGCGGCCTTCTTTTGCCTGTTTCAGAGCGACGTCCATAATCTCTTTAGTAATGCCCGTGATCTTGATATCCATTTGTAGCGCGGTAATCCCTTTGTCGGTACCAGCCACTTTGAAATCCATATCACCCAGATGATCTTCATCACCCAGAATATCGGTCAGCACGGCAAAGCGATTGCCTTCCTTAATTAATCCCATAGCCACACCCGCAACGTGGGCTTTGATTGGCACGCCTGCGTCCATCAACGCCAAACAGCCGCCGCAAACGGACGCCATGGAAGACGAGCCGTTGGATTCGGTGATTTCGGATACCACGCGCATGGAATAGCCAAACTCTTCTTCGGACGGCAGCACCGCGACGAGTGAGCGCTTGGCCAATCGACCGTGACCGATTTCGCGACGCTTGGGCGTACCGACACGACCCGTTTCGCCAGTTGAGTACGGGGGGAAGTTGTAGTGGAACATGTAGCGATCTTTGTACTCGCCTTGGAGTGCATCGA
>ENA-OFCI01000076-OFCI01000076.1-metagenomes-genome-assembly--contig:-NODE-76-length-59456-cov-5.320298_pt1 | contig 59456 bp, 58 predicted proteins | sample MGYA00153391_OFCI01 | MGnify analysis MGYA00153391
CAAGCTCACCGCCGGGAACGCCATGCGCGGCGCCGACGGGGCCGACGGCGTCCAGCTCGCCGATGCGCTGCTCGAGCTCACCGGCCTCCTGCGCCATGCCCAGTTCCCGCGCCGCCGCGAGGTCGCCCCGCGCCGCGTCCCGCTCGCGGGCCACCGCAACGGTCGGCCCGATCTCGGCGTAGCGCCTGCCGAGCTCACGGGCAGTCGTCTGGTCGGCGTGCACCGACGGGTCGGCGAGGCGCGCCTCGAGGTGGGCGTGCTCGGCCAGCAGGTCATCGAGCGGGTCAGCCATGCGCGCACCTCCTGGACATGGGAGCGGCGCCCGCCCCTTGCCGGGGTCGGGCGCCGCGGGTGGTGAACGTGTTGCCGCAGGTGCACGAGACATTGGTCTGCTCGTACGACGGGTGAATATCGGCCTTCATGAGGAGTGCCTCTCGGTCAGCTGGCCGCCGGGTCGTGCTCGCGCACGGGAACCGGAGCCGGAGTGGTGCCAGTGGTCTTGGAACCAGTGTGCCAGAGCAGCACACCCGCCGGTGCAACGCCGCAGCCCCCGCGCCCCTTCCCGCGTCCCCGCAACCCTTCCCGCCGCTTGCCACGTGACCAACAGGACATCGCCGCGTGACCCGCCCGCGTGTCGAGGCAGCGACCATCTGATGAGCAGGCATGACCCACTGGCGCCGGTAGCGCAAAGATCATCCGGCAGGTCTCGGCCGGCCCGCACTGGATCGGTCCCGAGACACGCGGCGCGTCTGCGGCCCGATCCGGGACGAGCTCTCGAGCCCCGGACGGGTCGCCTCAACCGCTGGCGCGGCACCGGTCCGTCGTACGACGGCGAAGGGCCGGCCCCCAACAGGAGACCGGCCCTGCGCGCATGCTTCGGCCTAGGGCTCCTGATCCACCGTCGTCTTCTGGATCTGCATCAGGAATTCGACGTTGGTGCGGGTGGATTTCATCTTGTCGAGCAGCAGCTCCAGGCTCGCGCTGGTGTCGAGCGCGTGCAGCACCCGGCGCAGCTGCAGCACGATCCGCAGCTCCTGGGGCGCGAGCAGGATCTCCTCCTTGCGCGTACCGGAGGCGTCGACGTCGATCGCCGGGAAGATCCGCTTGTCCGCCAGCCGCCGGTCGAGCTTGAGCTCGGCGTTGCCGGTCCCCTTGAACTCCTCGAAGATCACGGTGTCCATGGCGGAACCGGTCTCGACGAGCGCGGTGGCAAAGATCGTCAGCGAGCCGCCGTTCTCGATGTTGCGGGCGGCGCCCAGGAAGCGCTTCGGCGGATAGAGCGCGGCCGAGTCCACACCACCGGTCAGGATGCGGCCGGAGGCGGGGGCACCGAGGTTGTAGGCGCGGCCGAGCCGGGTGATCGAGTCGAGCAGCACGACCACGTCGTGGCCGAGCTCGACCAGGCGCTTGGCCCGCTCGATGCTCAGCTCGGCGACCGTGATGTGATCCTGCGGCGGCCGATCGAAGGTCGACGCGATGACCTCGCCCTTGACCGACCGCTGCATGTCGGTGACCTCTTCAGGCCGTTCGTCGACCAGCACGACCATCAGGTGGCACTCAGGGTTGTTGGTCGTGATCGCGTTGGCGATCGCCTGCATCACCATCGTCTTGCCGGCCTTGGGCGGGCTGACGATCAGGGCACGCTGACCCTTGCCGATCGGCATCACCAAGTCGATGACCCGGGTGGTGAGGATGCCCGGCTCGGTCTCCAGTCGCAGCCGGTCCTGCGGGTAGAGCGGCGTGAGCTTGGTGAAGTCCGGGCGGTTGAAGGCCTCGGCCGGGTCCAGGCCGTTGATGGAGTCCAGCCGGACGAGGTTGTTGAACTTGTCCTTGCGCTCGCCCTCGCGCTGCTGCCGGACGGCACCGGTCACCGCGTCACCGCGACGCAGGCCATATTTACGGACCTGCTGCAGGGAGACGTACACGTCGTTGGGACCGGTGAGGTAGCCGGACGTACGGACGAATCCGTAGTTGTCAAGGATGTCGAGGATGCCGCCGATCGGCACCAGGACGTCGTCCTCGCCGACAACCGGCTCGGTCTCGCCGGCACCGAAGCGGTCGGCGCCGCGGACGTTGCGGTTGCGGTTGCGGCCGCGCTCGCGGAAGCGCCCGCGCCGGCCAACGGCCTCGTCGTCGTCATCAAATCGCGGGCCAGCACCGTCCGGCTGCTGACGGCCCTGGCTGGGCTGCCCCTGCTGACGGCCCTGACCGGACTGCCCCAGCGAACCCTCGTCGGCCTGCTGGCGATCGCTCGTCGCGTCGTACGCCGTCCGGTCGGATGCCGATCGGTCGGCGTCGGAGCGGCCAGCGGCGACGCGGGCGGGTGCCGGATTGTCGTTGCCCTGCTGGGCGATCCGCTCCTGGCGTCGGGCCTCACGCTCGAGGAAGCGCTCGCGGCCACGGTCGACACGCTCGCCGGCGCCTCCCGCCGCCGGTTCCGGACTCTCGCCAAGGGCTGGGCCGACATCGGTGGCGTTCGCGGGCTCGCCAATCGCGTCAACGGCTGATGTCACCGGGGTACCGGCTGGGTCCGCCGGGCTCGGTGCCACGGCGATGCTGGGTCCGTCTGGCGTCCTGGGCTCGGTGGACGTGGTAGCTGCGCTGGTGGCGCGCTTGCCGGCCGACACCCGTCGCCCGCCGTTGCGGGCCGCGACGGGGACCGCAGCAGCCTCGGTCGGGGCGGCGGCAGCGACCTGTGCGCCAGCTCTGCTGGCCTGCCTTTCCTGGATGGCCTCGATGAGCTGGCTCTTGCGCATCCGCGTGGTGCTGCCGAGGCCCAGGTCGCTAGCCAGCGCCTGCAGCTCGGGCAGCACCATGGCGGCCAGCCCGCCGGAGCTCGTTCGCCGGCGGCTGCGGGGGGCTGCGGCCGGGCTGACCTGGGCGGCGGCACCCGCGGCGCCAGAGCCGTCCGTGGCAGCGCCGGCGCCAGGGCCTTGCGAGGGTGCGCTGTTCGAAGCAGCGCCGCGGGAGTTGGTGGCGGGTACGCCGGCCGTAGGCCCGGCGGTGTCCTGCGCGGGGTGCGGGCCGGTCGCGGCCCGGTCGCCCTGCAGCAGGTCGGTGGTGTCGGTCAAGGAGGGTCCTCCCGTGGTGCCGTACCGCCGCGGACGCGGCAGAACGGAGTGCGTCGGCCAGAGCCGGTGTGCCTCGTCGTCGACAAGGTGGTTGTGGAGTCACCCGTGGGCGGCGTTGGAGTTCGCGCGGACCGATGCCCTGGTCATCGAGCGAAAGGCCGATGGGAGGACTGTGGGGCCGGAGCGGTGCAACTGCTCACCGGTATACATGCACTACCCCGATCAGGGGTTGCTTATGCCCCGTCAGGGTTGCACACGGTGCGCCGGTCGGCCAAACGACGCGCCGGACCGGGAGGACAGCACCACCGCCCCAACCGGGTCGACGTCCAGCACACGGGCTGCCCAGCCGGTCGGTGCGCGTGCTGTCAGCGCTTCCGCGGACCTGCCCAGGGTCAGCGCCAGCACCGTGGGACCGGCCCCACTGACGACCGCCGGCACCCCCTGCGCACGTAGCGACGCCACCAGAGCTGCCGTTGCCGGCATTGCCTTCGCGCGGTAGGGCTGATGCAGCCGGTCCTCGGTCGCCGCCATCAGCAGGCCGGGCTCATCGGTGAGGGCGAGCACGAGCAGCGCGGCCCGTCCGGCCCCCGCGGCCGCGTCCGGGTGCGGCACCGACTCCGGCAGCAGGCCGCGTACCTCTTCGGTCGACGAGCGCTCCTGCGGTACGAACGCGACAGGCAGCAGGTCCCGGTGCGCGTCACGGCGTACCGCATGCACCCCGGTGGCGTCGCGCCACGCCAACGTGAAGCCGCCGCGCAGGCAGGCCGCGACGTTGTCGGGGTGGCCCTCGATCTCGTCGGCGAGCGCGAGCACCGCACTGTCGTCGAGACGCTCGGCACCATCGATGACAAGTGCCCGGCCGGCCAGCACACCGGCGACGACCGCGGCCGACGACGACCCGAGACCCCGCGCCTGCGGTATCCGGTTGGTGCAGGACAGCCGCAGCCCCGCCGGCTGGTGCCTGGCGCTGTACGACCGAAGAGGTACGCGAGCCGGTCGAGGGTGGCCCGCAGGGCACGTACGACCAGGTGCCGTTCGTCCAGCGGCAGCAGCCCGTTCCCCTCGCCGGTCACCTCGACGACCAGGCCGGCGGGCGTGACCTGCGCAACCAGATCGTCGTACAGCGCCAGGCAGAGCCCGGCGCTGTCGAAGGCCGGCCCCAAGTTGGCGCTGGTCGCCGGTACGCGCACCCGTACCTGATGGGAGACGTAGTCGGTCATGGTGCATCCAGGGCGCGCGCTGTCAGTCGGACCGTCCGCGTGGCTGCCCACCAGAGCGACGCGTAGACCACCGACGCCGCCCCGAAGCAGCCGATCAGCAGCCGGGTGTCGACGGCGTCAGCCAACACGCCGGCGACGACCTGGTTGGCGGCGACCGCAAGCGTGACGAGCATGAAGTCGGCGCTGGACACCCGGCCGAGCACGGCGTCCGGCACGACGGCCTGCAGTCCGTACGTCGACACGACCCAGTTGGCGCCACCGCCGATGTGAGCCACCGTGACCAGCAGGAGGACCAGCGCGAACGACGGGGCCAGCGCGACCCCGACGTAGCCCAGGCCGCAGCCGGCCACGCACAGGAACAACAGCCTGTGCAGGTGGGCGTCGCTGCGGCGCCGGCCGGCCAGCGCGAGCGGGCCGAGCAGCGCGCCGAGCCCGCGGGCGGCGAACAGCAGGCCGATGCCGATCTCGCCCACCCCGAACACGTTGGCGGCCAGCAGCGGGAACAGCACCAGGGCGCCGTTCGCGAAACCGACGCCAGGCTTGGCTGCCAGCAGGGCCAGCACCCGGGGCTGGCTCCGTGCGTACCGGACGGCCTCGGCGACGTCGGCGCGAAAACCCGCGTGCGGGCGCGCCTCGCGGGGCTGCTGGAACGGTTGCCGGCAGCGCGCGATGAGCGCGGCACTGATCAGGAAGCTCACGGCATCGACGACGAAGCAGACCCGTACGCCCAGCACCGCTGCCCCGAGGCCACCGAGGGCAGCGCCGACGGCGAGCATCGAGCCCCAGGCGGCCCCGGTCAACACGTTCGCGGTACGCAGCTCCCCGCGCTCGACGAGGTTGGGTAGCGCGGCTTGCGCCGCCGGCTGGGCGAACGCCTTGGCGGCGGCCACCCCGCCGATCGCGGCAACCGCCACCCACGCGGTGCCCGCGCTGTCCACGAGCAGCAGGAGCAGCGCGCAGCCGGCGCTGGCGAGGTCACAGCCCACCAGGAGCCGCCGCCGGTCGACCCGGTCGGCGATCGTGCCGGCATAGGGCGAAAGCAGGGCGAACACGGCAGTGTCGGCGGCCAGCACCAGCGCGCCCGCGAGGCCGCCACCGGTCAGCCTGGGCAGCAGTGCGAGCAACGGCACGACGGCGAACCAGTCGCCACCGAGGCTGACGAGCGTCGCCAGGTAGGTACGCCGGAAGTCACCGCGGCGACGAAGCAGATCGAGGGCGGCGCCCATTCAGGGGTTCAAGCCAGGCCTAGCGCTGTCGCGGCCGCCTCGACGTCAGCGGCGACGGTGACGGGCTTCGGCGCGCCGGCGATCGCCCACTCGGTGTCCTTCAGGCCGTTGCCCGTGACGGTGCAGACGACCTTCGCACCGGCCGGCACCAATCCCTGGGCGTGCGCCTGCAGCAGGCCGGCGACGCTCGCAGCAGAGGCGGGCTCGACGAACACCGCCTCCTTGGCTGCCAGCAGCCGGTACGCCGACAGGATCTGCCGGTCGGTGACGGCCTGGATGTCGCCGCCGGACTCATCACGTGCGGCGAGCGCCTGCTGCCAGGAGGCGGGGTTGCCGATCCGGATGGCGGTGGCGATGGTCTGCGGCTCGGCCACCCGTACGCCGGACACGATCGGGGCCGCCCCCGCTGCCTGGAAACCCAGCATCCGCGGGCGCTTCGTCGCGGCGCCGTCGGCGGCGTACTCGACGTAACCCCTCCAGTACGCCGTGATGTTGCCGGCGTTGCCCACCGGCAGGCAGTGGATGTCGGGCGCGTCGCCGAGCACGTCGCAGACCTCGAAGGCCGCCGTCTTCTGGCCCTCGATCCGGTCGGGGTTGACCGAGTTGACCAGGGTCACCGGGTAGTGCTGGGACAGCTCGCGGCACAGGTCGAGGCAGTCGTCGAAGTTTCCCTGGACCTGCAGCAGCCGCGCGCCGTGCACCAGCGCCTGGGCGAGCTTGCCGAGCGCGATCTTGCCGGCGGGCACCAGCACGGCACAGGTCAGGTCGGCCTTCGCGGCGTACGCGGCAGCGCTGGCGCTGGTGTTACCGGTGCTGGCGCAGATGACGGCCCGGCTTCCCGCCTCGACCGCCTTGCTGATCGCCATCGTCATGCCGCGGTCCTTGAACGACCCGGTCGGGTTGGCGCCCTCGACCTTCAGCCAGACCTGCGCGCCGACCAACTCGGAGAGGTGGCAGGCGTACACCAGCGGGGTGCCGCCCTCGTGCAGCGTGACGACGGGAGTCGCCGCCGTCACGTCGAGCCGCTCGCGGTACTCCTCGATCAGCCCCCGCCAGCCCGCCCGGGCCAGCGGCCGCGCCTGGACGGTGGTCATGGCTGTGCGGCTTTCATGGTTGCCCCTCCACACGCATCACCGACGCGACGGCCCGTACGACGTCCAGCCCACGCAACTCCTCGACCGTCGCCTGCAGGTCGGCGTCGGTCGCGGTGTGCGTCACGACGACCAGGCTCGCGTCGCTGCCGTGCCCCTCCTGGCGCACGGTGCGGATGCTCACGTCGTGCCGCGCGAAGGCCCCGGCGACCGCTGCCAGCACGCCGGCCTTGTCCGCGACGTCCAGGCTGACGTGATAGCGCGTGACCACCTCACCCATCGGGCTGATCCGCAGGTCGGCGTAGGACGACTCACCTGCGCCGCGGGCACCGGACAGCGCGTTGCGGGCGACCGCGACGAGGTCGCCCAGCACGGCGCTGGCGGTCGGCGAGCCGCCGGCCCCCCGGCCGTAGAACATCAGCTGGCCGGCGGAGACCGCCTCGACGAACACCGCGTTGTAGGCCTCCCGCACCCCGCCGAGCGGGTGGCTGCGCGGGATCATCGCCGGGTGCACGCGTACGCCGACCGCGTTGCCCTCGCGCTCGGCGATCGCCAGCAGCTTGACCACGCAGCCCATCGCCTGCGCGCTCGCGACGTCGGCGGCGGTCACCTCGGTGATGCCCTCGCGGTGCACATCGGCGGCCGTCACCCGGGTGTGGAAGGCCAGCGAGGCCAGGATCGCGGCCTTGGCCGCTGCGTCAAAGCCCTCGACGTCGGCGGTCGGGTCGGCCTCGGCGTAGCCGAGCGCGGTGGCCTCGTCCAGCGCCTCGGCAAAACCCGCGCCGGTCTCGTCCATCCGGGTGAGCACGAAGTTGGTCGTGCCGTTGACGATGCCCATGACTTTGCGTACGTCGTCACCGGCGAGGGACTCGCGCAGCGGGCGGAGCAGCGGGATCGCCCCGGCGACACTGGCTTCGTAGTAGAGGTCGGCGGCGCCCTGGGCGGCGGCGTCGTGCAGGCTCGCGCCATCTTCGGCGAGCAGTGCCTTGTTGGCCGTGACGACGCCCTTGCCGGCACGTAGCGCGGCCAGCAGCAGGGTGCGGGCCGGCTCGATGCCGCCGATCACCTCGACGACCAGGTCGACATCGTCGCGGGCGACCAGCCCGGCGGCGTCGGTGGTGAACAAGGCTGCGTCGACGGGGAGGTCGCGGGCCTTGCCCAGCCGGCGCACGGCGATGCCGGCCAGCTCGAGCGGGGCGCCGATCCGGGCCGCGAGGTCGTCCGCGCTGCCGTGCAGCAGCCGGACCACCTCCGCGCCGACGGTGCCGCAGCCGAGCAGGGCGACGCGCAGCGGCGCGGGCCGCGCCATCAGCGCACCTGGACCGGGTCGTGGACGGTGCTGGTGCAGCACGTGCAGGTGCGCCCGACCGGGACGGCTGCAGCGCGGGCCCGGCGTGCGACGAGCCCCACTGCCACCAGCGCGAGGACGGCGTACGCGGCCAGCCCCACCGGCCCGGTGAGCGAGAGCACCACCAGCCCGACCACGACGAGCACCCCGAGAAGTGCCATCAGGAACAGCACCTGCAGCCGCCGGGTCACGGCACATCCAGGGCGAGCAGGTCGTCCTCGGTCTCGCGGCGGACCAGCACCCGGCTCGCGCCGGCCCGCACCGCCACCACCGGCGGCCGGCCGACATGGTTGTAGTTGCTGGCCATCGAGCGGTGGTAGGCGCCGCTGGCAGGCACCGCGACCAGGTCACCGGGCGCCAGGTCACCGGGCAGCGGGACGTCGTGAACGACGATGTCGCCGCTCTCGCAGTGCTTCCCGCACAGCGTGACGGTGCGCGGCTCGACCGCTGAGGTGCGTGAGGCGAGCACCGCGGTGTAGCGGGCGTCGTACAGCGCAGTACGGATGTTGTCGCTCATGCCGCCGTCGACGCTGACATAGGTACGCAGCCCCGGCAGCTCCTTGACGGTGCCGACCTCGTAGAGGGTGACGGTCGTCGGCCCGCTGATCGCCCGGCCCGGCTCCACCGCCAACCGTGGCTCGGGTAGCCCGACCGCCGCGCACTCTTTGCCGACGATCGCCCGCAGGCCCTCGGCGAACTCTGCGACGTCCATCGGGTCATCGGCCGCGGTGTAGGCGATGCCCTGGCCGCCGCCGAGGTCGAGCTCGCCCAGGACCAGCCCGTGCTCGTCGCGGACAGCAGCCATCAGCGTCACCATCCGGTGCGCTGCGAGCTTGAAGCCGTGTACGTCGAAGATGTGCGAGCCGATGTGGCAGTGCAGCCCGACCAGCTCCAGGGACGGCTCGGCCAGCACCTGCCGGACGGCGTCCGCGGCTGCCCCGGAGGCCAGCGAGAAGCCGAACTTCTGGTCCTCCTGGCCGGTCTGGACGAACTCGTGGGTGTGCGCCTCCACGCCCGGCGTCACCCGGACGTAGACCCGCTGCCGCACCCCGGCAGCCGCGGCGACCCGCGCGAGGCGGGTCAACTCGATGGCGGAGTCGAGCACGATCCGCCCGACGCCGACCTCGACGGCCCGGGTCAGCTCGGCGGGGGATTTGTTGTTGCCGTGGAACAGCAACCGCTCGACCGGGAAGCCCGCGCGCAGGGCGACCGCCAGCTCGCCGCCGGTGCAGACGTCCAGCGACAGGCCCTCCTCGGCCACCCAGCGGGCGACAGCCGTACAGAGAAAAGCCTTGCCCGCGTAGTAGACGTCGCCGTGCGCGAAGGCGTCGCGCCAGGCCCGGCAGCGGCCGCGGAAGTCGTCCTCGTCCAGGATGTAGGCAGGCGTGCCGTGCTCGGCAGCGAGGGCTCGGACGTCGACGCCGCCGATCCGTAACGCGCCGTCGACCCGCGAGGCTGTGACCGGCCAGACGACCGGCTCCAGGTCGGTGCCGTTCACATCCGCTCCGGGGCCTGCACACCCAGCAGGGCGAGGCCGTTCTCCAGCACGGTGCGGGTGGCCCGCCAGAGCAGCAGCCGGGGGGCGGTCGTCGCGGCGACCGGCTCGTCGCCCTTGGGCAGCACGTTGCACTCGTCCCAGAAGCGCTGCGCGGACTTCGCGACCTTCTCCTCCAGGTAGCGGGCCACCCGGTGCGGCTCACGCAGCTCCGCGGCGGTCGCGACGACCTGCGGGAACTCGGCGAGCGCGAGCAGCAGCTCGCCCTCGCGCGGGTGCACCAGCAGCGCCAGGTCCACGCCGGCCGGGTCGGGCTCGGCAATGCCCAGGTCGGCGGCGTGCCGCAGCACACTGGCCGCCCGGGTCGCGGCGTACTGCACGTAGAAGACCGGGTTGTCGCTGGTCCGCCGCGCCCACAGCTCGAGGTCGATGTCGAGCTGGCTGTCCGTGGAGGAGCGCACCAGCGCATAGCGCGCGGCGTCGACCCCGATCGCCTCGACCAGGTCCTCGAGGGTCACCCCGGTGCCGGCCCGCTTGCTCATCCGCAGCGGCACGCCGTCCCGCAGCAGGGTGACCAGCTGCCCGATCAAGATCTCCAGGTTGGTGCCGGGGACGTCGCCGAACGCCGCGCACATGGCCATCAGCCGGCCGACATAACCCGAGTGGTCGGCGCCGAGCATGATCACGACCCGGTCGAACCCGCGCTCGCGCTTGTCGAGGTAGTACGCCAGGTCGCCGGAGATGTACGCCGGCTCGCCGTCGCTCTTGACGACCACCCGGTCCTTGTCGTCCCCGAACTCCGTCGTACGCAGCCACAGGGCTCCATCGGCCTCGTACATCCGGCCGGCCGAGCGCAGCCGCTCGATCGCGCGCTGCACGGCGCCGGACTCGTGCAGGGAGTTCTCGTGGAAGTAGACATCGAAGTCGACCCCGAACTCGTGCAGCGACGTCTTGATCTCGCTGAACATCAGCTCGACGCCCTCGCGCCGGAACACCTCCTGCGGGTCTGCCTGCTCCAGCGCGTCCGGCACCCGGCGGAGCACCTGGTCGACGACCTCGGTGATGTAGGCCCCGCCGTAGCCGTCCTCGGGAGCGGGCTGCCCGGTCGCGGCGGCCAGCAGCGAGCGCGCGAAGCGGTCGATCTGCGAGCCGTGGTCGTTGAAGTAGTACTCCCGGCTGACCTTCGCGCCGCTGGCCTCCAGCAGCCGGGCCAGCGCGTCGCCGACCGCCGCCCAGCGCACCCCGCCGATGTGGAGCGGACCGGTCGGGTTGGCGCTGACGAACTCCAGGTTGATGCTCTCGCCGGCAGCGCCCTCCCCCCGGCCGTACGACGGGCCGGCGGTGACCACGTCGACCGCGATGCGACCGAGGGCTGACTGGGCCAGCCGGATGTTGAGGAAGCCGGGGCCGGCGACGTCGACATCGTCGATCCCCTCGACCTCGCGTAGCCGGGCGGCGAGCAGCGCGGCGACCGCACGCGGTGGCTGGCCGGCAGCTTTGGCGAGCTGCAGGGCGATGCTGGTCGCGTAGTCGCCGTGCTCCCTGCTACGCGGCCGCTCGACACCGACCTCGGCCGGTACGGCAACCGTCAGCTCGCCGGCATGCACGGCAGCGGCGACCACGGCCCGCACCGCCGTAGCAAGCTCGGAGGGTTTCACTCCTTAAGGCTATCGCCTGGACGGCCGTAGACTGGATCGCGAGCGGACATCGGCCGGGGTGGAACGCGCCCTGTGCCCCGCGCGTCATGACGTGCAGCACGTTCCGTACATCCCCGCACCAGGATGGAACCCCCGGATGGCACAGCGCACCTCGAGTTCGGGCTCCCGCGGCACCTCCCGGCGGGTCAGCTCAGCCCCGATCAAGAAGCCCTTCCCGTGGGGCTTCGCGATCGGCTGTGTGGTGCTCGTGCTGGCGCTCGGGCTGATCCTCGGTTTTGCCGTGGTCAACAGGGGCTCGGGCTTCAAGACCGCTCTGGACAAGCTCGACGCCACCTTCCCCGGCATCCAGGTCACGAAGAAGACCTCGGCTTCGCACGTGACCTCCCGGGTGGACTACCCGGGGTCGGCCACGGCGGCGCCGGACTCCGGCAACCACAACCCCAACCCGCAGACCTGCGCGGTGTACGACGCACCGATCGTGAACGAGCACGCCGTGCACTCGTTGGAGCACGGCGCGGTCTGGGTCACCTACCGGACCGACCTGCCCGCCGACCAGGTGGCGGTCCTGAAGGCGCTCGTCGAGGGCAACTCCTACCGGCTGCTGAGCCCCTACCCGGGCCAGACCGCGCCCGTGGCGATGCAGTCCTGGGGGCGGCGGATGGACGCGACCTCAGCCACCGATCCGATGGTCGCCAAGTTCGTCGACGCCTACACCAACGGGCCGCAGACGCAGGAGAAGGGTGCGTCGTGCTCCGGGGTCGACAAGCCGGGGACGGTGCCGTTCACGCTCGGCAGTGACGGCCAGAGCTTCGTACCCGGCGGGGCCGGCCAGCCCGCCCCCGGCGCGGCGCCCAGTGGCGCTCCGGCGCCCGCCCCCAGCCCGTAGCCGGTGTCAGGCCGCCGGTAGCCCGGCGAGCCGTCGCACCGTCGCGATCAGGTCGTCCGGGTCGAACGGCTTGGTCAAGTAGGCATCGACGCCGATCCGGTTCCCGCGCTGCAGGTCGGCCTCCTGTGCCCGCGCTGACAGCAGCACGACCTTGACGCCCGCAGTCTCCGGGTCGTCACGCAGCCGACTGGCCGCCTCCCAGCCGTCGAGCCTCGGCATCATGATGTCAAGCGTGATGACAACCGGGTCCACAGCCTTCACCTTGTCCAGGCAGTCCTGACCATCCACCGCCGTCGTCACCTCGAAGCCCTCAAGCTCAAGGTTGACCGTGATGAGCTGACGGATCACGTCGTCGTCGTCGACCACCAGGACCCGACCGAAGCTGCTCGTCACCGCCGCAGGCTAGTCTGCGCCGGCCGTTCCGAGCGGTGCTGGCTGGTAGCGTCGGCGCCGACCCGAGCCCCCGTAGCTCAGGGGATAGAGCGCTACCCTCCGGAGGTAGAGGCGCAGGTTCGAATCCTGCCGGGGGCACATATCTGCCGTTCGGCGCAGGCGCCCGTGACGGGCCCCGGGACAGCGTCAGCAGCTCAGCGCGGGCGGGTCGACGCCGGTCACCGCGTGGGTGCCCAGCGGGAGGTGAGGCAGCGGGTCGGTGCGCCGCTCCGGCCCGGTAGAGGCTGTGGCCGACGCCGATGGGGGCCGCCGACGGGGCCGTGGCACCCGATCAGCCCACCGACAGCAGCGCGCGATGTCGAGCAGAGCGAAACGGCGCACCATACCGGCCTGCCGCAGCGCGCGCGGGGGTCGCCCAGGCACATCGACGTCACCGCAGGACGACCTCGCGTCCCGTCAGCGCAGCGCCCTCACCACGGGACAACTTCGCGGTCCTCCCACAGCAGCCCGGTCGGGCCGTCCTCGCGGCAGGCCAGCCACACCGCGGTGTCCGCCCCCTGCTCAGCGCTGCGCGGCGCCGCGTCACCGCCCATGTCGGTGCGGCAGTGGCCGGGGCAGGTGGCATCGACGAGCACCCCACGGCGACCGGCCCCGACCTCGGCCGCCAGGTTCTTCACCAGGGCGTTGAGGGCGGCCTTGGACACGCGGTACGGCGCGAGCCCACCGGCCGTGCCCGGCCCCGTCATGCGGCCCAGGCACGCCGACAGATGCACGACCCGGCCCCACCGGCGCTCGACCATCCCAGGCACGAAGGTGGCGGTCACCGCGAAGGCGCCGTCGAGGTTGATGCCCAGCACGCGCCGCCACTCCTCGTCGGTCGTGCGCAACGTCTTGGCGGCGCGGTCGCTCATTACACCGGCGGCGCCGACCAGCACGTCAACCGCCGCGAGTGGTCCGAGGGTGTCCGGCAAGGCCCGTACCGCCGATGTATCCGCGAGGTCGACCGGGTACCCGGTCACGTCCAGGCCCTCGTCGACCAGTCCCTTGACTGCGCCCGCCAGCCGGTCGGGGTCGCGGGCCAGCAGCACCACGGTCGCCCCCTGCCGGCCCAGGCCGCGCGCCACCTCGAGCCCGATGCCCCGGCTGCCACCGGTCACCAGCGCGACACGTCCCTGCAAAGTCAGCACACCGGCACCCTGCCCGGGCGGGTCGCGCGGCGCCACCCGGGGCAGGCAACTGCCATGAGCGACTGACGCCGTGGCGGGCCCGGCCCTCCCGGCGCGGGTAACCTCACAGCACGGGCGCACAGCCCCCAGACGTGGGAAGAGGCGGGTCGCGTGTCGACGCCGGGACAGCAGACCGACTTCGGCGCCAACGAGTGGTTGGTGTACGAGATTCACCAGCAGTACCTGAAAGACCCCGACAGCGTGTCACCGCAGTGGCAGGAGTTCCTGTCCGATTACGCGCCCGGTCCCACGAAGCTGCCCAACGGCAACGGCACCGCCGCGGCGGTCGAGCGGGTGGAGTCACCGGCCGCACCGACCGCTGCACCGCCTATCCCGGCCCGCGCGCCGATCGCGCCGATCGCGCCGACGCCCGCCCCCTCCCCCTCACCGGCCGCGAAGGCCGAGCCGGCGGCGGAGCCGGCGGCTCCGCAGCCCGAGGCCGCCCCGCCGGCGGGCCCCACCATCACGCCGATCAAGGGCGCCGCGTCCCGCGTCGTCGCCAACATGAACGCCTCGCTGACCGTCCCCACAGCGACCAGCGTGCGGACCGTGCCCGCCAAGCTGCTGGCCGACAACCGCACCGTCATCAACAACCACCTGCGCCGGTCGCGCGGCGGCAAGGTCTCCTTCACCCACCTGATCGGCTACGCGCTGGTCCGCGCCGTGGTCGACGTGCCCGTGATGAACGTCGCCTTCGGTGAGGTCGACGGCAAGCCCGTGGCGCTCGCCCCCGACCAGACCGGCCTGGGCCTGGCGATCGACCTGCAGAGCCCCAACGGCAGCCGCTCGCTGGTCGTTGCGGCGATCCGGCACGCCGACGGGATGGACTTCGCCCAGTTCCTCGCGGCCTACGAGGACATCGTGCGACGCGCCCGGCAGAACAAGCTGACCCCTGAGGACTTCCAGGGCACCACGATCAGCCTGACCAACCCCGGTGGCATCGGCACCGTGCACTCCGTTCCCCGCCTCATGCAGGGCGCCGGCGCGATCATCGGCGTCGGCGCCATGGAGTACCCCGCGGAGTTCTCGGGCGCGTCGGAGGAGACCCTCGCGCGCCTGGGCATCAGCAAGACCATCACGCTGACCAGCACGTACGACCACCGCGTCATCCAGGGCGCGCAGTCCGGGGAGTTCCTGCGCCGGATGCACCAGCTGCTGCTGGGCGCCGACGGCTTCTACGACGACGTCTTCCGCGCGCTGCACATCCCGTACGAGCCCGTGCGCTGGGTGCCGGACGTGCAGGCCACCCATGAGGGCGACCTCGACAAGGCCACCCGCGTGATGGAGCTGATCCACGCCTACCGCGTGCGCGGGCACCTGATGGCCGACACCGACCCGCTCGAGTTCAAGGTGCGTACCCATCCCGATCTCGACGTGGTCAACCACGGTCTGACGTTGTGGGACCTGGACCGCGAGTTCCCGGTCGGCGGCTTCGCCGGGAATCGCGTGATGAAACTGCGCGACGTCCTCGGCGTGCTGCGCGACTCGTACTGCCGCAATGTCGGCATCGAGTACATGCACATCCAGGACCCCGAGCAGCGGCAGTGGATCCAGTCGCGAGTGGAGAAGAAGGCGCAGGCCCCGGACCGGGCGCTGCAGCTGCATGTCCTGGAGCGGCTCAATGCGGCGGAGGCGTTCGAGGCGTTCCTGCAGACGAAGTTCGTCGGCCAGAAGCGGTTCTCGCTCGAGGGCGGCGAGTCCGTCATCCCGATCCTGGACGCAGCACTGCACGGCGCCGTCCAGCGGGGGCTCGACGAGGTCGTCATCGGGATGGCCCACCGCGGCCGGCTCAACGTGCTTGCCAACATCGTCGGAAAGAGCTACGGCCAGATCTTCCGCGAGTTCGAAGGCAACATCGACCCTCGTACCGTCCAGGGATCCGGCGACGTCAAGTACCACCTCGGCGCGGAGGGCACCTTCACCTCCAGCGACGGGCGCACGACGCGGGTCTCGCTGACCAGCAACCCCTCGCACCTGGAGGCGATCGACCCGGTGCTCGAGGGGATCGTGCGCGCCAAGCAGGACATCATCGACAAGGGGCCGGCCGGCTTCACCGTGATGCCGGTGGTGCTGCACGGCGACGCCGCGTTCGCGGGCCAGGGGGTCGTCGCGGAGACGCTGCAGATGGGGCAGTTGCGGGGCTACCGCACCGGCGGCACCTTCCACGTGGTCATCAACAACCAGGTGGGCTTCACCACCGCCCCGGAGCAGTCCCGCTCGAGCGTCTACTCCACCGATGTCGCGCGCACCGTGCAGGCGCCGATCTTCCACGTCAACGGTGACGACCCGGAGGCCTGCGTACGCGTCGCGCAGCTCGCCTTCGACTTCCTGCAGGAGTTCAAGAAGGACGTCGTCATCGACCTGGTCTGCTACCGGCGACGCGGCCACAACGAGGGCGACGACCCGTCGATGACCCAGCCGCTGATGTACGACGTCATCGATAAGAAGCGCTCGGTGCGCAAGGTCTACACCGAGCAGCTCGTCGGCCGCGGCGACATCACGCTGGCGGAGGCCGAGGATGCCCTCAAGGACTACCAGGCGCAGCTCGAGCGGGTGTTCAAGGAGACCCGCTCGGTCACCCCGGGCAGCGCCGCCGAGCCGGCGATGGACGACGACCTGGCACTGTCCTCGGTCGACAGCGCCGTCACCCAGGAGGTGCTGGACCGGATCGGCCGCGCGCACGTCGAGCTGCCCGAGGGGTTCACGCCGCACCCGAAGCTCGAGCCACTCATGCAGCGCCGGGCCGCCATGATGTCCGAGGACGACACCGGTCCCGGCATCGACTGGGCGATGGGCGAGCTGCTCGCGCTCGGCTCGCTGCTGATCGAGGGCCGGCCGGTACGCCTGGCCGGGCAGGACTCCAGGCGCGGCACGTTCGTGCAGCGGCACGCCGTCCTGATCGACCGCAAGACGGGCGCGGAGTACACCCCGCTGCGCCACCTCGGCGCGGGCAGCGGCCCGTTCAACCTCTACGACTCACTGCTCAGCGAGTACGCCGCCCTCGGCTTCGAGTACGGCTACTCGGTGGCGCGCCCCGAGGCGCTGGTGATCTGGGAGGCGCAGTTCGGTGACTTCGTCAACGGCGCCATGACGATCGTCGACGAGTTCATCTCCTCCGGTGAGGCCAAGTGGGGCCAGCGCAGCGGCGTCACCCTGCTGCTCCCGCACGGGTATGAGGGTCAGGGCCCCGACCACAGCTCGATGCGCATCGAACGCTTCCTGCAGCTGTGCGCCGAGGACAACATGACGGTCGCCTACCCGACGACACCGGCGCAGCACTTCCATCTGCTGCGCGCGCAGGCACTCATCGACATGCACCGGCCGCTGGTGGTCGTCACGCCAAAATCGATGCTGCGCCTCAAGGCAGCGGTCAGCGCGCCGAGCGACTTCACGACCGGGCGCTGGCAGCCGGTGATGGACGATCCCGACAGGCCCGATGCCGCCGGCGTGCGACGTGTCGTGCTGTGCTCCGGGAAGGTCTTCTACGACCTGCTCGCCGGCCGGCGCAAGGCCGGGCTGACAGACGTCGCCCTGGTGCGCATGGAGCAGCTCTACCCGCTGCCAGCCGAGGAGCTCGAGGACGCGCTCGCCCGGTACACGGCGGCCTCCGAGCTGGTCTGGGCGCAGGAGGAGCCGGCCAACCAGGGTGGCTGGCCGCACGTCGCGCTGTCGCTGCCGGAGCACCTACCCGAGCGACTCGCGCTGCGCCGCGTCTCCCGCAGGCACGCCGCCTCACCCGCGGCGGGTTCGAGCAAGGTGCACGAGGCGGAGCAGGCCGCGCTGGTGCAGTCCGCGCTGCAAGGCTGATGTACAGCACCGATCGCGGCATCGAGGAGCTGGGGGAGCGGCGCGGTGAGGAGTCCGTCGCGTTGGCCTGGCTGGCCGGGCGGCTGGTCGAGTTCGTCGACCTGAACCCCGAGTTCGAGGTGGCCGTCGACCGGCTGGCCACCTGGCTCGCCCGGCTCGACGACGACGAGTAACGACCAGCCGGTACGCCGGGTCGAGCACGAGCCGGCTGCGATGGACGACACACCTGACGGGTGGCGTTACCACCTGCGGCCGGCTCAGCGGCGCGCGTAGGGCCCGAAGCGGGGTTCGGCGATCGGCCGGTCCCGGCCGCTCCCGCGCAAGGGGAGCACCAGCAGGGCGCCCACCACGAAGCCGACCACGTGCGCGACGTAGGCCACCCCGCCGCCGGTCGCGGCGGTGACGCCGGCCCCCGCCGAGTAGGCCGCCTGCAGCAGGAACCAGCTGCCGAGCACCAGCCAGGCAGGCAGCCGCACCGGCAGGAAAAAGAAGAACGTCAGCAGCGACCAGACCCGAGCTCTGGGGAACAGCACCAGGTACGCGCCGAGCACACCGGCAATCGCGCCGGACGCCCCGATCAGCGGCTGCGTCGACGACGGGTCGACCAGCGCGTAGCCGTACGTCGCCGCGTACCCGCAGAACAGGTAGAAGACCAGGTAGCGCAGCCGACCGAGGCGGTCCTCGACGTTGTCGCCGAACACGTACAGGAACAGCAGGTTGCCGAGCAGGTGCAGCCAGCCGCCATGCAGGAACATCGCAAACAGCACCGAAAGGGCAGCGTTCTTCCCGTACGGCGGCGGCGCCTCGGTGACGCAGCCGGTCCGGCCGGCCGCGTCGGTGCCAGACTGCCCGGTCGCGACCTCGGTGGGCTGGTCCTGACCGATCACCTCGGCCGGCTTGGCGGCGTAGTGGTCGAGGAAGGCGACCTGCCGGCACTGCGACGCGGCACTGCCGCCGCCGGTGACGGTCGAGGCGATCGGGCTCAGCAGGAACACCACGATGTTGATGGCGATGAGCGCGTACGTGACGACGGGCGTGCGCCGGTGCGGGTTGACGTCGTGGATCGGCAGCACCACGGTCGCGCTCCTAAGGGACGAGGACGAGCTTGCCGAACAGGTCCCCTGCGGCGAGGCGCTCGAAGCCCTGCCGGGCGTCGGCAAGCGGCAGCACGGCATCGATGAGCGGGCGGACGCCGGTCACCTCGCAGAACGACAGCAGCTCCTGCAGCTCGCTGCGGGTGCCCATGGTCGAGCCCAGCACCCGGAGCTGCAGGAAGAACAGCCGGTTCAAGTCGGCGGACGGGTCGGCGCCGGACGTCGCTCCCGAGACGACCAGGGTGCCGCCGGGGCGCAGCGCCCGCATCGAGGAGCTCCAGGTCGCCTTCCCGACCGTCTCGAGGACGGCATCGACCTTGCCGGGTAGCCGCGCCCCCGTCTCGAACGCCTGGTGTGCACCGATCTCGAGTGCCCGGTCGCGCTTGGACCCGTCGCGGCTGGTGGCCCAGACCTCCATCCCGGCCGCCCGGGCGAGCGTGATGGCGGCCGTGGCCACGCCGCCGCCGGCGCCCTGCACGAGCACCCGCCCGCCGGGTCGCAGCCCGCTCTGGGTGAACAGCATCCGGTACGCCGTCAGCCACGCGGTCGGCAGGCAGGCGGCCTGCTCGAAGCTCAGCGAGGCGGGCTTGGCCAGCAGGTTGCGCAGCGGCACCACGACCTGCCCGGCCAGGGTGCCCGGATGGACCTCGGACAGGATGTTGCGTTTGGGGTCCAGGGTCTCGTCGCCGTCCCAGTCCGGGTCGCCGACCAGCCCGTGCACCACGACCTCGCGGCCGTCGTCGGTGATGCCTGCGGCGTCACAGCCCAGCACCATCGGCAGCCGGTCCGCGGGCAGTCCGACGCCCTTGAGCGACCAGAGGTCGTGGTGGTTGAGCGAGGCTGCCTTCACATGTACCCGCACCCAGCCGGCGGGCACCTGCGGGTCGGCGCGCTCCCCCACCTGCAGCCCTGACAGCGGGTCGTCGGCGGACTGGGAGACGCAGGTGGCGGCAATCACCCACGCACCCTAGCCAGCCGCGGCTCAGAGTCGGGCGACGCCCTCGGCCCGCGCGGCCCCGGCCACCGCGTCGGCCACCGCGGGCGCCACCCGGGGGTCGAAGACCGACGGGATGACGAGCTCCGCAGACAGGTCGTCGCCGACGACCCCGGCGAGCGCGTCGGCCGCGGCGCGCTTCATCCCCTCGGTGATCCGGGAGGCCCGCACCGACATGGCGCCCTTGAACACTCCCGGGAAGGCCAGCACGTTGTTGATCTGGTTGGGGAAGTCGCTGCGCCCGGTGGCGACGACCCGCGCCCCAGCCGCATGCGCGACGTCCGGCAGCACCTCCGGCACCGGGTTGGCCATCGCGAACACGATCGAGTCGGGGGCCATCGAGGCCACGGCATCCGGCGCGATGGTTCCGCCGGACAGCCCGATCAACACGTCGGCGCCCCGCAGGGCCTCGACGAAGGAGCCGGTGAGCCCGCTGCGGTTGCTCCGCCCGGCGAACTCCGCCTTGGCGGCATTCAGGTCGGTGCGCCCGGGGTGCACGATCCCGCGGGTGTCGGCGATCGCCAGGTCACCGACGCCGGCGTCGAGCAGCATCCGCGACACCGCGATGCCGGCCGCTCCCGCCCCGCTGCACACCACCCGGAGGTCGGACAGGGGGCGACCTGTCAGCCGCGCCGCGTTGCGTAGGGCGGCGAGCACCACGATGGCGGTGCCGTGCTGGTCGTCGTGGAAGACCGGGATGTCGAGGCGCTCCTGCAGGCGGCGCTCGACCTCGAAGCAGCGTGGTGCGCTGATGTCCTCGAGGTTGATGCCGCCGAAGGCGGGGGCGAGTCGGGCGACCGTCTCGATGAGTTCATCGAGGTCGGTGACGTCCAGGCAGATCGGCACCGCGTCGATGTCTCCGAAGTGCTTGAAAAGCAGCGCTTTGCCCTCCATGACGGGGAGCGCCGCCAGCGGCCCGATGTCACCGAGCCCGAGCACGGCTGTGCCGTCGGTGACGACCGCGACGGTGTGCGACTTCCAGGTGTAGTCGTAAGCCAGCGCCGGGTCCTGCGCGATCGCCGTGCACACCAGCGCCACGCCCGGCGTGTACGCCATCGCCAGGTCCTCCCGGGTGCGCAACGGGACGCTGCTGACGACCTCGACCTTGCCGCCCCGGTGCAGGGCGAACACGGGATCGGCGTCGAGGTCGGGCGCGGTCCGGCTAACGGCGGTCACAGGGTGCTCCTCGGGAGGCGGGCCGGGGGCCGGCGGGGCGTACGACGGTAAGACTGCTCCTGCCCCCGGTGCGGGGCGGCGTCGGACGGGGATCACCCGGGCAATCAGCGTCCCATGGCTGGACCGGGGCGGCGCAGCGGCCACCAGCGCAACAGCACCACGGCTTCGACGTCCCCCGGGCCGGCGGCCGCGCCCGGGGCAGCGATGTTGTCCGACGCGAGCAGCCAGCCATCCGGGACCGGCCGAACAGCCCGCTTGACGACGAGCAGGCCGGGCCGGTCGTGGAAGCGGGCGAGGACCACGTTGCCTGGGCGGACCCGGGTACCGCGACGCACGAGCAGGCAGTCGCCGTCGCGCAGCACCGGCTCCATCGAGCGGCCACGAACCAGCACGGTCCCCAGCCCCAGGCCAACACGCACCCTCCCACCTCCAGGGATAAGGTCGGGCAAGCATCCACCGACGAAGGGACTTCTCCGTGCGACTCCCCCGCTTCCTCACCCCCTCAACCGTCGTGGCCGCGCACTGCGACCTGCCGTGCGGCGTCTACGACCCCGCCCAGGCCCGCATCGAGGCGCAGTCCGTCCGGGCCATGCAGGAGAAGTACCAGGCCAACGAGGACCCGGTCTTCCGTACCCGCGCCATCGTCATCATCGGTGAGCGCGCCGACCTGGCGAAGCACCACCTTGCGGTGCTGTGGCACGACTACTTCAAGGCCGAGCACTTCAACAAGTACCCGCAGCTGCACATGCTGTTCAACGACGTCATCAAGAAGGCCAGCGGTACCGGGGCCAAGCAGAGTGTCGACCCGGCCAGCGGCCAGGCCCTGCTCGACGGGATCGACGAGATCGCGACGATCTTCTGGGAGACCAAGGGCAAGGACTACGTGAAGCCGCAGTCGGCCTAGGCCTGCAACACGGCGGTGGGAGACTTGCTGCTCGTACGGCACGGCGAGACGGCCTGGTCGCGGTCGCACCGGCACACCGGGCGCACCGACCTACCACTCACGCCGTACGGCCAACGACAGGCCGCGTCGCTCGCGCCGCTGCTCGCCCGGCGCGAGATCGCGGCCGCCTGGACGTCACCGCTGGTCCGGGCGCGGCGCACCGCGGAGCTCGCCGAGGTGGTGGCGCAGGTCGATGAGGACCTCGTGGAGTGGGACAACGGCGAACTGGAAGGCCGTACGACCGCCGACATCCGCCGGGCCCGGCCGGGCTGGTGGCTCTGGACGGACGGGGCCACCGGGGGTGAGTACTGGGAAGATGTCGGCGCGCGGGTCGCCCGGACAATTATGAGGGTGGCCCCTCAGCTGGACGCCGGTGATGTCGCGCTGTTCGGGCACGGGCACTCGCTGCCCGCGTTGGCCGCCGTGTGGGTTGGCCTGCCAGCGTGGCAGGGCGGGATCTTCACCCAGGATGCGGGGTCGCTGTCGGTGTTGGGGCACCACCACGGCCACCGCGTCATCAAGTCCTGGAATGACGTCAGCGCCCACCCCGCGGAGCAGTCGTGATCCGGCCCGCGGTGCCGGCCGACGTGCCCGTCCTGCTCCAGCTTGTCCACGAGCTGGCAGCGTACGAGCGCGAGCCCGAAGCGGTCGTGGCGACCGAGGCCGACCTGCACCGCGGGCTGTTCGCTGACGGCAGCTGCTCGGCGCACGTGGCGCAGGACGGCTGCCAGGTGGTCGGCTTCGCGCTGTGGTATCCGACATTCTCGACCTGGACGGGCCAACCGGGTCTGTGGCTGGAGGACCTGTACGTACGGGAGTCGGCCCGCGGCCTGGGCCTCGGTCGAGCCCTGCTGGAGGCGCTCGCAGCGCTCTGCCTCGAGCGGGGGTGGCCGCGCTTCGAGTGGTGGGTGCTCGACTGGAACTCCCCTGCGATCGGCTTCTACGCCAGGTTGGGGGCGGTGTCGCAGGACGCGTGGACGACGTTCCGGGTCGATGGCGAGGCCCTTCGCGCGCTGGGCGGCGGCTGACCGCGCCGCCCGGGGCACGTGGCCCGCCGGGAGGCAGCGGCCCTAAGATCGGCGAAGCCGCGGGGACGCTCCCGGGCGGCCGGAGGAGGAGCAGGGTGGACCGGACTGGCACCACATCGGCGGGCAGCACGCTGGCCGGCACGGGACGCGACGTCGTCACGCTGCGCCTGCCGGCTGCCGGTGCGTACCTGTCGGTGCTGCGGACCGCCACCGCGAGCCTCGCCTCGAGGCTGGACTTCACCATCGACGACATCGAGGATCTCCGCATCGCGGTAGACGAGGCCTGCGCGATGCTGCTCGTGCAGGCTGTCCCCGGTGCCGATCTGGAATGCTCCTTCGAGCTGACCGCGGACGCCATCGACGTGTCGGTGACGGTCCCGACGCTCGATGGGCAACAGCCCTCGCGCGACACCTTCGCCTGGACCGTCCTCACCGCCCTGGCGGGCGAGGTCGACAGCTCCGTCGACGCCGATCGCCGCGTCACGCTGACGCTGCACAAGCATCGCGGCGACCTGCACGTCGGCACCGCATGAGCGAGCCCACCGAGGCGCTGGCCACGCACGTGCCTGCCCAGGAGTCGCGCACCGAGCCCGTCACCATCGAGGTCGTCGAGGTCGTCGAGGTCGTCGAGGTCGTCGAGGTCGTCGAGGTCGTCGAGGTGTCGGCGCGTTCGGAGAAGACCGCCGCTGACCGGGCGCACGCGCGCGAGTTGTTTGCGGTGCTGGCCGGGATGCCGCCGGACGACCGCCGTCGGGGTCGGCTGCGCGACGAACTCGTCGAGCAGCACCTGCCGCTGGTGGAGTACCTCGCGCGCCGCTTCCGCAACCGCGGCGAACCGTTGGACGACCTGGTGCAGGTCGCCACGATCGGCCTCATCAAGAGCGTCGACCGGTTTGACCTCGAGCGTGGTGTGGAGTTCTCGACATACGCCACTCCGACGATCGTCGGTGAGATCAAACGGCACTTCCGCGACAAGGGCTGGGCAATCCGGGTGCCCCGGCGGCTGCAGGAGCTCAAGCTCAGCCTGACCAAGGCGACCAGCGAGCTGTCACAGAAGAACGGCCGCTCACCGACCGTCGCCGAGCTCGCCGGTCACCTCGGGCTCACCGATGAGGAGATCCTGGAGGGGCTGGAGTCCGCCAACGCCTACTCCGCGGTCAGCCTCGACGCCCCGGACGGCGGCGACGACGACTCGCCCTCGGTGTCGGACTCACTCGGCATCACCGACGATGCGCTCGAAGGTGTGGAGTACCGCGAATCGCTCAAGCCGCTGCTGGAGCGGCTGCCGGCCCGGGAGAAGAAAATCCTGATGCTGCGCTTCTTCGGCGGTATGACGCAGAGCCAGATCGCGGCCGAGCTCGGCATCAGCCAGATGCACGTCTCCAGACTGCTCGCCCGGACCCTCGCTCAGCTGCGCGAGGGCCTGCTCGCCGAGGAGTAGTCGCTCAGCCGGCATCCCGGAAGACGGCCCGGCTGCCTGACGTCGCCAGCGACCAGAGCACGGCGGCCGCGAGGACCAGCAGCGGGACTGCTACGAGCAGAACACCGCCCTGCAGCAGCCCCACGGCGACGACGACGACAAACACCTGCGTGACGACGCTGGGGGACAGCGCCCATGCCCGGCCCCTGCCGAGGCCGCGGCCCACGACGACCAGGGCCAGCCCCACAACGGCAGCGAGCAGCCCGGCGAGCACCGTCGCCACACGGTTCTCCGGGGCGCCGATGACGCCGGACACGGCGTACGCGACCCCGAGCACGAGCAGGGCTGCTGCCTGGAGCAGGACCAGCCCGGCAGCCCGACGCAGTGACCGGGGGGGCCTGGCCATCGGCAGGCGATCCGGGTCGTCGTCCACCGGGCAGAGGCTAGCGGTGGCCCGGCATGCTCCGACTAGGCTGCCCCTCGTGCGTGCGCTACTGGTCGTTAACCCCACAGCCACCGCCACGACCGTGCGGGCCCGGGACGTGTTGGGCCAGGCCCTTTCCAGTCAGACTCGCCTCGAGGTCGTCGAGACCAAGGCTCGCGGCCACGCCACCGAGCTGGCCAGCGCGGCTGTGGACGAGTTCGACATCGTGGTGGCAATGGGGGGAGACGGCACGGTCAACGAGGTCGTCAACGGCTTGCTGGCGCAGGGGCCGCGACCCGGGTTACCGGCCTTGGCGGTGGTGCCCGGCGGCGGCACCAACGTCTTCGCTCGCGCTCTCGGACTTCCCAACTCTGCGAAAGACGCGACCAGCATGCTCATGGAGGCGTTGCGCCGAGGCCGTCGGCGCACCGTCGGGCTGGGCCGAGCCGATGACCGCTGGTTCACCTTCAACGCCGGATTGGGGTTCGATGCCGGCGTGGTCCGCCTCGTGGACCGATCCCGGGCAGCGGGCCGGCGGGCTACCCCGGGGCGCTACGTTTGCGGCGGCTTCCGGCAGTTCTTCGTGCACACCGAACGTCGCGAGCGGGCCCTGCTCCTGGAGCGGCCGGGCAGCGAGCCCGAGCCGCTCGGGCTCGCCCTGGTCTGCAACACGGCGCCGTGGACCTACCTCGGAGCCCGGGCCGTCGACCCGTGCCCGCGTGCGTCCTTCGACACCGGACTTGACCTGTTCGGCCTGCGGCGGCTGCGCACCCTGCCGACGCTGTGGCACCTGCAGCAGATCCTCGCCCGTCGGCCGCACCCCCGAGGCCGCGACGTCCTGGCCGTGCATGACGCGAGTGAGCTGGTGCTGTCGTCAGGCCGACCGCAGCCCTTCCAGCTCGACGGCGAGGATCTGGGCGACCGCACCCGCGTCGTCCTGACCAGCGTGCCGGCCGCACTGTGCGTGGTGGCCTGACGCATCGTTCGGCGTGGCCTCACATCGATTCGTCGCAATCACCTGGCAATACCGCCCGGCAAGGACGTGACGAACCCGACACGGTCGTGCCCAAGAGCTGGGGCGGGGCGCTTGCCTGCGGGTTGACCTGGTGCAACTGTGTCCGTAAGGCTTGAGCAAGCACGGTCCTAGACCGAGCCTGCAGCAGCGGATCGTCCGACCATGACCTAGGACAGACGCCGAGCCAGCACGACAGCACGCCCGCACGGCAGCGATCCCGCACGACAGCGACCCCGCACGACAGCACGACCCCGTGGCAGGCACGCGACGGGGGCCACCGTGGCCGCCCGGGAGGGCCGGCTGCCCCAGACGAGGAGTTGGACTGCATGGACTGGCGCCACCACGCGTTCTGCCTTGACGAGGACCCTGAGCTGTTCTTCCCGATCGGCACCGCAGGTCCTGCCGCAGTCCAGGTCGAGGAGGCAAAGGTCGTCTGCCGTCGCTGCCCCGTCGTCGCCGACTGCCTGACGTGGGCGCTCGAGAGCGGTCAGGACTCCGGGGTCTGGGGCGCCACCAGCGAGGACGAGCGGCGACTGCTCGCTCGCGGAAGCATCCGGCTGAGGGCGCACTCCGGCTGAACCGCCAGTTCAGCGCGGCAACGGGAGCCAGAGCAGGGCGTCGGTCCCGCCACCGTCCCCGGACCGTAGTTCAAGCGTCCCACGAAGCTCGCCCTCCACCAGGGTGCGCACGATCAGCAGCCCGAGCCCTGGTGAGGTCGCGAGGTCGAAGCCCGCCGGCAGGCCCCGCCCGTCGTCGTGCACCACCAGGCGCAACTCGCCGACACTGCGCTCCGCGCGTACCTCAATGCTGCCGGGTCCGGCTGGGAAGCCATGTTCGACGGCGTTCTGGACGAGTTCGGTGAGCACCATCGACAGCGGCGTGGCGATGTCGGCAGGCAGCGTCCCGATGTCGCCGTGGCGTCCTACGACGACGTCGCACTCGGCCGCAGCAACGTCGGCACACATCGCGAGGACGCGGTCGGCGATGCTGTCGAAGGCCACCATCTCGTCGAGCGTCAACGAGAGGGTCTCGTGGACCATCGCGATGCTGGCGACCCGGCGTACGGACTCCTCCAGTGCGGCCCGGGCCGACGGATCAGGCAACCGCCGGGACTGCAGGCGCAGCAACGCGGCTACCGTCTGCAGGTTGTTCTTCACCCGGTGGTGGATCTCCCGGATGGTCGCGTCCTTGCCCACGATCTGACGGTCACGGCGACGCAGCTCGGTCACGTCCCGGACCAGCACGAGCGCGCCGCGCGGCTCCCCCGCCGGCACCAGCGGCATCGCGCGCAGCAGCACGGTGGCGCCCTGCGCCTCCACCTCGGACTCACGCGGCTCACCGAACCGCAGGGCCGCTGCCAGTGCCGCCGAGCCGCGCGGCTCGTCCAGACCCTGACCGGCTGACAACGTCGCCACGGTGTGGCCCAGATGCGCCCCGAGCAGGTCGCCGGAGACGCCGAGCCGGCGGTAGGCCGACAGCGCGTTCGGGCTGGCGTAGACCACGTGGCCGGTACGGTCCAGGCGAAGCAGCCCGTCGCCGACGCGCGGCGCGCTCTCGGGGTCGGCGCCATGCCCCGGGTAGGGGAACGTACCCTCCGAGATCATCTGCAGCAGCTCGCCTGCGCTGCCGAGGTAGGCCAGCTCCAGCTGACTCGGGATGCGCCCGGCGATCAGCTGCTGGTCCCGCGACAGAACGGCGACCACCGTCCGGCCGCGCAGCACCGGCACGGTCTGCTGGCCTACCGGCAGCCGCCCCGATGCGTCAGCTGCCACCGCCTGCGTCGCCGGGGGCGCTCGCTCGAGCCGTCGGGCCGGCTCACCGCGCAGCTCGGTGCCCACCACGTCGTACGGGTAGACGGTCGGTCCCGTCGTCGGTCGCATGTGCGCCGCCGCCAGCCAGCACCCGTCGCGGGTGCGCACCCACAGCACCAGGTCGGCGAAGGACATGTCGCTGACCAGCTGCCACTCCGCGACCAGGCGGTGCAGCCAGTCGATGTCGGCAGGGGTCAGCGCGGTGCGGTCGTGCAGCAGGTCGGCCAGCGTGGACACCCGGCCAGCGTAGGGAGCGGCTGCTGTCCTGCGCCATGGATGCGGCCGGAGTCAGGCGGCCGCCGGCACGCCGACCCTGGCAGACTGCCCGGGTGACCGAGCTGCTGGACATACAGACCGGGACTGCCGACCCCCTCGTGCTCGCGCGCGCACAGGTCCTGGAGGGTGGGGTCGGGCTGTCACAGCAGCAGGCACTGGAGCTCCTGCGGCTCCCGGACGCGCGACTGCCCGAGCTGCTGCAGCTCGCCCACGACGTACGCGAGCGGCACTGCGGCCCCGAGGTCGAGGTCGAGGGCATCGTCAGCCTCAAGACGGGCGGCTGCCCGGAGGACTGCCACTTCTGCAGCCAGTCCGGGCTTTTCACGTCCCCGGTACGGGCGGCCTGGCTGGACATCCCGTCGCTGGTGCGGGCTGCCGTCGAAACCCGGGCGACCGGCGCCACAGAGTTCTGCATCGTCGCGGCCGTACGCGGCCCGGACGCGCGCCTGATGGCCCAGATCGCCGAAGGTGTCGCGGCCATCCGGGCGGCCGTCGACATCCAGATCGCGTGCTCGCTCGGGATGCTGACCCAGCAGCAGGTCGACGCGCTCGCGGCCCTCGGCGTGCACCGCTACAACCACAACCTGGAGACCGCGCGCTCATACTTCCCGAACGTCGTCACGACGCACTCCTGGGAGGAGCGGATGGCGACGCTCGAGATGGTCCGCGACGCCGGGATGGAGGTCTGCTGCGGCGGCATCCTCGGGATGGGCGAGACCCTGGAGCAGCGCGCGGAGTTCGCGGCCCAGCTCGGTGTGCTCGAGCCCGACGAGGTACCGCTGAACTTCCTCAACCCCCGCCCCGGTACGCCGTTCGGCGACCTGCCGGTGATGGCGGCCAACGACGCACTGCGGGCCATCGCGGTCTTCCGGTTGGCTCTGCCACGCACGGTGCTGCGCTACGCCGGCGGCCGGGAGCTGACCCTCGGTGACCTCGCGAGAGACGGGATGCTCGGCGGCATCAACGCGGTCATCGTCGGTAACTACCTGACGACACTGGGCCGCGCCGCCACCGAGGACCTAGCCATGCTGGCGGACCTGAAGATGCCCATCAAGGCGCTCTCGCAGACGCTGTAGTGCGCTGCTTCGGCGACGGCGACGCGTTGTACGAGGCCTACCACGACACCGAGTGGGGCCGTCCGCGGCTGTCCGAGCGGCAGCTGTACGAGAAGCTCTGCCTGGAGGGCTTCCAGGCCGGGCTCGCCTGGATCACGGTGCTGCGCAAGCGCGAGGCGCTGCGCGAGGTGTTCGGCGGCTTCGACCCGCACGGGGTAGCCAGCCTCGACGTCGAGCCGCTGCTCGCCGACGCCCGGCTGATCCGCTCCCGTGCGAAGTTGCAGGCCTGCGTCACCAACGCCGTCGCGACGCTCACACTGCGGGAGCACGGCGGGCTGCCCGCGCTGGTCCTGGAGCACGCCTCGCGGGACCCGGCGCCGGAGCGCTGGGGTGACGTCCCGGCCTCGACGCCCGGCAGCGCCGCCCTCGCCAAGCGCCTCAAGCGGGCCGGCTTCACCTTTGTGGGCCCGGTGACGGCGTACTCGCTCCTGCAGGCCTGCGGGCTGGTGAACGACCACCTGCGCGGGTGCCACGTCCGCGAGGAGGTCGAGGCCGAGCGGTCCGCCGCGCTGTCGCCACGTGGAGCGCCCGGCAGCTGACGCCGCTGCTGGCCGGCATCGGCGGGCGCACCGCACTGGTGCGCGCCCTACTGGGCTGCCCGCTCTGCATCCTGGTTGGCCTGCACCGATTCCAGCGCCCCGAGCAGGGCCGCGACGAACGCGCGGGGGTGCATCGAGCAGGCGTCGTGGTCGGCGTCAACGACGTGCGGCGGCACCCGCAGCGCCTCGGCGAGCGCATGCTGCTTTCGTGGCGGCACCACGCGGTCACGCGAGGTCAGCACCACGGCGCCCGGCTGCGGCAGGTCGCAGACCCAGCCCGAGCTGTCGAAGCGACCGAGCTCCCGGCCGGCCTCGGCGAGGTCGCGGGCGCTGCTGCGCGACAGCTCGGCCGCGACCCAGCTGCGGTACTGCGGGTCGGCGCCCTGCACGCGTACGACCGCCCGCCAGACGCCAAGCGGGAACGCGCCCAGCACGACCCGCAGACCGCCCATCGTGCGCCAGAGCGCCTTCTGCCAGGGGTCGCTCCAGTCCAGCGCAGTCGCGCACAGCACGAAGCCCGCGACCTTGTGGGGGTGCCGCCGCGCCACCAGCTGGGTGACCGGTCCACCCATCGAGTAGCCGACCACCAGCGCCGACTCGATGCCGAGCACCTCCAGCAGCCCGGCGGCGTCGTCGGCGCAGTCGGCGAGCCGGAAGCGTTCGCTGCTGCGCAACCCGCGGCCGTGGCCGCGTAGATCCAAGGCGATCACCCGGTAGCCGGCCCCGGCCAACGGTGCGTACGTCCGCAGCCAGTTGAGGTCGCTGGCGAACAGCCAGCCGTGCAGGAGCAGCACGACCGGACCGCTGCCACCGGAGTCGCGCACGAACAGCTCGCCGCGCTCGGGCACGAGCACGACCCGACCGGGCGGCAGGGGCAGCGGCGGGACAGGCGCGAGCGGCCGGCGGCGGTCCAGGTGGGGGCGCAACATCACTCCTCTACTGCAGCGGGATGGGACGGCCGTGCTCGCTCGACGGACGCGGCCCAGATATCCGTCGCTCACTCAGCTCGATCGGGACATCGTTGATGCTGGCCTCACGGCGCGCCATGTATCCCTCGTCGTCGAACTCCCAGTTCTCGTTGCCGTGGCTGCGCCACCACTGGCCGTCCGCGTCGCGCCACTCGTACTGGAACCGCACGGCGATCCGGTTGGCCGTGAAGGCCCACAGGTCCTTGCGCAGCGCGTAGTCCAGCTCGCGCTCCCACTTGCGCGTCAGGAACGCCTCGACCTGTGCGCGGCCGGACAGGAACTCCGATCGGTTGCGCCAAACCGTGTCGGGCGTGTAAGCCGCCGCGACGCGCTGCGGGTCACGGGTGTTCCAGGCGTCCTCGGCGGCCTGCACCTTGGCGCGGGCGCTCTGCTCGTCGAACGGCGGGACGGGCGCACGGGTCATCTGGTCCTCCGGGGCATCAGCATCAGGCGGTCTGCTGCTGGGGCATCGTCCCTACAGTGTCCGCCAGCACCACCGGGTCGCCGCGCGACGTCGCGGACCAGCGCCACGAGGCCAGCGCCGTACGCGGCCGGGCGCGCGGCAGCCGGGGGCGGCGATGAGGTAGGCACGGGGGGTGACTATCCCGATCGAGGTCCGCCGCGCGCGGCCGGCGGAGTTCGACGCGGTCGCAGCGTTGCTCGCCGACACCTACCTTGCCGAGGGCTGGGCCACCGGTGGCTACCTGCCGGTGCTGCGTGACGTCGCCTCCCGCGCGGCGCAGTCCCTGGTGCTCGTGGCGCTCGCGTCCGGCCGGGTAGTGGGAACGGTGACCGTCGCAACCGGCGGCGGCCCCTACGCCGAGAAGGCGGCTCCGGGGGAGGCGGTGGTGCGGATGCTGCTCACCGATCCCGCTCTGCGCGGACGCGGCGTGGGCGGCGCACTGATGGATGCGGCGCTCGAGGCGGCGGTGGCGGACGGCTGCGCCCGGATGAAATTGTCGACTCAGGCCCAGATGGCGTCGGCGCACCGGCTGTACGACCGGCTCGGATTTGTGCGTACGCCAGACGACGACTGGTCGCCCGAGCCAGGGCTCACCCTGCTGGCCTACGCCCTGGACCTGCCGGTGTGGTGCGGTCACTGTGGTGGGCGCGCCGGGCCGGGCGGCGAGCACCCGGCCTGCCGGCAGGCGACGACTCTCGAGCCACCGCGCTACTGCGCGCGGTGCCGCCGCCGAATGGTGGTGCAGGTCACACCGAGCGGCTGGTCGGCGCGCTGCTCGGCACATGACACGCGCACAGGCTGAGCGGGCTCAGGCGACCAGCCCGAGGCGGCGTAGCTCGACGGTCAGGTCGTGCGGGCTGGTGCTCGCCGCCATCGCGTCGTCGAGGGTGATCACCCCGTCACGGATGAGCGTCACCAGGTGCTGGTCGAAGGTCTGCATGCCGTAGTACGTGCCCTCCGCGATCAGCTGACTGATCGTGCTGGTCTTCTCGGGGTCGGCGATCGCATCGGCGATCCGGCCGGTGCCCACGGCGATCTCCATGACGACGCAGCGGCCCGCCCCGTCGGCCCTCGGCACCAGCCGCTGGCAGATGATCCCCTTGAGCGACCCGGCGAGCGCCAGCCGCACCTGCTTCTGCTCGTACGGTGGGAAGAAGTCGATGATCCGGTTAATGGTCTCTGCGGCGTCGGTCGTGTGCAGCGTCGACATGACGAAGTGGCCGGTCTCCGCGGCCGCCAGTGCCGCCTTGACCGTCTCGTGGTCGCGCATCTCACCGACCAGGATGATGTCCGGGTCCTGCCGCATGGCGGCCCGCATCGCGGTCACGAAATCGTCGGTGTCGACGCGGACCTCGCGCTGGTTGACCATCGCCAGCTTGTCGAAGTGGAGCACCTCGATCGGATCTTCGATGGTGACGATATGACATTCTTTTGTCGCATTGATGTGGTCGATCATCCCGGCGAGCGTGGTCGTCTTGCCGGACCCGGTCGGGCCGGTGACCAGGACCAGACCGCGCGGCTCCATCGCCAGTGAGGCCAACACCGCCGGCAGCCCGAGATCGGTCAGCGGGATCGCTCCGACGCTGACCCGACGAAAGACCAGCCCGCACGAGCCGCGCGATCGGAACGCGTTCACCCGGAAGCGGCCCACGCCCGACAGCGAGTAGGCGAAGTCAGCCTCGTTCGATCGGTGGAACGCCTCGACAAGGTCCTCGCGCAGGACCTCGACGACCATCCGCGACGTGTCCTCGGATGTGAGGTCGCGGCTCTGCAACTTGCGCAGCCGCCCGTCGATGCGCACCCGGGGCGGTGATCCGACCTTGCAGTGCAGGTCAGAGCCGCCACTGTCCACCAGCGCACGCAGGAAGGGCTCGATGGAGGTCGTCACGTCGGTGTTGTCGGCGCCTTTCGCGCCGCGCTTGACCTACCGCAGCAGGGCTGACATCCAGGCCTCGACGGACGCGCTGTCGCGCGGCAGCGCCGCCGACAGGTTGCGACAGCCCCCCGGCGTGACGAGCACGTCGTCCTCGATCCGTACGCCGATGCCCCGCAGGTCCACGGGCACGAGCAGGTCGTCCGGCTGGAAGTACAGGCCTGGCTCGATGGTGAGCACCATCCCGGCTTCGAGAACGCCTTCGCGGTAGGTCTGCTCGCGCGCGTGGGCGCAGTCGTGCACGTCGATACCGAGCATGTGACTGACACCGTGCAGCGTCCACCGCCGGTAGCTCTGGTCGTCCTCAGCGAGCGCGGCCTCGGCGTCGGCCAGCACCCCCAGCTCGACCAGCCCGTACGCGAGCACCCGCATGGCGGCGCGGTGCGGGTCGAGGAAGGCCGCACCTGGCCGGCACGCGGCGATCCCGGCCTCCTGGGCCATGTAGACCAGGTCGTAGACCTGCCGCTGTCGGTCGGTGAACCGGCCGCTGACCGGCAACGTGCGGGTCACGTCGGCGGTGTAGAGCTCGGCTCCCTCGACCCCCATGTCCAGCAACACGAGCTCACCGTCGCGCACCGGGCCGTCGTTGTCGGTCCAGTGCAGCGTGCAGGCATGGGCCCCGGCGGCGCAGACCGAGCCGTACCCGACGTCATTGCCGTCCACCCGTGCACGCAGCCCGAAGACGCCCTCGATCCACCGCTCGCTGGTCGCCTTTGCACGGCCCAGCTGACGTACGACGTCCTCGAATCCGCGCACCGTCGCGTCGACCGCGTCCTGCAGCTGGGCCACCTCGTGGGCGTCCTTGACCAGCCGCAACTCCGACAGGGCGGTGGCGAGCTCGACGTCACGCTCCTCGTCAAGGTCGAACAGGGCCTCGACGCGGGCGTCGAGGCCGCGGACCACCCGGGCCGCGGTGCCGCCCAGCTTGTCGAGCTCCTCCAGCGGACGGGTCGACATGCCCAGCAGCGCGCTGGTCGCTGCCAGTGACGGCCGGGGGCCGACCCACAGCTCGCCCTGCATCCGGTCGGTGAAGAAAGCCGGCGTCGAACGGTCCATCGACGGGGCCTGGTAGAGCACCGCTTCGCCGGCCGGGTCGACGACCAGGACCGCGTCGGGCTGGTGCGAGCCGACCAGGTGGGCGAACTCGGTGCCGGCGCGGAAGCGGTGATCGGTGTCGTTGCTGCGCACCTGGACGTTTCCGGTCGGGACCACCAGCCACTCCCCCGGGAAGCTCGCGACCAGAGCCTGCCTGCGCACGGCGCGGGCGGCGGCGCCGGGCGCGGGAGCCGGCAGCTGTTCGGCGCGCAGTGCCCACCCCGTCGTCATCAGCGCCAGCAGCCGCTCCGGGCGCTGGGGGTCGTGGGAGGCGGCCCCGGGGGTCGCGCTTTGCGTCGCGTCGCTCATGGCCGGAGCGTACGGGGCAGGCAGACTGCCGCTGTGGGCCTCGTCGTCGTCGTGCTGCTGGTGTCGCTGGGCGTCGGGATGCTGTGCGGCGGCCGGCTGCCTGACCTCGGCGCGCTGGTGCTGCGGTCACGACGGCTCGTGGCCGCCGCGCTGCTCGCGCAGCTCGCGGGCGGCGTGGTGGGCGGGGTGGCGTACCCGATCGGGCTGACAGTGTCGTTCGGACTGGTGGTGCTGTTCCTGGCGCGCAACCGGGGGCTGCCCGGCAGCGGGCTGATCGGGATTGGGCTGCTGGCAAACGCACTCGTCGTCGGCGCGAACGGCGCGATGCCGGTGTCGCTGGAGGCAGCCGCTCGGGCCGGGCTGAGCGCGGCCGACCTGCACCTGCTGACCGACCCGCGGCACGAGCTGGAGACCCCCGGCACACGCCTGTTCGGGCTCGGCGACGTCGTGCCGGTCCCGCTTCCACTACGGCCGGAGGTGGTGAGCCCCGGCGACGTCGCGGTAGCCGCCGGGCTCGGGCAACTGGTGCTGCTCGCGCTGCTCCCGGGTCGTCGCCGACAACCCGTGGCTGGCCGATGATCACCGTCGTCCACCTCGCCCGCCGGGTCGGCCCCGGTGCGCGCGCCGCTGCGGCAGATCCCTCGCGGTCGGGCTGTCAACGCCCTTGATCCAGGTCCGTCGGCCCGCCAGGTCCACGACAACGAGGCGCCTACGCATCAACGCGCAGTTGGCGACAGCCAAGCGGGCCAGCCCAGGTGAGCTTCTCGATCGAAGCGGGTCGGCGACCGCCGCGCACCGCCCGAGAGCCAAGACAGCCGGTATGGCTGCTCGGCAACACGGTTCACGCGCTTTCGTGTGCTGTTTCCAGCTCCGAACGCAGCCGTCCCAGCATGCCCGCCCCGAGTGCGCCATCCACGGCCCGGTGATCGCACGTGAGGGTCAGCTCGGCAATCGGCCGGACCTGGACCTGACCATCGCGAACTGTTGGCCGCTGCTTGGTCGACCCGACGGCAAGAATGCCGACCTGCGGTGGGTTCAAGATAGCGTCGAAGCGGTCAACCCCGAGCATGCCGAGATTGGACAGCGTGAAGGTGCCGTTCACGACATCCTTCATTGCCAGAGCCCCGTTCCGGGCCCGCGTCACGAGGTCCTTGCGTAGCTCCCCGATCTCGACCAGGGAGAGGGCCTGGACGCCGTGCAGGACCGGCACGGTCAGGCCTGCGGGAGTGGCCACCGCCAGGCCCAGGTTCACCGCGGAGTGCAGCGTCACCACCTCGTCGGCATAGAAGCCATTCAGCCCGGGACACGCTTCCAACGCCCGTGCGGTGGCGAAGAGCAGTGCGTCCGTAACGGTAGCTCCGGGCACTCGCGCGCCCACCTCGAGGGCCGCCGTCATATCGACCTCTACGGTGAGGTGGAAAACTGGAGCCGCCCACGCCGTCACCAGTCGCCGGGCAGCTGCTCGGCGAATCCCCTTGAGCGGGACCGCGGTGCTACCCGCGTCGACATTGTCCGGGCTGCTCACGGGGCTTCCGCCAGTTCGCGACTGTCCAGCACCGGTGTTTGCGCACTTCGACCTCGGCCGGCGCAGCCGTACAGGCGCATCTTCTCGACGGTGGCGTCCACCATCAGCTCGGCGCCGCGACGCATCGCGTCTTCGAGCTGGCGGTCACCCTCTGCCCAGGCCGACTCGATGCCGCTCCGGAAGGCCAGCCGAAGATCGGTATCTGCGTTGAGCTTGTGGACGCCGTTGTGGATGGCCGCACGCACCTCCGCCTCGGGCAGGCCGGACGCGCCGTGCAGCACGAGCGGGACCGGCACCACGGCGCGGATCTCCGCGATCCGATCGATGGCCAGCGGCGAGGGATCGCCGAGTGGCACACCGTGCACGACGCCCACCGAGATGGCCAGGGTGTCCACATTCGTCTCAGCGACAAAGCGCTCGGCTTCCCTGACGTCGGTGTAGTACGACGCCCAGTCGACCGGCTCGTCAGCATCGGGGATGCGGCCGAGCTCAGCCTCCACGGGCAGCCCGAACTCGTGTGCGATCTCCACAATCCGGCGGGTGGTCTTGATGTTGTCCTCGAAGGGCAGGTGGGCACCGTCGTACATGACGGAGTCAAACCCCAGCCGTATCGCCTCGAGGACCTCGGCGTAGGACCCGTGGTCGAGGTGGATGACGTAGCGGGCGCTCGACTCCTCGGCGTTGCGGCAGGTCAACTCAAATGCCTTCCGCAAGCCCATGTGCGGGATGATTGCCCTGCCGACCTGAAGAAAGACAGGTGCATCGGCGATCTCCGCCGCACGTAGCAGAGCCTGCGCCGTCTCATCATTGTGCATGTTGAACGCGCCCACAGCGTAGCCGCCGTGGCGCGCCTCGGAGACAAGATGTCGGGGGTTCGCGCTGCTCATGGTGTAAGTCCTTTCGAGGCGATGGTGCAGAGTGGGGTTTGAAGGTCTGGCTTACCTGCCGCAGAAAGGGTCCGTTTCACGGCTTCCAACCAGCCTGCGTGCAGCTGCCCTCGCTGGTCGGAGCCGACGACAGGGTCGAAAACGCGGTCAAGTGACCAGGCGGCTGTCACGTCCGCCGGTCCGCTCCACAAGCCGACGCAGATCCCGGCAAGAAGGGCGACCCCCAGCGCCGTCCGCTCCAGCTCCCGGGGCCGTCGGATCTGCAGGCCACTGGCATCTGCAAGCAGCTGACACAGCAGATCGTTGCGGGCGGCGCCCCCGTCGACCTTCAAGTTCTGCACCGGCAACCCACCGCGCGTCAACGTATCGACGATGTCGACGGTCTGGTAGGCCATGGACTCAAGCGCCGCGCGCACGACGTGCGCTTTGGTCGTCTCGAGCGTCATTCCGAGGACCGCGGCCCGAGCTTGACGATCCCAGTGCGGAGCGCACAGCCCTCCGAAACCGGGCACGAAGTACACACCGCCACTGTCGGGCACGCTGGACGCCAGGGCTTCGACGTCTTCCGAGGGCTGCAGCAGACCGAGACCGTCGCGCAGCCACTGCAACGTCTGGCCGCTGTGGAAGACCACCCCCTCCAGCTCGTACGCGGTCCGGCCCTGCGCCGTCCAGGCGACGCTGCTCGTCAGGCCGTCCACGAGGACCGGCTGTGATCCGGCGTTGACGGTGAGCACACCGGCGGTGCCAAAAGTGTTCTTGGCTTCGCCGACACCGAAACACGCCTGCCCGAACATGCTGGCCTGCTGGTCTGCCAGGACGGCCCGTATCGGCACATCGCCGGGCAGGATGGCGGTGCTGACGATCCCGAACTCGGCGTCTGAGGGGAGCGCCTCCGGCAGCAGCGCCACGGGTATCCCGAGCCGGTCACACAGGTCTTCATCCCAGCTCAGCCCCTCAAGGCTGAACAGCGCGGTACGGGACGCGCAGGAGTGGTCGGTGACGTGCCGCCGGCCCCCTGTGAGCTTCCAGACCAGCCAGGAGTCAATCGTGCCGCAGCGGAGCTCACCCGCCTCCGCCCTGCTGCGGACCCCCGGCACCTGTTCGAGCAGCCACACAATCTTGGCTGCGGAGAAGAACGAGTCGTTGCGCAGCCCCGTACGGCGCCGAAAGACATCGTCGAGACCGGCGGCTCGCCACCGAGCGACGATGTCATCGGTCTGGGAGGAGATCCAGACAATGGCGTTATGGACAGGTTCGCCCGTCCGCGCATCCCAGATGAGGACGGTCTCGCGATGGCTGGTCACCGCACACGCGACGACATCACCTCTGGTCAGCTCCGCCTTCGCCACGACGCGCTCGACAGTGTCGAGCTGGGTCCGCCAGAGGGCTTCCGGGTCGAGCTCGACCCAGCCGGGACGAGGCCGGATCCAGGTGACCGGCGAACGCGCCTCGTGGACGATGGCACCGGCCGCGTCGACCAACACGCTTCGTGCGCTGCTCGAGCCCTCGTCAAGAGCCAGCACGTAGGGGCCCGGCACGGGGTCAGCCGCTCTTCGAGGGCGCGCCGGCCCCAAAGCTCACCGACCGCGTACCTGATGCGTCCGGCACCGCCAGGTGGCCAAGCCAACCCCGGTAGGCGGCCACTTCGGCATCCCGGCGGTCAGTACCCCATCCGAGGTGGGTCCCCAGGACGCGCGCCGCTGCGTCGACGACGTCCAGCCCGTGCCCGGTCTCGAAGGCCAGCAGCACGCGGCGCGCGAGAACATCCGTCAGCGTCACCGCCAGGTCCTCATCAACGGCGAAGATCAGCTCGGCAGCAACCAGGCCGGACGGCTCGTGCAGGATCGTGGCCAGCTCCGGCGAGCTCGCCGCCAGTGCATGCACCAGGTGCGCTCGACCGCCGTACAGCCGGGTCAGCCGCCGGGTGGTCTGCGGCGAGAGGAGGCCCGGTGTTGGCGGGGCGGCGGGCGGAGCGGCCGCCCCGGGCAGGGGCCGGGTGCGCGTGGAACACCGCGGCGAGGTGCGGGCCAGGCGTGTGAAGACATCGTCGACGGCCTCTTCCGCGAGCTGACGGTAGGTGGTCAGCTTGCCGCCGACGACCGTCACCAGGCCGGGTAGGCCGTTCTGCCCGTGGTCGTACAGCACGTGGGAACGAGAGACCGACGACTCGGACTTGCCCGGCTCGTACGGGAGCGGGCGCACGCCGCTGTAGGTGAACAGCACGTCCGACAGCTGCAGGTCGGCCCCGGGTATCAACGTGTTGACCTCCTCGAGGAGGTACTCGGCCTCGCCGATGTCGCAGCGTGCCTCGCCCGGGTCTTCTTCGAACCGGATGTCGGTCGTGCCGATCAGATAGCGGTCCATCCACGGGATGACGAGCACCAGGCGACCGTCACGCTGCGACTCGTAGTAGACGACGTCCTGTGGTGCGCCGGGGAAGGCGGCCACCACGAGGTGGCTCCCCTTCGTTCCGCCGTTGAGTCGCGGCTGCGCAGGCACCTCGGCCAGGATCTGATCGATCCACGGACCAGCGACGTTGAGCACGACGCCGGCCCGGACCTCGCCCTGCTCCTCGGTCAACCGGTCCGTGTACCGAACCCCGACAACCCTGCCCTGCTCGACAAGCAGACCGTCGACCCGGGTGTGTGTGCGCACCTGCGCCCCATTGTCACGGGCGTCCACGGCGATCTCCACACACAGGCGTTCGGCGAGCTCGACCTGACCGTCGTAGAAGACCGCCGCCCCGCTCAGCCCCGCCGTCGACATACCGGCAAAACGCCCGCGGGCCTGGGCCGCGGACAGGATGCGGTGCCGCGGCGGCGACTTGTCCCAGGAGAGCACGTCATAGGCGATCATCCCGAGCCGCAGCAGCCAGGCCGGACGCTTGTTCTGACGGTAGAACGGCACCATCAGCGGCACTGGCTTGACCAGGTGCGGCGCCAGCCGAAACAGCCGCTCCCGCTCGCGTAGCGACTCCCTGACCAGACGGAAGTCATAGTGCTCGAGATAGCGCAGGCCGCCGTGGACCAGACGTCCCGACCAGGCGGACACGCCGCTGCAGATGTCCTCCTGCTCCAGCAGCAACACAGTCAGACCCCTCAGCGCCGCGTCCTGCGCGATGCCGACACCGTTGATCCCCGCACCGATCACCACCACGTCGTAGGCCGAAGCAACGGGTGGGCGGGCGACCGGCGCCCTGTCTGAGGTGGTCATGACGTCACTCGGCTGACTCGATGACGGCGACCGCGGTACGGACGTCGACCGTCTCGCCGGCCGGCACCAGGATCTCGATCAGGGTCCCGCCGGCCGGCGACTCCAGGGTCTCCTCGACCTTCTCGGCCTCCACGTCAGCCAGGGGCTCGTCCTCGGCGACGGTGTCGCCGACGGCCTTCAGCCAGACGGTGATCGTGCCCTCACTCATACCCATGCCCCACTGCGGCAGCAAGACTTCAACCTTCATGATGGTGACGACCTCTCAATTCGATACGACGGGCTTGAAGGGGTGGCCGCGAACTCGATGCTGCTGCGGTCCGGGTAGATCTGCTTCTCAGGGATGGTCTGGAGGGGATGGCCATGCAGGACCCGACAACCTGCGCGGATTCTCTCGTCATATCGGGTAGCTCGTCTGGTCGGCTGAGGGCCGGAGCGGCGGTGCTGGCGGTCTGGGCGCTTCGTTCAGCCGCGCCTCTTGATGCCCACCCGGTCAGTCAGCACGGCTGCGAGGATGACCAGGCCGATGACCACGGCCTGCAGATTGGGATTGACATGCAGCAGGGACAGGCCGTTGTTCAGCACCCCGATGATGAGCAGGCCGATGAAGGCCCCTCCCATCGACCCGACTCCGCCCGCCAGGCTCGCGCCGCCAATGACGACCACCGCGATGACGTTGAGCAGATAGCCCGCTCCGGCGGTTGGCTGAGCTGAGTCCAAACGACTGATGTTGATCCAGCCGGCGATTGCGGACAGCGCGCCAGCGATCACGTAGACCCGGGTCTTGGCTGCCCGGACCGGCAGGCCGGAGAGCCTGGCGACCTCCTCGTTGCCGCCAATCGCGTAGAGAGCCCGGCCGCCCGGCCGATATCGGAGCCAGAACCCGAGAGCGACGTACACCACCACCAGCAGCAAGCCCTGCAGTGGGACGCCAAAGAAGCTCACCGACGTGAGGTTGCCGAACCAGGTCGGGAAGCCATTGATGGTGCTGCCGTTCGTGATGTACAGCGCCAGCCCTGCGCACCCTGACATGGTCGCCAGAGTGGCGACGAAGGGCTGTACCCGCCCGTACGTCGAGAGCAGTCCGTTGATCAGTCCCACCAGGCCACCGAGCAGCAGCCCGGCCAGCAGCGCGGCGGAGAAGGGCACACCGTGGCTGCGGTACAACCAAGCCGTGAACATCATGGTCAGGGCCATCACCGCAGCCACGGACAGGTCGATGCCGCCGATCAGGATCACGACTGCGGCGCCGGCCGCCATGATTCCCACGTCGGACACCTGCGTGACGATGTTACTGAGGTTTCTTGTCGTGAGGAAGAACGGCGACAGGAACGACATCGCGATCACCATGACGAGGAGGCCGCCCAGCGGGCCACCGAGTCCCTTCAACGCCTCGCGCACCGCACTGAGCCGCTGCCGGGGGTTGTCAATAAGCGGCGCCGGCGCTTGCTCGCGGGCTTCCGGGGCCGAGTCCTTGCCGCTGTCGATGCTCCGCATGCTCATGATTCCTCCCCGATGGACCGGGTCTCGTAGGTGTCTTTCTCGGTCATGTCGTGAGCCCACTTGTCGTTTGCGGAACGGCGAGCCGCATGACCGCCTCCGCGCTGGCATCCGCACGGTCAAGGACGCCACGCTGCCGACCACCGGCCATCACGAGAATCCGGTGAGACAGGCCCAGCACTTCCTCGAGCTCGGATGAGACGACAATGACTGCGACGCCCGATGCCGCGAGATCTCGCACGATCTTGTAGATCGCCATCTTGGCGCCCACGTCCACGCCGCGTGTCGGCTCGTCCAGGATGAGCACCTTGGGAGTCTTGACAAGCCACTTGGCGAGCAGAACCTTCTGCTGGTTGCCGCCGGACAGACGACCAGACGGAGCGTCCAGGGATCCGCGGATGTCAAACTCGACCCGGCTCTTCGCCGCCATCTTGCTGATCTTCGACTGCGTGATGAGGTGCCCGCGACCCAGCGTCTTCTCCCAGGGCGAAGCGATGTTCTCGCAACTGGTTCTCCGCAGCAGCAGACCTTGGCCCTTGCGATCCTCGGGCACCATGACGATCCCGGCGCTGATAGCCGACGACGGGTTTCGTATCGCGAGCTTCTTGCCCTCGAGGACCACCTCGCCCGAGTCCGCCCTGTCCGCGCCGGCAAGGGCACGCACAACCTCGGTACGACCCGCACCGACCAGACCGGCGATCCCAAGAATCTCACCCTGGCTCAGGGCGAAGGAGATGCCCTCGAACACCCCCTTACGGCCGAGATCCCGCACGTCAAGGACCACCTTCTCGCGCGCCGGCTCGGGGGCTTGGTGCTCGAAGGTGAAGTCCCGACCCACCATCGCCTTGACCAGCTGGCTGTGCGGCACGTCCCCGGTCGCCCACGCCTCCACCAGCTGGCCGTCCCGAAGACAGACGATCTGCTGGGCGACCCGCCGAACCTCGTCCAACCTGTGAGAGATGTAGACGACACCCACACCTTGCGAGCGCAGCACCTGGATGTGCTCGAGGATCTTGTCGGTCTCATGTTCGGTGAGCGAAGCCGACGGCTCGTCGAAGATGACGTATCGGGGGCGACGGGAGATGGCCTTGGCGATCTCGATTCCCTGTTGGGCCGCCATCGACAGTCCCTGGACGGTCCGCCGCGGGTCCAGGTCAATGCCCAGCATCCCCAGGGCAGCTGCCGCCTCCGTGTTCATGCGGGCGGTTGCCACTCGGCCGGCGGAGGTGGGCAGCCGCCCCAGGAAGATGTTCTCAGCCACCGAGAGGGCAGGGACCATCCGGATCTCCTGGTGGATGAGGGCGACCCCCCGCTCCAGGGCGTCGTGCGGTGAGTGCGGCGCGAACGGTTCGCCGTCGAGCGACATCGACCCCGAGTCGGCGGCGATCACGCCGGCAAGGATGGACGACAGCGTCGACTTGCCGGCTCCGTTCTCTCCGATCAGCCCGACCACCTCGCCGGCGGAAACACTGAGGCTGACGGACTTGAGGACGCGAATGCCCGCATAGGATTTCACCAGATCGCTGCACGTAAGTGCCGTTCCAACCATGGGGAAACCTCCCTCACTGTTCATCGCCATCTCCTCACCGGCCGATCGTCGGACTCGCCTGAACTACTTGACGTTGGGCCCGTAGAACTGCACCGGGTCGACGGTCGCAGCGGTCTCCTGAGTGACCAGCACGGTGTCCTGGTACTGCACCGCCGGAACCTTCTCGCCCTTCGTGAGCGAGATGGCGTTCTTGACCGCGAGCTGACCCATGACGTAGGGGATCTGGGCCTGAGTGGCGTCGGTGAGGCGATTCTTGATGCCGTCGATCATTGTGGGGAACCCGTCGATGCCCACCGCGATGATCTTGCGTCCGGCGGCCTTCGCTGCCTTGGCGGCACCGAGGCCCATGGCATCGCTCTCGCCGAAGATCGCCTTGATGCCCGGGTTCGCCTGCAGCATGTTCTGTGCCGCCTTGAAGCCCTCGGTCTCGTCCCAGTTCGCGGACTGCTTGGCCACGACCTTGATGTTGGGATTTGCGTCCAGTGCCTTCTTGCAGCCAGCACTGCGCTGCTGCTCGGCTGTTGCCCCCAGGACGCCCTGCAGGATGCCGATCTCGCCAGACCCGCCCATCTTCTGGAACATCCAGGTGCACAGCGCATCGGCAGCCTTGACGCTGTCCGTCGCGATGTATGTCCCCAGCTGGCCGTTACCGTCCTCGGGCTTCTCGTCCACCGCGACAACCGGAACCTTGGCCTTGTTTGCCGCGCGCACCCCCGCCGCGGCAGAGGTCGCGTCCTGGGCGGTGAAGATCAGCGCATCGACGCCCTGCGTCAGCAGGTCATTGACCTGGTTGACCTGCTGCGTCGAGTTGTTGTCGGCGGAGAGCAGCACGACCTCCGCGCCCATCTCCTGGGCCGCCTTCTTGATGCCGTCGGCCTCGGCGATGTAGAACAGCGACTTCTGATCGGCGATCGAGACGCCGATGCGCAACTTCTTGCCGCCGGCGGCGGCACTCGCAGGCGCGTTCCCGGCGGTCGTGGCAGCCGGCGCCGATGACGACGTGCCGGAGCCCCCGCATGCACTGGCAAGCATGGCGGCCAGAGCCGCCGTGGTGATGCCCCGCGTCGTTCGTGACAGCTCTCGCACCGTGTTCTCCTCTGCAGCGCCCGTTGCCAGGCTGGCATATTTATGCTTGGGTAGCGTGTTGATGCACTGTAGGAGTGGCACAGGTCACCGTCAAGCCCCGGGCGGGACGTCGCGCCGAGGCGTTGGAACATTGCGGGATTGCTCGGACCTAGCGGAGGATCCGGAGATGACGGACAGCACAACCCTTGATCAGCAACGACTCATGACGAAGGTCGCCTGGCTCTATCACAACCGGCGCATGCGTCAGCGCGACATCGCCGAACGGCTGAGCATCTCCCAGTCCCGCGTGTCGCGGTTACTGGACCTCGCCGTCTCCACGGGGATCGTGCAGACCACCGTGGTGGCCCCTGACGGACTGCACGCCGAGCTCGAGGAGCAGCTGGAGCAGCGCTACGGCCTTCGAGAAGCGCATGTCTTCGACGTGGCCGGGGGGAAGGAGAGTGCCGAGTCAGAACTCGTCGACTCCCTCGGCCAACTGGTTGCCGGCTGGCTGCGAGCTCATCCCTTCGAGGCTGAAGTCGTCGGCTTCACCTCCTGGAGCAGGTCGCTGCGCGCCACGGTCGCGGCGCTGGGGCCACTGCAGTCCTCCGTGAAGTACGTCGTCGAGATGCTCGGTGACGTCGGCCCCGCCACCAGCCAGCACGAGGCTGCCGATGCCACCCGGCAGCTCGCGGCGCTGACCGGGGCGGAGCCGTTGTTCCTGCGGACACCCGGTGTCGTGCCGAACCGCGCGGTACGAGAGGCGCTGCTCTCCTACGATTCCGATGCCCGCCGCGTTCTTGCGCTGCTCGACCGGGTCCAGCTGGCTCTTGTCGGCATCGGAACGTGTGAAATCGTGGCGCCACTCGTCACCGGCGAGAACTTCTTCACCGCAGACCAGTTCCAGTACGCGCGGGACCTCGGGGCTGTCGGCCAGGTGAATCTTCGATTTATCAGGGAGGATGGAACACCTCTCGAATCAGAGCTGGACGACCTCGTCGTCGGCGTCACCTTGCAGCAGCTCGCGGACGCAGACCGGGTCCTGGCAGTGGCAGGCGGCCCCAGCAAGTACCTCGCCATTCGGGCGGCGCTGCTGGGCGGTTGGGTGAACGCGCTCGTCACCGACCTCGAGACTGCCCAACACCTGCTCGCGCAGCCGTGAGGGCGCCGAGCCCGGGGGCGGCGGACGGCGACGGGCGGCTGTGCCACCCTGGAGGGCACGCCTACTCGAGGAGGACACATGGCCAAGAAGGGCCGCAAGAAGCGCGCGCGCAAGAAGAGCAAGGCGAACCACGGCAACCGCCCCAACGCCTGACCGCCCCCGCACCACGAGCCCCGGCCGGCCGGCCGGGGCTCGTCGCGTCTGCGGGTGGCTCAGAGGTGGTCGCGGGCCGCGCGCCAGGCCGTCCAGGCACTGTCGACCATCGCCACCAGGTCGCGGCCGGCGCAAAAGCCGAGCTCCGCCCGGATCCGGTCCACCTGCGCGACGATTCGCGCGGGGTCGCCCGGCCGACGCGCCACCATGTCGGGCGTGGTGTCGCGGCCGGTCACCTCAGCGACGACGCGCAGGACGTCCAGGACACTGGAGCCCGCACCGCGACCCACGTTGTACGTCGCCCCGGGCTCGCCGGTGTCCAGCGCCCGCGCGGCCGCGAGGTGCGCGTCGGCGATGTCGGCGACGTGGACGTAGTCACGTACGCAGGTGCCGTCGGACGTCGGGTAGTCGTCACCGAACACCCGGGGGCGCTCGCCGGCCTCGATCCTGTCGAACACCATGGGCACCAGGTTGGTGATGCCGGAGTCCCCCAGGGCAGCAGTAGCCGCGCCGGCGACGTTGAAGTAGCGCAGTGACATCACCCGCATGCCGTAGGCCCGCTCGCAGTCGCGCAGCAGCCACTCACCGACAAGCTTGGTCTCGCCGTACGGCGACAGCGGGGAGCCGGGGGTGTCCTCGCTGACGAGGTCGACGTCGGGCAGGCCGTAGGTGGCGGCGCTGGAGGAGAACACGAACCGGTCGACGCCCTTGGCCCGGCAGCCGTCGAGCAGCGCGACGAGGCCCTCGAGGTTTTCTCGGTAGTACAGCAGCGGGTCGGCGACGGACTCGCCAACCTGCTTCTTGCCGGCGATGTGCACCACTCCGGTGACCTCGTGCTCGCGCAGCACCCGACGTACCAGCCCCCGGTCCAGAATGCTGCCGCGTTCAAGGGTCGCACCCCGATCCACGCGTGCCGCATCCCCGGTGGACAGATCGTCCAGCGCCACCACCGACTGCCCGTCAGCCACCATCGCGCGCACCACGTGCGCACCGATGTAGCCCGCACCACCCGTCACCAGCCATGTCATGGCCGGGAACCCTAGGGCAACAGCCGCTCAGTCGGCGCGGTACTCCATGGCGTCGATCTCGACGCGTACCTGCGCAATACGCACCAGCACCCGCTCGCGCAGCTCCCTCGGCACCGGGTCGCTGCCGCCGCACCGGGCGACGAGAGCCTTGACGGCCTGCTCCAGGCCGTACTGCCGCAGGCACGGCGAACACTCGTCGAGGTGAATCCGGACGTGGTCGTGCGAGGCGGAGTCCTGCTCGCCATCGAGGTAGAGGTAGACAGCCTCGAGAACCTCGCTGCACGGCGTCTCGTGGGGGTCACCGCAGCTCATGAGGCGGCCAGCCCGTCCGGACCCGCACCGGCCTTGACCAAGCCGCGTTCGACCGCATAGTCGGCCAACTTGGTGCGCAGTCCACGCCGCCCGCGGTGCAGGCGGCTCATCACGGTGCCGATCGGCGTACCCATGATCTCGGCGATCTCCTTGTAGGAGAACCCCTCGACGTCAGCCAGGTAGACCGCCATCCGGAAGTCCTCCGGTAGCTGCTGGAGGGCCTCCTTGACATCGCTGTCAGGCAGGTGGTCCAGCGCCTCGGTCTCGGCACTTTTCAGCCCGCGCGAGGTATGACCCTCAGCAGCAGCGAGCTGCCAGTCCGTGATCTCCTCGGTCGGCGACTGCAGCGGCTGCCGTTGCTTCTTCCGGTAGTTGTTGATAAAAGTGTTGGTGAGGATGCGGTAGAGCCAAGCCTTTAAGTTGGTACCTTCCTGGAACTGGTGGAAGGCCGCGAAGGCCTTGACGAACGTCTCTTGTACCAGGTCCTCGGCGTCGGCCGGATTGCGCGTCATGCGCAGCGCCGCGGAGTACAGCTGGTCAAGGAAAGGCAGCGCGTCGCGCTCGAAGCGCGCGCTGCGCTGCTCGCTGGTCTCGGTCTCGACGGTGCCCACCTCCTGCAGGGAACGGTCTGTAGACCGTGCCGCCGAGCCTACTCGGGCAGTGCCGAAGCGCCCGCCCATGACCGGCCGGGCCGGCCAGCTCTCGGCGCGGTGCCCGATGGGCTCCCGCAGCCCGAGCTCCGGAGCGGTGACAAGCATCCGATCTCCCTTCCCACACAACGTCGCCGTGCGCACCTGGCGAGACGTCCTGTTCAACCGGATGCCCCGGTTCGCGATTCCCGGCCGTCCGGCGGCGGCGCCGTAGGATCGCGCCATGTCCACCGGCCACCACCCAGCCGTGGACCAGTACCTCGAGACCGTCCTGGAGCTCGAGGAGCTGGGGATCGTGCCGATGCGGGCGCGCCTGGTGGAGCGGCTCGGCGTTTCAGCCCCAGCGGTCAGCGAGACGGTCAAGCGACTGGAACGCGAGGGTTACCTGATCCTGGACAGCGACCGGGTGATGCGCCTGACCGAGACCGGTCGGGCGTACGGCACCTCCATGCTGCGCCGGCACCGCCTCGCCGAGCTGCTGCTGGTCGATGTCCTGAAAGTCCCCTGGTCGCAGGTGCACGAGGAGGCCTGCCGGCTCGAGCACGCCATCAGCCCGATCCTCGAGGAGCACCTCGTCGCGCTGCTGGGCGACCCGGGCACCTGCCCGCACGGCAACCCGATCCCGGGGTCGGTGAACGCCTTCGACCCCGGTCCGCTGCGGCCGCTGTCCAGCGTTGCCGCCGGCGCCAGCTGCGTCGTGCAGCGCATCGACGAGCACCTGCAGACGCAGCTGCAGCACATGCGCACCCTGGAGGCCGGCCGGCTGATGCCCGGCCAGGAGGTGGTGGTGCTCGCCACCGGCAGCCACGAGCTCGCCCTGCAGGTCGACGGTCGCGAGGTCGTCGTCGCGGGCGAGATCGCGGACGAGGTCTACGTCAGCGTCTGAGTCACAGGTCCGGCCAGCAGCTGCGCCAGCCAGTCGCCGACCAGGGCGGCCACCTGCGCGTACACCTGCTCGGGCTCGCGACCGTCGCGCCGACGGACAGCGAAGGCGTGGTCGGCGCCCGCGACGACCTCGACGCGCACACCGACCGCGGCCGACGGCAACCCGAAGGCGTCCCGGGCGCCCTGCACGACCAGTCGGGGCACGACGGGCAGTGCGAGCTCGTGGGCCCGGTCTGCGGTACGACCCGGCGGCGCCAGCGGGAAGGCCAGGCAGAGCACGCCGCGTACCTCCTCGACCTGGCCACTGGTGCGGCAGGCCACGCGGGCGCCCGCACTGCGGCCACCGAGCACCGTGGGTAGCGGCGCCAGTGCCGCGAGTGCAGCCAACCAGGCGGCGTCCAGGCGAGGGGGTGCCTCCGCGACACGGCGGTCGAGCACCCGCCACGGCTGCTCGATCCGGACGACCTCGAGCCCGAGCCCGAGGGCGGCGTCGCGCGCGGCGAGCAGGTCGGGCGCATCGACACCACCACCCGCACCGTGTCCGAGCACCAGCCGAGCCCGGCCGGAACCGTCGGTGTGCAGCCGCGCGGCCCCCGACGGGGTGTGGGCATACGTCAGGACAGTGCCGACCACGTCGCGCAGCCGATCACGCGGTGGAAGCTTCGTGACGTTGCTGGTCGTCCAGACAGCGCGCCGTCTCAGGCCGAAACTCCAGGCGGGCCTTGCCGACCGGCTTGCCGCAGTCCACGCAGTTGCCGTAGTTCCCGCCGTCCAGGCGCGCCAGCGCGGCCATGACCTCGGCCCGGCGCGCCCCGGCGGCCTCGAGCAGGGCGATCTCGCGGTCGTGGTCAGCAATCTCGCTGCCGACGTCGCCGGGGTGCTGGGTCACGTGGCTGAGCTCGCTGGACTCCCCGGCGCCCTCCCCCTCCAGCGTCTGCGTCGCGCTGTCCAGCTCGTGCAGGAGCTGCTCGAGCGTGCTGCGGGTGGCCTGGGTGTCCACGGTCGGAACTCCTCGGAGTGGGTTGGTGCGCGGTGACGGTCCTGCGAGCCCTACCCAGGTCCGCGCCGCGATCACCTGGGCCGGCCGCACCGCGCCGCACCGCGCCGCACAGCAGTCGGCCCACACCATGTTTTCGCGCCTGCCAGCGCTACACCGGCGCCGTCAGCTCAGGTCCGTCGGCCCGTACGTTGCCCACGGCGGCGCCCACCGGCCAGGCGTCGAGCAGGCCGGCTGTCCCCGCCACGAGCAGGCCGTCGCCCGGGTCGGCGAGCGCGGGGTCGAGCCAGCGGTCCCAGTCGGCGGCCGGCACCAGTAGCGGGGTCCGGTCGTGGATTCCACCGTGGTCGTCGGCGGCCTCGGTCGTGATCACGGTGCAGGTCCACAGCGTGCTCTGGTCGGGGGCCCGCCAGAGCTCGTACAGCCCGGCCATCGCCAGCGGCGCGTCGTCTCGAGCGGTCAGGTACCAGGGCTGCTTACCGGTGCCGTACCGCTGCCATTCGTAGTAGCCATCGGCCGGAACCAGGCAGCGCCGCCGCTGATAGGCGCTGCGGAACGCCGGTTTGTCGGCCAGCGTCTCGCGCCGGGCGTTGATCATCCGGGCGCCGACCTTGCGGTCCTTGGCCCAGGACGGCACCAGGCCCCAGCGCACGACCTGCAGGCGGCGGACGTCGGCACGCTGCAGCACGACATACACCGGGTCGGTCGGGGCGACGTTCCACGACGGCGGCAGGAGCTGTTCCGGCGGCTCCGGTACGTCGAAGTGCACCAGCAGGTCATCGACCGGCCGGCTGCTCGCGTAGCGCCCGCACACCCGCCGCTCCCTACCGCTGGACCGGCGACATGCTGCTCACGCCGGGCTGGCATTCTAAGACGGCCGCACGGGCCGGGGGCTCGGGCACACTGACGGCGACCGACCCCGAGCCGCGGGGTCTGCGACAGGCGGGGGCCGGGGTGCTTGAGGCCGTAGGCCCGGACGACCCGTGGCCGGCTCCCCGGGCGAGCGGAGCGCTGGCCGCCGTCGTGAGGCTGCCGGGTAGCAAGAGCATCACCAACCGGGCGCTGGTGCTCGCTGCGCTCGCCGAGGGCCGCAGCGTGCTCCGCCGACCGCTGCGCAGCCGTGACACCGAGCTCATGGCGGCCGCGCTGTGCGTGCTCGGCGTCGCTGTGACCGACACCGCGGACGGTGACTGGGTCGTTGACGGGACCGCGGGCCCGCTCGCGCCGACGGGTGACCGCGTCGACGTGGGCAACGCCGGCACCGTCGCGCGCTTCCTGCCGCCGGTCGCGACGCTGGCCCGAGGGGCGGTCCGCTTCGACGGCGACCCTCGGGTGCGAGATCGGCCGCTCGGGCCGCTGCTCGCGGCGCTGCGCGCGCTCGGGGCCGACCTGGACCGCATCGATGCGCTGCCGGTGCTGGTCCGGGGCACCGGAGCACTGCCCGGCGGTGAGGTGGTGCTCGATGCTTCGCAGTCTTCACAGCTGGTCAGCGGTCTGCTGCTGGCGGCCCCGCGCTACGACCGCGGGGTCGTCGTACGCCACCAGGGTCCGCCGCTGCCGAGCGCACCGCACCTGGCGATGACGGTGGCGGCGCTGCGGGCGGCCGGCGCGCAGGTCGACGACGACGAGCCGGGGACCTGGCGGGTACGGGCCGGGGCGCTGCTGCCGAGCGACGTCGCCGTCGAGCCCGACCTGTCGACCGCCGCCGCCTACCTCGCCGCGCCGCTGATTGCCGGCGGGTCGGTCACGGTCCCGGACTGGCCGGCCGGCACCACCCAGCCCGGGGCTGCACTGCCCGACCTGCTCGCTGCCATGGGCGGCACGGTCACCGGTGCCGCCGGCGCGCTGACGGTGACCGCGGGCGACCGGCTGGTGGGGGTCGAGGCGGACCTGCGCGACTGCGGCGAGCTCACCCCGGTGCTCACGGCGCTCGCCGCCCTCGCCGAGACGCCCAGCCGGTTCACCGGGGTTGCGCACCTGCGAGTTCAGGAGACCGATCGCCTCGCTGCGCTCGCGACCGAGCTGAACCGCATCGGCGGCGATGTGCGTGAGCTGCCCGACGGTCTCGTCGTACGGCCGCGGCCGCTGTCGCCCGGGGTGCTGGGCAGCTACGACGACCACCGGATCGCGATGGCCTGGGCCGTCCTCGGGCTCGGGGTCGCCGGTATCGCGGTGTCCGACGTCGCGACCACACGCAAGACCGTGCCCGACTTCGTGGGCTCCTGGCAGCGGCTGCTCGGGGGCGAGGGCTGAGCCCCCGCGAGTTGGACGAGGACGACGTGCGCGTGCGCGCCGGCAAAGGCTCGCGGCCGCGCACCCGGACCCGTCCCGAGCACGCCGACGCCGCCGCGGGCACCGTCGTCACCGTCGACCGGGGCCGCTACCGGCTGCGGCTGGCCGACGGTCAGCTGCTGACGGCCATCCGCGCCCGCGAGCTCGGCCGGCGCGCCGTCGTCGTCGGCGACCGTGTCGCGATGGTCGGTGACCTCGCCGGTGGCCCCGACGCCCTCGCCCGGATCGTCCGGGTCGAGGAGCGCAGCTCGCTGCTGCGACGCACGCCCGACGACAGCGACCCGGTCGAGCGCCCGGTCGTCGCGAACGCCGACCTGCTCGTCGTCGTGACCGCCCTCGCGGACCCGGTGCCGCGGCCGCGGCTGATCGACCGCTGCCTCGTCGCGGCGTACGACGGTGGGCTGACGCCGTTGCTCTGCCTGACCAAGAGTGACCTCGCCGACCCTGCCGAGCTGCTCGGGCTGTACAGCCCGCTCGGCGTCGACGCGGTCGTCACCGGTCAGGGCTCCGGTGTCGAGGAGCTGCTCGCGCGGCTGACCGGCCTGGTGAGCGTCCTGTTCGGGCAGTCCGGGGTCGGCAAGTCGACGCTGGTCAATCAGCTGGTGCCGGACGCGCATCGCGCAGTCGCCGAGGTCAGCGGGGTCGGCAAGGGCCGGCACACCAGCTCCAGCGCCGTCGCCCTGCCGCTACCCGGCGGCGGGACGGTCGTCGACACCCCCGGCGTACGCAGCTTCGGGCTCGGCGCGGTCAGCGCCGGCCGCGTACTGGCCGCGTTCCCCGACCTGGCCGAGGCGGCGCAGCGGTGTCCCCCTGGCTGCGCGCACACGGCCGGCACCCCGCGCTGCGCCCTCGACGACGCGGTCGCCCGCGGAACAGCCAGTGCCGCGCGACTGGACTCGCTGCGCCGACTGCTGGACGCGCTCGTAGGCGACGACGCAGCGTGAAGGCAGAGAGCGATTGCCCCGCCAGGAGAGCACGCCGGCTGCCCAGCGCACGGTGCGCTGTGGCTCGTGATCCCGGGCCGGCCTGACAGCACCCTGCCGCCTCACGGCATCAAGCGGTCCGGCCCAGCTCGATCGTCTGGTCCACCACGATCGCGGAGGCAGCGGTCTCGGCCTTCTCGACGTCAATCTGCTCGGCGATGTCCTCGTCCTGCTTCATGAGGGCATTGAGGTCGACGCCGGCCATGTCGAGCACGCCCATGTCGGCGTACGCCTTCTGGACCTTGTCCCCCCACAGCCCCACGTCCTTGACGCACGGCACGATCCGACTGAACAGCAAAGACTGATAGGCCTGGTAATAGGGCGCATTCTTGACGGCCTCGAGACAGGCGGGTACGTCGAAACCCAGGTTCTCCCAGACCTCCTGCTGCCGGAACCGGTCGCGCATCAGGTAGCAGCCCTCGACGACGAAGTCCTCGCGCTCTTCGCGCTCCTTGCTGGTCAGCTGGCTGTAGTAGTCCTTCAGCGCCATCCGGCCGAAGGCCACGTGCCGCGCCTCGTCCTGCATGACGTACGCCAGGATCTGCTTGGGCAGCGGCTTGGTCGTCATGTCGCGCAGTACGCCGAAGGCCGCGAGCGCGAGGCCTTCAATGAGCACCTGCATGCCGAGGTAGGGCATATCCCAGCGACTGTCCGACAACGTGTCGTCCAGCAGTGACTTCAGGTGGGTGTTGATCGGGTACAGCAGGCCGACCTTGTCCTGCAGGAAGCGGGAGTAGGTCTCGGCGTGTCGGGCTTCGTCCATCGTCTGCGTCGCCGCGTAGAACTTCGCGTCGAGGTCCGGGACGGACTCCACGATGCGGGCCGAGCAGATCATCGCGCCCTGCTCACCGTGCAGGAACTGGCTGAACTGCCAGCTCGTGAGATGCAGCGACAGCTCGTCGATCGCTACCTGGTCGTTCTTGATGCGGTCCCACTGGTCGGTGCCGTAGATCGAGATGGTCTCGACCGGCAGCCCCAGGACGTCGTGCGGCTCGACCTCGGTGTCCCAGTCGATGCGGTGCACCTGGTCCCACTGCTTGTCCTTGCCCTTCTGGTACAGCGACAGCAGGCGGTCGCGCTGGTCGTCGTACTCCCAGGTGAAACGCGCGGCGCCCTGCATGCCCACGTCCCACGTCGCGTGCTCGGCCGGGATCGTGTAGAGGTCGTGGGTGCTCATGCATCAACTCCAGGAGTAGGGGCGAGTAGCCGGTCGACGAGGTGGGTGACGTCGCGGCCGACCTGGTCCGGCCGCAGGCCCGGCAGCACGAGGTGGCTGACGGTCAGCCGGGTGACGACGTCGGCGACCAGGCGTACCTCGTCGGCGGGCAGGTCGGGCCAGTGCGCGAGTAGATGTGCGGCGCAGTGCTCCGACCCAGCCGCCAGGATCGCTTCTGCCCGGGTGGTCAGGAAGGGCAGCAGCCCACCGGCGTCGTCGGTGAGGACCGCCTTGAGCAGCGGGTTGGCGGCCGCTACGCGCAACGTCCACTCGGTAGCTGCCCCGACGGCCTCGGCGGGACCGCCGACGTGGTCGTCGTACGCCGACGCGGCGCCGGCCATGTAGCGCTGGGCCTCGCGCATCGCGAGCGCCCCGGCCAGGCCGTCCTTGCTGCCGAACTCGTAGTACAGCGTCTGCCGGCTGACCCCAGCGGTGCGGGCGACGTCGACCATCCGGGTGCGGGTCCAGTCACCCGCCAGGGCGGCGCCGGCAGCCGCGTCGAGGAGGGCCTCGCGGGTGGTGGGCACGTGAGCACTGTTGACACAGGTGACCGCTGTGTCAAGACACCAAACGGCTGCGTGTCAGACATCTGTGAGCCAGCGCCTCGCAGGGACGGCGTCCGCTGCTGCGGCAGCGCGCCGGGGCGCGGGCGAGCCTGAGCTGCTGGCCCAGGGTGGCCTGCGGGCGCCGGCGCCCTCCCCGCGGCTGCGCAGTAGCGTGCGCGCCATGATGCGACTCACGGCGTTCTACACCCCGCCCAGCGACCCGGCAGCCTTCGACGAGCACTACCTCACGGTGCACACGCCGTTGGCCAAGCGACTGCCCGGGCTGGTGCGCCTGGAGACCGCCCGCGCCGTCGGTACGCCCGACGGCAGCCCCGCGCCGTACCACCGCACCGCGGAGCTGTACTTCGAGAGCGCTGCCGACATCGACGCGGCGTTCGCCAGCGATGTGGGCAAGGCGACGGCGAAGGACGCCGGCGACCTCGCAGCGCGTACCGGCTCGGTGTTCTCGCTGATGGTCAGCGAGGTCGACTGAGCGCCGACCTCGACGACGGTCCCGGCGACCCGGTCGTCGTCCAGAGTTGGCTGGGCGCGCTCGCGCTGTCGTACGCCCGGCGGCCGGCGACCGTTGTCGACGCGCTGGATCGGGCGGTGCGGCGTTGGCCGACTGCCATCGCGATGATCGACGGCCCGCGCTCGGTCAGCTACGAAGGCTTCGCGGGCCTGGTCGAGACCGCTGCAGCCTCGCTACGTGGGCGGGGGCTGCAGCCCGGCGACGCGGTGGCCGTCGCCGCCGGCAACTCGCTCGAGCTGGCGGTGCTGCTGCTGGCCTGCGCCCGCGCCCGGCTGGTGATGGTCGGGCTCAACACCCGCCTCGCGCCGCCGCAGTGGGAGTGGATGGCCACTTACATGCAGGTGCGACTGCGACTGGCGGAGCCGGCGCATCTCCTTGAGGGGGCGCTCGACCTGGCGAGCGTCCTGGCCGAGGCGCCGTCGCGTACCTGGGCGTACCAGGTAGATCAGCAGCCGGCCGAGGACGAGACGTACGCCGTCGTGTTCACCTCCGGTACGACCGGGCGGCCGAAGGCGTCGCAGGTCGTGCACCGCTGCTCGGTGCACTCGGCGATGAGCTACCAGCGGGTGCTGCAGCTGCAGCCCGGCGAGGTCACCGCGGTGCTGTTCGGGCTCTACTACATCTCCGCCATGCACGCCCACGTGCTGCCGGCGTTCCTCGCGGGCGCGACCTGCCTGCTCGTCGACACCCAGTCACCACGGGCCTACGTCGACCTGCTCCGCCGGCACCGGGTGTCCTGGGCGTACGCCGTACCGAGCTGGTGGCGGCTGTGTCTGCGCGAACTGGATGACCTGCCCGCCTTGACCCGGCTGGCCGCGGGTGGTGCGACGTTCCCGGCCGACCTGCAGGCGGCCCTGCGCGAGCGGCTGCCCGGCGTAGCCCTGCTCGACGTCTACGGGCTGTCCGAGACCCACTCCCCCGGCTGCATCGCCACCGATGCGGACCTGCGCACCCGGCCCGGCTCGGTCGGCCGGCCGCTGCCCTGCATGCAGGCGGAGGTACGTGGCGACGACGGCGCCGTACTGCCGGCCGGGGAGCCGGGCGGGCTGTTCCTGCGGGGCTCGCTGGTGACCAGCGGCTACGCCCGCGACCCGGCGGCCACCTCCGCGGCGGTCGTCGACGGCTGGTTCGACACCGGCGACATCGCGCGGATCGACTCCGGCGGCTACGTGACCATCCTGGACCGCACCAAGGACATGATCAACCGGGGCGGCAGCAAGGTGTTCTCCGCCGAGGTCGAACAGCTGCTGCGCCAGCACCCAGCCATCGAGGACGCTGCCGTCGTCGGCGTCCCCGACGCCCTCGCCGGTGAGGCCGTGGCGGCCTACCTGGTGACCAGCGCACCGGTCACCGTCGCCGAGGTACGGGCCTGGGTCCGCGAGCGGCTCGCCGACCACGCAGCCCCCAAGGTCGTGGAGTTCGTCGACGCACTGCCCCGCAACGCCCTCGGCAAGACCGACAAGCAGGCGCTGCGCTCGCAGGCAGCGCGGTCGTGAGCGACCTGACCGACCGGCTGCCCGGCACCGACGACCCGGACGCGCTGTACGAGGCGTTCGAGCAGTGGGTCACCGAGCGCGGGATCACGCTCTACCCGGCTCAGGAGGAGGCCCTCATCGAGGTCGTCTCCGGGGCGAATGTCGTGCTGTCCACGCCGACCGGCTCCGGGAAGAGCCTGGTGGCCATCGGCGCGCACTTCGCGGCGCTCGCCCGCGGCGAGACCAGCTGGTACACGGCGCCGCTCAAGGCGCTGGTGAGCGAGAAATTCTTCGCCCTGGTCGAGGTCTTTGGCGCCGAGAACGTCGGGCTGGCGACCGGTGACGCCAGCGTCAACTCCGGTGCGCCGATCGTCTGCTGCACCGCCGAGGTGCTCGCCAACCTCGCGCTGCGCGAGGGGGCGCAGGCCGACCTCGGCCAGGTCGTCATGGACGAGTTCCACTTCTACGCCGAGCCCGACCGCGGCTGGGCCTGGCAGGTGCCGCTGCTGGAGCTTCGACAGGCGCAGTTTGTCCTCATGTCGGCGACCCTCGGGGACGTCTCGCGGATCGCCGAGGACCTGACCCGGCGCACCGGCCGACCGACCGCCACCGTCACCTCCGTGGAAAGGCCGGTGCCGCTGTTCCCCTCCTACGTCACGACGCCGCTGCACGAGACGCTGGAGGAGCTGCTGTCGACCGGGCAGGCCCCCGTCTATGTCGTGCACCCGACGCAGGCCGGGGCCATCGAGCAGGCCCAGGCGCTGATGAGCATCAACATGTGCTCGCGCGAGGAGAAGGACGCCATCGCGGAGCAGATCGGCAGCTTCCGGTTCTCGACGGGCTTCGGGCGCACGCTGTCCCGGCTGGTCCGGCACGGCATCGGCGTGCACCACGCCGGGATGCTGCCGAAGTACCGGCGCCTGGTCGAGGTGCTCGCCCAGGCCGGCCTGCTGAAGGTCATCTGCGGCACCGACACCCTCGGTGTCGGCATCAACGTACCGATCCGCACGGTGGTGTTCACCTCGCTCACGAAGTACGACGGCGTCAAGGTGCGGCACCTGAAGGCCCGTGAGTTCGCCCAGATCGCCGGTCGGGCCGGTCGGGCCGGCTTCGACGTCGCCGGCGGGGTGGTCGTACAGGCGCCGGAGCACGACGTCGAGAACGCCCGGCGGCTCGCCAAAGCCGGCGACGACCCGAAGAAGCGTCGGCGGGTCGAGCGCAAGAAGCCGCCGGAGGGCTTCGTGTCCTGGGGCGAGCCGACGTTCATCCGGCTGATCGGCGCCGAGCCAGAGGCGCTGACCAGCTCGTTCCGGGTCAGCCACGCGATGCTGCTCAACGTCGCGCACCGGCCCGGCGACTTCTTCGTCCACATGCGGCACCTGCTGACCGGCAACGACGGCGACCGGGCGACCCAGCGCCGGCTCGTGCGCTCGGCCATCGGCGCCTACCGGTCGCTGCTGGCCGGCGGAGTCATCGAGCGGCTCTCCGAGCCGGACGCCCAGGGCCGCACCGTACGGGTCACCGTCGACCTGCAGCGCGACTTCGCGCTGAACCAGCCGCTCGCGCCGTTCGCCCTCGCCGCGCTCGACCTGCTCGACCTGCAGGCGCCGACGTACGCCCTGGATGTGCTGTCCGTGCTCGAGTCGACGCTGGACGACCCGCGGCAGGTGCTCGCCGCGCAGCGCAACAAGGCCCGCGGTGAGGCGGTCGCGGAGCTGAAGGGCCGCGGCATCGAGTACGAGGAGCGGATGGTGCTGCTGGAGGACATCACCTACGCCAAGCCGCTGGAGGAGCTGCTGCTGGCCGGCTACGACGCCTACCGGCGCGGCCACCCGTGGGTGCTCGACCACCAGCTGTCGCCCAAGTCGGTGGCCCGTGACCTGTCCGAGCGGGCGATGACCTTCACCGAGTACGTCTCCTACTACGGGCTGGCGCGCTCGGAGGGGCTCGTACTGCGCTACCTCGCCGACGCGTACAAGGCGCTGCGCCAGACCGTGCCGGAGGACGCCCGTACCGAGGAGCTCACCGACCTGACCGAGTGGCTCGGCGAGCTGGTGCGCCAGGTCGACAGCTCGCTGCTGGACGAGTGGGAGGCGCTGGCCCGTGGCGACGAGGGAGCGCTCCAGCAGCCACAGGTCCAGGCCCGGCCGAGGCCGGTGACCGGCAACGCCCGGGCGTTCCGGGTGCTGGTGCGCAATGCGATGTTCCGCCGGGTCGAGCTGCTCGCGCTACGCCGCCCCGACCTGCTGGCCGAACTGGACCCCGACGTCGACTGGGTCGGCGCGCTGGAGGCCTACAGCGCCGACCACGACCGGGTGGGCACCGGCCCGGACGCCCGCGGACCGCAGCTGTTCGAGGTCACGACCGGGCCGACGAGCTGGACGGTGCGCCAGGTGCTCGACGACCCGGCCGGCGACCTCGACTGGGCGCTGCTCGCCGAGGTCGACCTCGCGGCCAGCGACGAGGAGGGCGTCGCCGTCGTGCGGGTCAGCGGGCTCTTCCGGCTGGACTGACCTGCCGGCTTACTGCAGCGACTGCGGGGTCGCGCTGCCGCAGGTCGCGTCCTGCAGCGCCGCCGGATCACCGTCCGGCACAGTGGTCGTCGTCGGTATCCCGTTGACGGCCTTGCCGCCGGCGCTGGACACCGGGGTGCGGGTGACAGTCCAGGCGCCCCTGGCATCCCGGACACTGGTCACGCCGACCGGCGCCCCGCCGTCGCACGCGACCCCGGAGCGGCGGGTGCCGGACTGGGAGGCGCCGACCTCGAAGGCGTACGGCGAGCCCTGCGAATTCGTCACCGGCGCGAGCGTGCAGCCGTGCACGTTCCACATGGTGGCCAGCATGCCGAGCGTTCCGTCGGTGCCGATCCCGGCCCGCGTAATGACCAGCAGCTCGGCCCCGGGCGTCGCGTCGCTCTCGACCGGCAGCACGAGGACGTACGGGCTGGCGGTGTTCAGTGGCGCGCTCACGGTGCCGCCGCCGCTGAGCCCGACCTGCAGCGTGCCGCCGACCGCGTACACGTCGTCGGGCCGCCCGTCGCCGTTCATGTCGACGGGCACGCTCGTCCGGCCGGGCACCGGAGTCGTCTGCGGGCAGCCCGCAGGCGCGGTCGGCGTCCTCCGCCGTGGCGATGCCCTTCAGGATCAACGGGATGCTATGCAGCGCCTTGAACCGCTCGATGTCACGCCAGCTGAGCGCCGCCTGGTAGTCGCCCTGGGCGCTGGCCCGCCAGGGCTTGGCGAACCGGTTGGCGATGTCCCGCTCCCGCCGGCTGTAAAGCGCGCTATCGACGGTGATGCAGAAGGCGTCGTAGCCGGAGGCCACGGCGCGGCGCACATGGTCGTCCACCCAGGCGTCGTCGCCGCGCACGTAAAGCTGGAACACCCGGGGACCGCTGGCGGCGGCGGCCACGCGCTCCATCGGCTGCTCGGACACGCTGCTAAGGAAGAACGGCACGCCGGCCTGT
>ENA-OFCI01000077-OFCI01000077.1-metagenomes-genome-assembly--contig:-NODE-77-length-59418-cov-6.368327_pt1 | contig 59418 bp, 45 predicted proteins | sample MGYA00153391_OFCI01 | MGnify analysis MGYA00153391
CCACGTTGACCACCAGTGCGTGGCGGTTGTCGGTCGCAATGTGCCCGAGCAAGCTATGGACTTGCCCTGATCTCACGGACACGGCAGTACGCAGCGTTCGACTGCAGTCGTTCATCTCGAAACTTGTCCCGGTCAACGCTCGCCGATCGCGAACGACTGCAGTCCCCGTCTCTGATTTTTCAGTGGATTTGGCGAAGGTCAAGTTCCAAGGTGGAGCGGTCGGTCGCCGCGAAATCCGCCTCCGGCTCCCTTGGGTCGAAAGCGGCTGGCGCGGCAATCTCTGCGAGCCGCAATGCGTGGTCTGTCGCAATGCTGAATTAGGCCTGGACGATTACCGCGACGGGTAATATTTTCCACTTTGAGACAGTGCGCCGAACCTGCGTTTCTCGCCCTTAAACCCGCGACCTCCCAGGTCCAAACGGGGTAAGGAAACAGATGGGGGGAACAGACACTCGTTACTCACTGTAGTCGTTCGGCTGGGCGCGCCTTGCAGTTAGCCATTCGAACTCCTCCAGGACCAATTCGAGCCGCTCGGCTTGTCTGAATCGAGCCGCTAGGCTTGTCTGGAAATTTACATTGGCTTCGATGGCGAGGAGTTGCCGCTTCAGCCAGTCTCAATGGCCTGCGGTGCGAGAAACGCCTCCTCTGACTGCTTCAGCAGCCCTCTGAGCAACGGTGGCTCGAAGCGCCTTTGCAGCGAGATGGCGAAGAAGGTTTCGTACAGGCCGGGAACCACCGCGTACTCCACCAGGCGCCCGCTGCGCAACTCGTCTTGCACCACGACGGTGGGCACCAGCGCCACGCTGTCGGAGTCGCGCGCCAACAGGCGCAGCAGCGCCATGTCGTCGACTTCGGCGCGCAGCTTGTAGCGCACGCCGTACTGCTCGCACAACAGGTCGAACGCGGCGCGGATGTCGTTGTCGCGGCCCGGCAGCAGCAGCGGTACTTCGGCCAGCTCTTCGGGAAAGCGAAACGCTTTTCGGCGCGGTCGTGGCTTGCCGACCAGGCTCACCGGTTGGCGCGCGATGCGTCGGCAACGCCAAGGGTCTTCGGCGCTGGCATGCACGCGCCGATTGGACAAGATCAAGTCGAGCGTGTGCACCCGCAACCGCCCCAACAGGTCGACGAGGTTGCCGGATTGCAAGATCAGCTCGACATCGTCGCGCTCCAGCAGCGGCCGGATGAAGTTCTCCTGAAAATTACGCGACAGGGTCGCGACCGCGCCGATGCGCAGCACCTGCCGTTCTTCTCGTCGACCTTCGCGCAACAGCGCCACGAGCTCGCTGCCCGAAGCGAAGATGGAGTCGGCATAGCCGAGCGCCAATTGCCCGGCCTCAGTGAGCTTGAGCGCGCGGCCCACGCGTGCGAACAGCGGCTGCCCGAGCTGCTCTTCCAGCAACTTGATCTGCTTGGAAAGTGCCGACTGCGAGACATGCAGCTTTCCGGCAGCGCGCGTGAGGTTGCCGTCCTTCGCCACGGCCCAGAAATAGTGCAGGTGGTGAAAGTTCAGGCGGGACATCGGCAACACGCTTCCTGCAGCGCACGCGAACTCATGCAGCACTTCCCGCACCAATTCACGCAGCACCTCGCGCCAACGTCTTGCGCCCCACCTTGCCGCTGGCCAGCGGTGCCGCCGGATCGAGCCGCAGCAGCAGGTCTCGAAACGTGCTGGCAGCAGTCGACAACCGTTTGTGCGTGCGGTGCAGCACATACCACTGGCGAACTATCGGAAAGCCTTCCACCGGCAACACTACCAGGCAGCCCGCCAGCAATTCGAGCTCGATGGTTTGTGCCGACACCACGCCCAGACCCAACCCGGCGCGCACCGCCTGCTTCAGCGCCTCGTTGGTGCCGAACTCGCACCCGGCCCGGTAGGCGATCTGATGCGATGCGAAGTGACGCTCCATCGCGGCGCGCGTGCCCGAGCCGGCCTCACGCACCACCAAAGTTTCTTCGGCCATGCGCTGCAGTGGCAGCACCTTCAGCGCCGCCAGCGGGTGCTCGGGCGCGGCGATGACGACCAGCGGGTTGTCCATGAAGTGCTGGGCGACGACATCCAGACTGTCCGGCGGCCTGCCGGTGATCGCCAGATCGGTGCTGTTGTCGGCCAGCGCAGCCAAAACGAACTCGCGGTTCGCCACCTGCAGGCTCACGCGCACACCTGGATGCCGCCGGTTGAACTCGGCGATAAGGCTCGGCAAAAAGTAATTGGCCGTCGACACCACGGCCAGCCGCAGCACACCTCGTTCGAGGCCACGGAATTCGTCCATGGCGGTACGCAGGTCGACCATGCGCGCAGCGATGTCGCACGCGTGCCGTTGCAACTCGCGCCCGGCCTCGGTCACGAACATGCGCTTGCCCAGCTGCTCGAGCAGCGGCAGTGAGACCTGCTCTTCCAGCTGCTTCATTTGCATCGAGACGGCCGGCTGGGTCAGGTGCAGTTCGGCAGCCGCCCGCGAGATCGAGCCGCAGCGCGCAACGGCTTCGAAACTCTTCAGGTGTCGCAAGGTGATGTGCATGTCGTCGGGTGGCAGTCGTTGCGCGCCGCGGATCGTAGCAACCCGCCGGTGTGGCCGGGCCATCGTTCACTTGAATTCATGCAAATGTTCGGATCAATGTATTTTACGGTAACGCGGATTGCGGCCACAGTCACGTCCACCACGTACACCGAGGACCCGCGATGACGCCTCTGCTGACCGACATGCCGCCGCTGCGTACCGCACTTTTGTACTTGATCCCCGTGGGCTACGCCCTGGTTGGGCTGGCCGCGGGGTCGATCGCGAGAACGCCGCAGGCGGGCTGGCGGCTCGCGCGCAGTGGCGCGTCGCTCGCCGCTTTCGCGGCGCTGCTGTCACTGGTCTGGCTGCTGGTGGAGGGTGGGGCGCTGGCACGCGGGTCAGCGCTGTTCGCGCTCGGCGATGCCGGCAGCGTGCACATGAGCCTGCGCAGCGATGCACTCGGCGGCACGATGCTGCTGCTGGTGAGCTTCATCGGCTGGGTCATCGTGGGGTACTCGCAGCCCTATCTCCACGGCGAGCGCGGGCAGCCGCGCTACATCCGGTGCCTGATGCTGACGCTGGCCGCAGTCTCGCTGCTGGTGCTGACGAACAACTTGCTGGTGTTGGCGCTGGCCTGGGTCGGCACCAGCCTGGCCTTGCACGGCCTGCTCACTTTTTTCGACCGGCGGCCGCAAGCGCTGATCGCCGCCCACAAGAAGTTCCTCGCCAGCCGCGTGGCCGATTTGTTCCTGCTCGGCGGCTTCGCGCTGTTGGGCACGACGCTCGGCACGCTCGAGATCGACCGGGCCATCGCCGCTGCGCAGGCGCTGCAAAGCAAACCGGCAGCGCTGCAAATTGCCGCGCTGCTGATCGCTGCCAGCGCGCTATTGAAGTGCGCGCAGCTGCCGGTGCATGGTTGGTTGATTCAAGTGATGGAAGCGCCGACGCCGGTGTCGGCGCTGCTGCACGCCGGTGTCGTCAACCTCGGCGGCTTCTTGCTCATTCGCATGGGCACGCTGGTGGCCGATGTGCCGGCGGCGCAGGCGCTGCTCGTTGTGATCGGCAGTGTCACCGCTGTGGTGGCGGCGCTGGTGATGACGACGCGCATCAGCATCAAGGTGGCGCTGGCCTGGTCCACCTGCGCGCAGATGGGTTTCATGATGATGCAGTGCGGCCTCGGCCTGCACGACTTGGCATTGCTGCACCTCGTGGCGCACTCGCTGTACAAGGCGCACGCCTTTCTCGGCGCCGGTGGTGCGGTCGAACAAAACCGGCTGCGGCAGATGACGCTGCCGGAAGCGCCGCTGCGGCCAAGCATGTGGCTGCTCAGCGGCCTTGCAGGCGCGGTGCTGGTGGGCGGCGCGGCGCTGTCGTGGGGCATTCGGCCGGCCGAGGCGCCGGCGCTTTGGGCCCTGGCCGGCGTTTTGGCGTTGGCACTGACGCCACTTCTGGCGGGCTCGATGTCGCGGGCCGATGGGTTGCGGCGCGGGGGTTCGCTGGTCGGCACATTCACAGTGGCGTCATTGGTGGCGTTTTCCGTGGCGCTCGTCTACTTCGGCCTGCATGTCGTCAGCAGCCGCTGGCTCGGCACACAGGCCATGGGCGGGCCGCCGTCGTTCGCACTCGTCGCTTGGGTGCTCGGGTGCTTCGGTGCACTCTTCGTGGTGCAGGGCGCGGTGCGTGTGTGGCCGCAGGGCGCAATCGCGCGGAGGCTGTACCCATGGTTGTTCGCCGGGCTCTACCTCGATGAACTCTTCACACGGCTGACCTTTCGCGTGTGGCCGGCGCGCCTGCCACTCGCCGCAGCAACCCCGACCGCACCCGCGCTGGCAGCGGAATCCGCAACGCGCGCCACAGGAGCCCTTTGATGAACATCGCCGCCGAAGCCTCCATCGCGTCCGAGACCAGCCTCGACGCCGCCCTCGACGCAGCCATCACCGCCGCGTGCGCACGCATCGCGCCCACCTGGCCGCTCGACCGCTTTATCGCCGTCAACCCTTATTGGGGCCAACTCGAACGGCCGATCGCTGCCGCTGCCGCGCAGATGGCGGCGCTGTCGGGCAGCCCGCTGCTGATGACGCGCCCGTGGTTTCGCGCCGAGTGGAACGCCGGCCGCATCGGTCGCGAGCACCTGCAGGCGGCCATCGACGCTGCGGGCGCCGACTGCACGGTCGACGAACTGATCACTGCGCTGCCCGCCGCATCGGGCACGCCCAGCCGGCTGCCGCTGGCCACCGACCTGGTCGACTCGCAGCGTGATCTCGGTCATGCGATGGCCTGGCGCGACTACGTCACCCACCATGTCAGCCAGTGCTGTGCGGCCTACTTCGACAACGGCCAGGCCGCTTGGGGCCCCGACCGGGCCGGCGGCCTGTACCCGAGCTGGTTGCGCCAGTCGGCACACGACTTCGGCCCCGCCATGTTGATGGGCGACGCCGGCTTCACGCGCCGCCTCGCCGGCCTGCCCGGTGAGCCGCGAGCGCTGATCGCCGCCGCACTGCGCGCGCTCCGCGTGCCCGAAGCAGCGCGTGAAGCATATTGCACCGCGCTGCTGATGAGCATCAACGGCTGGGCCTCGTGGTGCGCCTATGAGCGCTGGCAAGCGCGCCTTGAGCAGGGCGACGACGCGCAGATCGTGCACCTTCTCGCGGTGCGCATGGCCTGGGAGTGGCTGCTCGACGAAGGCCACCCCGACGCCCGCGTGGCCGATGGCCTGCAGGCCACATGGCGCGACTGCGACGCCACGTTCGCCCGCCTCGAGCGCGCCTCGAGGCACGACTGGCTGTGGCAAGCCGCACTCGAGCGCAGCTACCAGGCGCCGCTGTGCCGCGGCCTGATGGCCGCGCCGCTGCCAGCCGCTGCGGCCACGGTTCCGGCCGTTCAGGCGGTGTTCTGCATCGACGTGCGTTCCGAGGTCTACCGCCGGGCGCTCGAGGCCAGCAGCGCGGCTGTGCAGACGCTCGGCTTCGCCGGCTTCTTCGCGATGTTCATCGGTTACCGCCCGCTCGGCACCGAAATGCAGCGCCCGCAGTTGCCCGGCTTGATGGCGCCCGCGCTGTGTGTCACCGATGAATGCGACGCCCCGGCGCTCGGCGAAGTTTTGGTGCAGCGGCGCCGCCAGCAGCTGCAGTGGCGCCAGCGCTGGCAAGCCTTTCGCGGCGGCGCCGGTTCGGGTTTTTCGTTCGTCGAGTCGTGCGGCCTGCTGTATGCCGGCAAGCTGTTGAAGCAGCGCCTGGGCGGCACCTTGCCGACCGGCAGCGTCGAGCAAACCGGGCTGACGGCCGACGACCGCGCCCGATTGCGCCCGCGCCTGCCGGCCATCGACTCGCCCGGCAGCCCGACGCTCGATGCACGCTGCACCATGGCCGCCACCGCCTTGGACGCGATGGGTTTGGCGCACCGGCTGGCGCGGCTGGTGCTGCTGGCCGGCCACGGCAGCCAGAGCACGAACAACCCGCACGCGGCGGGCCTGGACTGCGGCGCCTGTGGCGGCCAGACCGGCGAGGTCAACGCCCGCGTGCTGGCCCAACTGCTGAACGACGCGGCCGTGCGCCAGGGCCTGCAGGCACGCGGCATCGCAGTGCCCGAGGCCACGGTCTTCTTGGCCGGCCTGCACAACACCACCACCGACGACTTGGTGCTGTACGACACCGATCTATTGCCTGCAAGCCACGCGCCGGACCTCGACGCCTTGCGCGGCTGGCTCGCCGATGCGGGCAGGCGCGCGCGCGCCGAGCGGGCCGCGGCGCTCGGCCTCGCGGCGGTGGCCGATGACGCCAGCGCCTTGCACGCTGCATTGCAGTCACGCAGCGCCGACTGGGCGCAAACGCGCCCCGAGTGGGGCCTGGCCGACTGCGCCAGTTTCATCGTCGCCCCACGCAGCCGCAGCCGCCACCTGAACCTCGGTGGACGCAGCTTTCTGCACGACTACGCGTGGCAGCGAGACGCGGGCTTCAAAGTACTCGAGCTGGTGATGACCGCGCCGATGGTGGTGACGAACTGGATCAACCTGCAGTACCACGCCTCGGTGGTCGACCCGCAGCGCTACGGCAGCGGCAACAAGGTGCTGCACAACGTGGTGGGCGGCCACATCGGCGTTTTCGAGGGCAACGGCGGCGACCTGCGCATCGGGCTGCCGTTGCAGTCGGTGCACGACGGCGAGCACTGGCGCCACACGCCGCTGCGGTTGAGTGTTTTCATCCAGGCGCCACAGGAGCCGGTCGATCGGATCATCGCGGCGCACACCACCGTGCGGCACTTGATCGACAACGCGTGGCTGCACGTGTTCCGGCTCGACGACGAGGCCGGGTGCTGGCGGCTCATCCCTGGCGGTGGCTGGGAGCCCGTGAAGGGCTGAAGCTGGCGACGCTGCTATGCCAGCGTGGCTGTGGCCAGCAGCGCCACGCTGCCGTCGGGTCCCTGCGCCTGCAAGTCCACTGTGTCGGGGCCGAGCGTGGCCATCAAGCGCACCGGCCCCAGATCGAACAGCGGCGCCACGCCGCGAAAGTTGAATGCAGACACCGGCCGGGGCGTGGACTGCCGCACCAGTTGCAGCAACAGCACCGCGGTCAGCGGCCCGTGCACCACGAGACCCGGATAGCCTTCGACCTCCACGGCGTAGGCGCGGTCGTAGTGAATGCGGTGGGCGTTGAAAGTCAGCGCCGAGAAGCGAAACAGCAGCCGCGTGTCGGGCTGCAGCGTGCGTGACCAGCAGCCGGAGGGCGGCGGCGGCAGCACCGCTTGCACCGGCGCCGCAACGGCCGCGCCGGGCTCTCGGTAGACGATGTCCTGCTCCTCTTCTAGGCACAGCACGCCGTCCTGCATGAAGCGATAGCCGACGGTGACGAAAGCCAGCGCGCCGCTCTTGCCCGCCTTCATCACCACGTCGCGGATCACACCTTCGCGCAGCGCCGGCACGCCCACGCGCAACAACCGGTGCACCTGCATGCGGGCGCCCGCGAACATGCGGCGCGGGTACGGAATCGGCGGCAGGAACCCACCGCGCTGCGGGTGACCGTCGGCGTCGAGCATGGCTTGCGGCGCGCGCGGCAAAAAGTAGAACCAGTGCCACGGCAGCGGCAATGCGTCGCCCTCGGCGATCGGCGCGCCCGGCTCGTCGAGCATCGCTTGCGCGGCCTGCGCTTGCACCCGACACAGCGGGTCGTGAACCTGCTCCGTGCGGCCGATCCATTTCGAGAAGTCAGTTTCCATAAGCAATTCCGATGTTGGCTTCAGAAAGTCTGCGGATTTGCGCGGGAATCCACCCGGCCGCCTGCAAGGTAAGCAAATTTAACCTTAAGACTTCCGAAATCGAGCGCCACACGGCCCTGCCGACAACATCACCACCAACGCACCGAGACCGACTTTGACAGCCACCCGCCCACAGCTCGATACGCGTTCCACCATTGCCAGTGCCTGCGCGCTCGAAGGCGTCCGCGTCATCGACGTCGGCAACTTCCTGGCCGGGCCTTACGCGGCCACGCTCCTGGGCGAGTTCGGCGCCGAGGTGATCAAGGTCGAGCACCCCGATGGTGGCGACCCGATGCGCCGCTTCGGCACCGCCACCGCGGAGCCCGATGCCACGCTCGCGTGGCTGAGCGAAAGCCGCAACAAGAAGTCGATCACCTGCGACCTGCTGCAGGCCGAAGGCGTGGCGCTGTTCCTCAAACTGGTCGCGAAATCCGATGTGCTGGTCGAGAACTTTCGCCCCGGCACGATGGAAAGCTGGGGCCTGACGTGGGACGTGCTGCACGCGGTGAATCCAAAGCTCGTGATGCTGCGCGTCACCGGCTACGGCCAGACCGGGCCGTACCGCCGCCGCCTGGGTTTCGCGCACATCGCCCAGGCCTTCGGCGGCCTGAACTACCTGGCGGGCTACCCGGGCGAAACGCCGGTGCTGCCGGGCACCGTGCCGCTCGGTGACTACATCGCCAGCTTGTTCGGTGCCGTTGGCGTGATGATCGCGCTGCGGCACGCCGAGCACACCGGGCGCGGCCAGGTCATCGATGTCGGCATCTACGAAGCGGTGTTCCGCGTTCTTGAAGAAATCGCCGCCTCGTACGGCCTGCACGGCACGGTGCGCGAGCGTGAAGGTTCAGGCAGCTTCGTGGCCTGCCCGCACGGCCACTTTCGCAGCAGCAACGGCAAGTGGATCGCCATCGCCTGCACCACCGACAAGATGTTCGAGCGCTTGGCGCTCGCGATGGGCCGCCCCGAGCTGGCGTCGGCCGAGATGTACGGTCCCCAGCACAAGCGCCTGAAGGCGCGCGCCGAGGTCAATCGCATCGTCACCGAATGGGTGGGCGCCCACGACCGTACCGAGGTGCTCGAGAAGTGCCTGGCCGAAGAAGTGCCGGCCGGCAAGGTAAATTCCATCGCCGACATCTTTGCCGACGAACACTTCCAGGCGCGTGGCAATTTGGCCCGGGTGCGGGCCGGTGACCTGGGCGAGGTGGTCGTGCCCGGCGTGGTGCCGCGGCTATCGGCCACACCGGGGCGCATCGATCACCTCGGTCCGACGCTGGGCAATGCCAATGCCGATGTGCTGGGCGGCCTGCTGGGCTTGCAGGCCGAAGAAATCCGCCGGCTGCGCCAGCAGCGGGTCGTCTGAAAAGAGCTCCCCCGATGCAAGCCGCAACCAAAGCCACCCCCGCCGCGCCAGCCCTCCACGGCTTGCGGGTGATCGACATCGCAACCGTCATCGCCGCGCCCTATTGCGCCACGCTGCTGGGCGAATTCGGCGCCGATGTGCTCAAGCTGGAGCACCCCGACGGCGGCGATGCGCTGCGCCGCTTCGGCACGCCTTCGCAACGCGGCGACACGCTGACCTGGCTGAGCGAGGCGCGCAACAAGCGCTCGATGACCATCGACCTGCGCACGCCCGAAGGCGCCGAAGTGTTCAAGCAGCTCATCGCCAAGACCGACGTGCTGTGCGAGAACTTCCGCACCGGCACGCTCGAGAAGTGGGGCCTGGGCTGGGATGTGCTGAAGGCCATCAACCCGGGCCTGGTAATGTTGCGCGTCACCGGTTACGGCCAGACCGGGCCGTACAAAGACCGGCCGGGTTTCGCGCGCGTGGCGCATGCCGTCGGCGGCATCGCCTACCTCGCCGGCATGCCCAAGGGCACACCGGTGACGCCGGGCTCGACCACGCTCGGCGACTACATGACGGGCCTTTACGGCTGCCTCGGCGTGTTGATGGCGCTGCGCCACAAGGAACGCACCGGCGAGGGCCAATACGTGGACGCGGCGCTGTACGAATCGGTGTTCCGCTGCACCGAGGAGCTGGCGCCGGCGTTCGCGATGTTCGGCGTGGTGCGCGAACGCGCGGGCTCGTCGCACAACGACTTCGCGGTGCCGCACGGCCACTTCGCTACCAAAGACGGCAAGTGGGTCGCCATTTCGTGCGCCACCGACCTGCTGTTCGAGCGGCTGTCGCGCGCGATGGGGCGGCCCGAACTCGCCTCGACCGACTTCTACGGCGACCAGGCCACGCGCCTGACCCACCGGCACGACGTCAACGAAATCGTGCGCGACTGGTGCGGCGCGATGACGCGCGAAGACGTGCTGCAGCGCTGCTACGCCACCGACACACCGGCCGGCCCGCTGAACAACATCGCCGACATTTTCGGCGACCGCCAGTTCCACGCCCGCCGCAACCTCGTGACGATGGACGCGCCCGACACCGGCGAGCAAATCATCGTGCCGGCACCGGTGCCGCGCCTGTCGGACACGCCGGGCAGCATCCGCACGCTCGGGCCCAAGCTCGGCGAGCACACCGACGAGATCCTGCGCGAGGTGCTGGGCTACGACGACGCGCAGATCGCCAAACTGCGCGCGAGCAAGGCCGTCTGATGTCTGCCCCGAGCCAAGGCATCCTGCACGGCCTGCGCATCGTCGAAGGCTCGGCCTTCGTCGCTGCGCCGCTCGGTGGCATGAGCCTGGCGCAGCTGGGCGCCGATGTGATCCGCTTCGACCCGATCGGCGGCGGGCTCGACCACGGCCGCTGGCCCGTCACGGCCGATGGCCGATCGCTGTTTTGGGCCGGCATGAACAAGGGCAAGCGCTCGATCGCCGTCGACATCCGCCAGCCGCGCGGGCAAGAATTGCTGACGGCGCTGATCACCGCGCCCGGTGCCGACGCCGGCCTGTTCAGCACCAACTTTCCGGCGCGCGGCTGGCTCGCGTACGACAAGCTCGCCGCGCAGCGCGCCGACCTCGTCATGGTCAACCTGCTGGGCCGGCGCGACGGCGGCTCCGAGGTCGACTACACCGTGAACCCGCAGCTCGGCTTCCCGGCGCTGACCGGGCCGGCTTCGAGCCGCGAGCCCACCAACCATGTCTTTCCGGCCTGGGACGCGATCGCCGGCAACATGATCGCCACTGCGCTGCTGGCCGCGCTGCGCCACCGCGATCGCACCGGCATTGGCCAGCTCGTGACGCTCGCGCTGAAGGACGTGGGCCTGACGATGCTCGGGCACCTGGGCATGATTGCCGAGGCCCAGGTGAACGGCGTCGATCGGCCGCGCTACGGCAACAACCTCTACGGCGCCTTCGGCCGCGACTTCGCCACAGGCGATGGCGAGCGCGCGATGGTGGTGGGCCTGACCGACATGCAATGGGGCTGCCTGCTCAAGGCCACCGGATTGGGCGATGCGGTGGCCACGCTCGGCCGGCAACTGCAGATCGACCTGACCGAAGAAGGCAACCGCTTCCATGCCCGCGAAGCGTTGGCCGCCTTGTTCGAGCCGTGGTTCGCAGCGCGCACCCTCGCCGAAGTGAGCGCCGTTTTCGAAACCCACCGCGTCACGTGGGGGCCGTACCGCACGGTGACCCAGGCGCTTGCACAAGACCCCGACATGTCCGCCGCCCACCCGATGTTCAACCTGATCGACCAGCCCGGCATCGGCAGCTACTTGGCGCCCGCTTCGCCGCTCGACTTCAGCAAGGTGCCACGCCTGCCTGCCGTGCCCGCGCCGCTCCTCGGCCAGCACACCGACGAGATCCTGCAGGACGTGCTGGGCCTGTCCTCCGCCGAGGTGGGCTCGCTGCACGACGCCGGCATCGTTGCCGGCCCCACGAATTGAATGTCATCGACGGAGACCCCCTTGAAGCTTCCCCAAAACTTCTACAAGCCGCTGGCCATCGGCGCGCCGGCACCGTTTCGTGAACTGCCGGTGCGGCCGGAGCGCGTGGTGCACTTCTTCCCGCCGCACATCGAGAAGATCCGCGCCCGCCTGTCAGAGACCGCGCGGCAGGTCGACGTGCTGTGCGGCAACCTCGAAGACGCCATTCCGCTCGACGCCAAAGAGGCGGCGCGTGCGGGCTTCATCTCGGCGGTGCAGAACAGCGACCTCGGCGACACCGGCCTGTGGGTGCGCGTGAATTGCCTCAACAGCCCGTGGCTCCTCGACGACCTGGCGCAAATAGTCGCCGGTGTCGGCAACCGGCTCGACGCCGTGATGATTCCGAAGGTCGAAGGCCCGTGGGACATCCACTTCGTCGACCAGTACTTGGCTCTACTCGAAGCGCGCCACGGCATTCAGAAACCGATCCTGATCCACGCGCTGCTCGAGACCGCCGAGGGCGTGAAAAACGTCGAGCAGATCGTGTGTGCCAGCCCGCGCATGCACGGCCTGAGTCTGGGGCCGGCCGACCTCGCGGCATCGCGCGGCATGAAGACCACGCGCGTCGGTGGCGGCCACCCATCTTACGGCGTGATGGCCGACCCGGTCGAAGGCCGGACCGACCGCAGCTTCGTGCAGCAAGACCTGTGGCACTACACGCTGGCGCGCATGGTGGATGCGTGCGCGGCGAGCGGCATCCGTGCCTTCTACGGTCCGTTCGGCGACCTGAAGGACGAGGCCGGCTGCGAAGCGCAGTTCCGCAACGCCTTCATCATGGGCTGCACCGGCGCGTGGTCGCTGGCACCGAACCAGATCGCCATCGCGCGGCGCGTCTTCAGCCCCGACGTGAAAGAAGTTCTGTTCGCCAAGCGCATTTTGGAGGCCATGCCCGATGGCACCGGCGTCGCCACGCTCGACGGCAAGATGCAGGACGACGCCACCTGGAAGCAGGCCAAGGTGATGGTCGACCTGGCCCGCCTGGTCGCGCGCAACGACCCGGCGCTGGCGCAGGCCTACGGGTTCGAGGGCGGCGCGGCATGACGACGCGAACACCCCTCAAAACCAACGCCGGCAACTTCTTCGAAGACTTCCGCGTCGGTCAGCACCTGGTGCATGCGCCGCCGCGCACGGTGACCAGCGGTGAGGTGGCGCTGTACACGGCGCTGTTCGGTTCGCGCTTCGCGGTGAACTCATCCGACCCGTTCGCGCAAGCGCTCGGCATGCCGCGCGCGCCGGTCGATTCGATGCTCGTCTTCCACCTCGTGTTCGGCCGCACGGTGGCCGACATCTCGCTCAACGCCATCGCCAACCTGGGTTACGCCGGCGGCATGTTCGGCGTGCCGGTCTACCCCGGCGACACGCTCAGCAGCGACTCGCGCGTGGTCGGCTGCAAGCCCAACAAGGACGGCAAGACCGGCGTGGTCTACGTGCGCTCCACCGGCGTCAACCAACACGGGCAGACGGTGCTCGACTACCGCCGCTGGGTCATGGTGAAAAAGCGCGACGCCGATGCCGCCACGCCCGAGACCGTCGTGCCCGAATTGCCCGAGTCGGTGCCCGTGACCGAACTGCACTGCCCGTACACGCTGGCCGCTGGCAGCTATGACACGGCACGCGCAGGCGCCGATTTCCTGTGGGACGACTACGCGGTCGGCGAACGCATCGACCATGTCGACGGCACGACCATCGAGGAGGCCGAGCACATGCTGGCCACGCGGCTGTACCAAAACACCGCCAAGGTGCACTTCAACCAGCACATCGAGCGTGAGGGCCGCTTCGGCAAACGCATCGTCTATGGCGGGCACGTGATCAGCATCGCGCGTGCGCTGTCGTTCAACGGCCTGGCGAATGCGTTGAACGTCGCCGCCATTCACGGAGGCCGCCACACCGCCCCGAGCTTTGCCGGCGACACGATCTACGCCTGGTCGGAGGTGCTCGCCAAAGATTCGCTGCCCGGCCGCAGCGACATCGGCGCGCTGCGCGTGCGCACCGTGGCCACCAAGGACCGCGCCTGCCATGACTTCCCCGGCCACGACACCACTGCCGCGGCCGACCCCGCCGTGGTGCTCGACCTCGACTACACCGTGCTGATGCCCCGCCGCTGATGCACCGCCGCTGACGGAACCCGATGATGACCACGACCACCACCGCAGAACGCCCGGCCACGCTGCCAGAGGCCCACACCAACCCCGTGCGCACCCGGCGCGATTGGGAGACGCAGCGTGCCGCTGCGCTCGCCGACCCCGGCGCGTTCCACGGTGCCATCGCCAAACGGCAGCTGCACTGGTTCGTCGCCTCGGCAGCCGAGGGCGGTGCATGGCTCACCTTCGACGAAACGCGTCGTCTGTGGACCGGCTGGGAGGTGACCACCGGCGCGGCCCTGACGGCCGACCTGGGCGAAGCTTTCGAGCCGTGGCAGCGGGCCTTCAACTCCGATGACGCGCCGCACTGGAAGTGGTTCGAGGGCGGCTTGACCAACGCGTGCTTCAACGAAGTCGACCGCCACGTGCTCGCCGGCTTCGGTGCCGAGGCCGCGTTCTTGTTCGAAGGCGACCGCTGGGACATGTCGCAAGACGGCGGCCGCGGCGCACCGGTGGAGGCTTACGCAATCTCGCGCAAGCGCCTGCTGCTCGAGACCGCCAAGTGCGCGCTGGCGCTGCAGGCACTCGGCGTGCGCTCCGGTGACCGCATCGCGCTCAACCTGCCCAACATCCCGGCGCAGCTGTACTGGACCCAAGCCGCCAAGCGTCTGGGCGTGGTCTACACGCCGGTGTTCGGCGGCTTCAGTGACAAGACGCTTTCCGACCGCATCCACGATGCCGGTGCGCGCGTGGTCATCACCGCCGACGGCGGTTACCGCAACGCGCAGATCGTGCCGTTCAAGACCGCCTACACCGACCCTGCACTCGATGATTACGTGCCGGTGCCGGTGGTGCGCGCTGCGATCGCGCAGCGCCTGGCCTCGCTCGGTACGGAGCTGAACCTGAACGACAGCGACGCGCAGCAGCTGCTCGCCACCGTCGACGACACCCTTGCCGGGGAAGTAACGGTGCAGCGCAGCGACGCGATGCGCGGTGTGGGCCGAGCGCTGCGCGAGCTGGGCCGCCAGGGCCGGCTGAACGCCGCGGCGGCGTCGCGGCTGCGCACGGCGGTGGCAGAAGCGCTGGTGGCCACGCCACCGCGCGTCGACGCCGTGGTCGTGGTGCGCCACACCGCGCAGGCCGATCTGGTCTGGCGGGCAGAGCGTGACCGCTGGAGCCACGAGCTCACCGACACCGCGCTTGCCACGCTGCTGGCCGCAGCCCGCACCGCTGGTTTCGACGTGGCCGACGAGGCCGCGCTCATGACCTTGCCCGATGCCGACTTCGTGCGCGCGGTGTGGGCCAGCAGCCCACCCACGCCGCTCGATGCCGAGTACCCGCTGTTCTTCATCTACACCTCGGGCTCCACCGGCAAGCCCAAGGGCGTGGTGCACGTGCACGGCGGCTACACCGCGGGCGTGGCGCACACCATGAAAGTGGCGTTCGACGCGCGGCCGGGCGACGTGGTCTACGTCGTGGCCGACCCCGGCTGGATCACCGGCCAGAGCTACATGCTGAGTGCCACGATGACCACGCGCTGCACCGGTGTGCTCGGCGAAGGCGCGCCCACCTTCCCGCATGCCGGGCGCTACGCCTCGATGATCGAGCGCTACCGCGTGCGCATCTTCAAGGCAGGCGTCACCTTCCTGAAAACCATCATGGCCGACGCGCAAAACGCGCGCGATGTGCGCCAGTACGACCTCTCCAGCCTGCGCGTGGCGACCTTCTGCGCCGAGCCCACCAGCCCCGCGGTGCAGCAGTTCGGCATGGACCTGATGACGCCGAACTACATCAACAGCTACTGGGCCACCGAGCACGGCGGCATGGTCTGGACCCACTTCTACGGCAACGCCGATTTCCCGCTGCAGGCCGATGCCCACACCTACCCGCTGCCCTGGATCGCAGGAGACGTGTGGGTCGAAGACGCCGACGCCGCGCGCAGCACCTTCACGCCCTGGCAGCGCGACCCGGCCGCCGGCGGCGTGGCCTGGCGCCGCGCGGCTCTCGACGAAAAAGGCGAGATCGTCATCGCTGCGCCTTACCCGTATCTGGCGCGCACGGTCTGGGGCGACTCGACCAATTTCCGCGTCGAGGAAATCGGCGGCGGTGTGCGCGTGCAGACCGGCTGGAAGGGCGACGGCGAGCGTTGGTCCAGCACCTACTGGAAGCGCTGGCGCGGGGCATGGGCCTACACGCAGGGCGACTTCGCCGTCAGCTACCCCGACGGCAGTTTCAGCCTGCACGGCCGCAGCGACGATGTCATCAACGTCAGCGGTCACCGCATGGGCACCGAAGAGATCGAAGGCGCCATCCTGCGCCACAAGGCGCTCGACCCGGACAGCCCTGTCGGCAACGTCATCGTCGTCGGCGCGCCGCACCGCGAAAAGGGCCTCACGCCGCTGGCTTTCGTGAAACCGGCCGCCGGCCGCAAGCTGACGCAAGACGATCGTCGGCGCCTGGCCGACCTGGTGCGCAGCGAGAAGGGCGCAGTGGCCGTGCCGAGCGACTTCATCGAGGTCAGCCAGTTCCCTGAAACGCGCAGCGGCAAGTACATGCGGCGCATGGTGCGTGCGCTGGTCGAGGGCACCGACGTTGGCGATGCGTCGACCCTGAAGAACCCCGAAGCCATCGGCGAACTGCAACGCGTCATCGGCGACTGGAAGCGCAAGCAGCAGCTTGCCGACGACCAGCAAATGTTCGAGCGCCACCGTTACTTCACGGTGCAGTACAACGCGGTCGCAACAGTGCAGGGCGCACAGCGCGTGGCTACCGTGACGGTGACCAACCCGCCGGTGAATGCGCTCAACGAACGCGCGCTCGACGAGCTGACGGTGGTGGTCGAGCACCTGTCGCGCCGCGACGATGTGGTCGCCGTGGTCTTCACCGGGCAGGGCACCGCCAGCTTCGTCGCCGGCGCCGACATCCGGCAATTGCTCGAAGACATCCACACGCTCGACGAAGCGCGCGCGCTGCCGAACAACGCGCACCTGGCCTTCCGCAAGATCGAACGCATGGGCAAGCCCTGCATCGCCGCGATCCAGGGCGTGGCGCTCGGCGGCGGCATGGAGTTCGCGCTGGCCTGCCACTGGCGCATCGCCGAGCCCACGGCACGCTTCGGCCAGCCCGAGATCCGCCTGCGCCTCTTGCCCGGCTACGGCGGCACGCAGCGGCTGCCACGCCTGCTGGCCACGCGCCGCGGCGAAGCAGGCTTGCGCGACGCGCTCGACCTGATCCTCGGCGGCCGCAACATCGGCGGCGCCGAGGCGCTGGCGCTCGGTGTGGTGGACGAGCTGGCCGGTGCGTCGTCCGATGTCCTTTCTGCCGCTCATGCACGCATTCGCGAGTACTTGCAAGGTGGCGAAGCAAGCGCACTCGGCGCCGCCATGCGCGAACGCCACGACGGACTGGTGGCGTGGAACCTGCCGGCCGCGGAGTCGCTCGACACCGCGCTGGCCGACGACCATTTGCAGCAGGTGCATGCACAACTTTCATGGGCCGGCCGCGGCGAGGCGCGCGACCGTGCGCTGCAGGCCATCCGCACCGGCTGGACCGAAGGGCTCGACGCCGGCCTCGCGGTCGAAGCCGAGCTGTTCGCGCAGGCGGTGATCGACCCCGAAGGCGGCAAGACCGGCATCCGGCAGTTCATGGACAAGCAGAGCCCGGCGCTGCCGATCCGCCGCGACGGCGTGAAACTGGTTGCCGAACACGACGCCTTTATCGCCACGCAAACGACGCAGGGTGGCCTGCTCGAGCGCGGCGCGCCGTTCTATCCCGGCATCACGCCGCTGCCGGCATGGCAGTACGCTTTCGGCGTGCCGCGCGACCCGGCGACCGGCGAGCCGCGCTTCGGCGCGCCGCGCACCAGCGAGGTCGAGTTGATCGTGTCGGTGGAGCTGCCGGAGCCGAACGAGGCATTGGTCTACATGCTGGCCTCGGAAGTCAACTTCAACGACCTCTGGGCACTCACCGGCATCCCGGTTTCGCCCTTCGACAACCACGAAGAAGACGTGCAGGTCACCGGCTCGGGCGGCGTGGCACTGGTGGCCGCACTCGGCAGCGAAGCCAAACGCGAGGGCCGCCTCAAAGTGGGCGATCTGGTGGCGGTGTACTCGGGCCAGACCGAGTTGCTCAGCCCGTTGGCCGCGCGCGATCCGATGTATGTCGGCTTCTCGATCCAGGGCTACGAGACGCGCACCGGCAGCCACGCGCAGTTCCTCGTCACGCAGGCGCCGCAACTGCATCCGCTGCCGGCCGACCTGACCTTGGAGCAGGCCGGCAGCTACATCCTGAACCTGGGCACGATCGTGCGGGCGCTCTTCACCACACTGAAGATTGCGCCGGGCAAGGCGTTGTTCGTCGAAGGCTCGGCCACCGGCACCGGCTTGGAGGCGCTGAAGAGTGCCACCCGCGCCGGCTTGGCAGTGACCGGCGGCGTGTCGAGCCCAGCGCGCGCCGCGTTCATCGCTATGCAGGGCGCGGCAGGCGCGCTCGACCGCACCGAGGCGCGCTTCGCCGGCCTGTACACACCGGTGCCCGAAGCCGATCCCGCGGCGTGGGAAGCGGCCGGCGTTCCGCTGCTCGACGAATACCGGCGTCAGAACGGTGGCCGGCTGGCCGACTACGCCGTCTCGCACGCTGGCGAGACCGCTTTCCCGCGCAGCTTCCAGTTGCTGGCCGAAGGGGGTTCGCTGGCGTTCTACGGCGCCTCGTCCGGCTACCACCTCACGTTTGTCGGCAAGCCCGGTACCGCGTCGCCCGAGGCCATGCTGCAACGCGCTGGCGCCCGCGCCGGCGAGGCCGTGCTGCTGTACTACGGGCCGGGCAGCACCGCGTTGCTCGACAGCACCGGGCTCGAGATGATCGAGGCCGTGCGCGCCATCGGTGCGCGCACCGTGGTGGCCACGGCCACCGACGCGCAGCGCGAGTTCGTGCAGTCGCTCGGCTTCGAGGACGCGGTGGCCGGCGTGGTGTCGATCGAAGACATTCGCCGTCGTCAGGGCGACAATTTCGATTGGCCTACGACCATGCCGCGGCTGGCCGACGCGAAGGCCGACATCGAGACTTTCCGCCACGGCGTGCGCGACTTTCAAGACCGCACGCTCAAGCCCTTCGGCGCCGCGGTGGGCGCGCTGCTGAGGAGCCCCGACAACCCGCGTGGCGCGCCCGATCTGGTCATGGAACGCGCCGGCCACGACGCGCTCGGCGTCAGCACCGCGCTGGTCAAGCCCTTCACTGGCCGCGTGGTCTATTGCGAAGAAATGTCGGGCCGGCGCTACGCCTTCTACGCGCCGCAGGTGTGGACGCGCCAGCGCCGCATCCTGATGCCCACGGCCAGCATCCTCGGCACGCACTTGTGCAACGCCTATGAGGTCACGCGCATGAACGACATGGTGAGTGCAGGCCTGCTCGACGTGACCGAGCCCACGGTCGTGCCGTGGCACGAACTGCCCGCCGCGCACCAGGCCATGTGGGACAACCGGCACCAGGGCGCGAACTACGTCGTGAACCACGCGCTGCCGTCGCCCGGCCTGCGCAGCAAAGAAGCGCTGTTCGAAGCCTGGGCCGCCGGCGAGCGCGCCTGACGCCGCAGAGGCGCCCCGCACACCGCACACCGCACACCGCACACCCGCACATGCCCATCCAATCGTGACTACCGGGAGACTTGAGATGTCCAAAACCATGACCGCATCACCGGCGACGGCCGCCGCCGATGCCATCGCCAATACACAACCCGGCCGCCTGGCCGGCAAGGTGGCGCTGATCACCGGCGCCGCCGGCAACCTCGGTGGCGAAATCGTGCGCCACTACCTGCGCCAGGGCGCCGTGGTCGTGCTGTCGGGCCGAACGCAAGCCCGGCTGAATGCAGCGCTCGACGCCGCGCTCACCGACACCGGCGTACCGCCGACACAAGTCGACGCCGTGGTCATGGACGGCGCCGACCCCGACAGCGTGCGCCGCGGCATCGCCGAGATCGTGGCGCGTCACGGGCGGCTCGACATCCTCGTCAACAACGCCGGCTCGGCCGGGCCGCGGCAGCCGCTCGAAAAGGTGCCGCTGACCGGCGACGAACTCGACGCCTTGCGTGCCGACGGCGCAACCGACACCGAGACCCTGGCCGACGCGATGCGCAACATCCTCGGAGTCTCGTGGAACATGCTCCGCGCGGCGGCGCCGGTGCTGCGACCCGGCGCCTCGGTAATCAACATCTCGACCATCTTTTCGCGCACGCAGTACTACGGCCGCACCGCTTACGTGGTGCCGAAGGCGGCGCTGAACGCGCTGTCGCGCCAGCTCTCCGAAGAGCTCGGCGCACGCGGCGTTCGCGTCAACACCGTGTTCCCCGGGCCGATCCGCAGCGAGCGCATCCGCAGCGTCTTCGCCACGATGGACCAGCTCAAGGGCGCCGAGCCCGGCGCCACCGCGGGCGAGTTCTTCGACCTCATGACGCTCGAGCGCCCCTTCGACGATGCGCCGCCGCAAAAAGATTTTCCCGTGCCGCGCGACGTGGCCCACACCTGCGTCTTCCTGGGCAGCGACGAGTCGGCGGCCTTCAACGGCCACGACTTCGAGGTCACGCACGGCATGCGCGTGCGCAAGGAAAGCCGCAGCACGTGGGTCAACCGGCCGACGATGCGCACGGTCGATGCGCACGGGCAAACCGTGCTCGTGGCTGCCGGCGACCAGGTGGCCGATGCGGTCGGCATCGCGCGCCTGCTGGCCGAGGTGGGCGCGCATGTGATCCTGGGCTTGGCGCGCGAGTCCGACTGCGCGCTGGCGCGCGACCGGCTGGCCGGCCTGCGCTCCGATGAGCGCATCGACGTGCGGGTGTTCGACCGCGTCGAGCCCGCCACCATGGACAGCGCGCTGGCCGAAGACCACGGCGGTCCGATCACCGGCGCCGTCATCTTGCCGGCGCACGGCGCCGACCGTTTCACCGGCAGCCTGGCCGCTGCGAGCGACGGCGACATGGAGGCCTTCGTCGATGAAGAACTCGGCGGTGCCATTGCCGTGGCGCGCAAGCTCAGCCGCTACTGGAAAGACCGCGACGACCTGACGCAAGAGCCGCGCTTCGTCTTCGTGACCAACGGCGGTGATGGGGGCGGCAGCAGCGAACGCGCCGGCAGCGGATTGGCCTGGGCCAACATGCTGCGGTCGTCGATGGAAGAACTCATCCGCGTCTGGCGCGACGAGAGCGAGGTCGACGTGCGCCTGGGCCGCCGCGCTTTCCGCGAATGGGGCAACCAGATCATTCGTTACGACAACACCGAGGCCGAGAGCCTGCCATTCACCGCCGGCCATGCCGCGCGCCTTTTGTTCAAGGAGCAGCGCATCCGCCAGGTCAACCTGTACCTGCCGACAAGCATCGTCGAAGCCAGCGGCGCGCGCCGCGCCACGGTGGGTTTCACAGAAAACCTGGCTGGCCTGCACATCGGCAAGGTCGCCCTCATCACCGGCGGCTCGGCCGGCATCGGCGGCGCGGTCGCGCGGCTGCTGGCCCTCGGCGGCGCCAAGGTGATGCTGGCAGCCCGCCGCGAGAGCGAATTGCTGGTCACGCGCGCACGGATCGTCGGTGAACTCGAAGACATGGGCTACTCGGGTGCCGAGCGCCGCGTGGGCATCCTGCCCGGCGTCGACGTCGGCCAACTCGAGACGCTGGCGCCGGCCGTGAAGGCCACGCTGGCTGCGTTCGGCCGCATCGACTACCTCATCAACAACGCTGGCGTTTCGGGTGCCGAGGAGATGGCAGTCGACATGAGCGTGCAGGCCTTCAACGCCACTCTGGACGCAAATCTTGTCTCCAACTACGCGCTGATGCACGAGGTGCTGCCGCTGATGAAAGCGCAGGGCAGCGGCTACATCCTGAACGTGTCGAGCTTCTTCGGTGGCGAGAAGTACCTTGCCGTGGCCTACCCCAACCGCAGCGACTACGCGGTGAGCAAGGCGGGTCAACGCGCGCTCGTCGAAAACCTCGCGCGCTTCCTCGGGCCCGAGGTGCAGATCAACGCCATCGCGCCGGGCCCCGTCGAAGGCGAGCGGCTCAAGGGCGTGGGCACGCGGCCCGGCCTGTTCGAGCGCCGCGGCCGTTTGATCCTCGAGAACAAGCGCCTGAACGCCGTGCACAGCGCCATCGTCAAGGCGCAGCGCCGCGGGCAGCGCGTGGGCGCGTTGCTGGAGCGCCTGGCGGCCAACGACGTGCCGATGCTTGCGATGGACACCGACGCGCCCTCCGAGCTGCGCGAGCTCGGTGTGGCCTGCCACAAGGAGCGTGGCGACGCTTCGAACTTCGGCAACTACCTGCTCAGCGCCGCCATCGGCCGCCGCCTGCTGGCGCGGCTGCGTCTGGGTGGCCTGCTGCTCGACGACGACCAATGGCAGCACTGCGCCGAGGACGACTGGCTCAAGCGCCTGCCGCCCGACGACCAGCCCTTCCTGCCGCTCAAGAGCATCCAGGACGAAGCGGCCAAGGTGCGCAACGGCGTGCTGTCATTGCTGCACCTGGGCAAGATGCCGACCGAGACCGAAGTCGCGCTGGCCACCGTTTATTTCCTCGCCGATCGCGCCGTCAGCGGCGAGACCTTCATGCCCTCGGGCGGCCTGAGCCTGGAGCGCTCGATCACCGAGCGCGAGTTGTTCGGCAGCGCCAAGCGCGAGCGCCTCGAGATGATGCGCGGGCGCACCGTGTGGCTGATCGGCGAGCACCTGGTCGAGTACCTGGCCGAAGCGGCGCGCCAGCTGGTGACCGAATGCCATGTCGGCCGCGTCGTGTTGCTGACGCAAACCGAAGGCGGCGCGGCTGCATTGCGCGCTGCGCTGCGCGATGTGCCGGCCGACCTGCTGCACACCGCGGCGGTCGAAGGCGACCTCGAATCGGGCATCGACGCCGCGTTGCGCCTGCACGGCTACCCGGCCACGATCGTGAGCACGCCGTTCGCGCCGCTGCCGGCCAAGCTGCAAGGTGGTGACGGTGCGGGCACGCTCGACGCCGCGGAGTTTCGCCAGATGGTGCAGGACCAGCTGACGCACCAGTTCCGCGTGGCGCGCAAGGCCAGCCTGATCGACGGCACCCAGCTCGTGCTGGTCTCGCCCGACGTGCCGGCAGGCGCCGACCCCACGGGCGCGTGCTTCGCGATGGCCAACTTCATCAAGACCACGCTGCACGCCTTCACCGCCACCTTGGCGGTCGAAAACGAACGGCTGGTGCACGACGTGCCGGTGAACCAGATCAACCTGACACGCCGCGCGCGCAGCGAGGAGCCCCGCAACCAGGCCGAGCACCTCGAGGAAGTGCGTCGCTTCGGCCGCGCCGTGCTGCTGGCCGGCGCGCCGCTGCCCGATGCCGAGGACTCTCGCTACCGCTCGCGAATCTACCGGGGCATGGCGATCACGGTTTAGGTTGTCGTGTCCGATGCGGCGTTGCATTCTTTCGCCGCAGGATCGCCCGCACGTTCAATCCGCACTCGGATCGATCAGCATCTTGGCGCCTGTGTTGCGCATCGCGTAGGCGGCGATCGCATCGAGCGACAGCGCTTCGCGCAGCGACAGGGTGCGCGCGTAGTGGCTTGCGAACGTGGTGTGCAATTCGGCGACGACCCGCTGCTTCAGGCGATCCGATGCGGGCGTGCCGATGCGCTGCAGGAACGGAAACATCAGCCAGCCGCCGACGCCCCAGGTCATGCCGAAGTTGCGCTGGAGTTCGGTAGGCCCGGTGTCGAGCCCGCCGTAGATGTAGACCTGCTTGTGCACGTTGCTGCCGTAGCGGCTGTACTCGGTCGCGCGGCGGGCGATCGAGGCCTCCATTGCGGTCAGCACCTGGCCCGCGAGGCGGCCACCGCCGATGGCGTCGAAGGCGATCGTGGCTCGCGTCGCGACCAGCGCTTCGGTGAGGTCGTGCATGAACGAGGCCGCACTGCTGTCGCAAACATGTGCAGCACCCAGGCCGCGCAGCAACGCGGCTTGCTCGGGCTTGCGAACGATGTTGACGAGGCCGATGCCGTCCGCCTGGCAGATGCGGTTGAGCATCTGCCCGAGGTTGGAGGCGGCTGCCGTGTGGACCAGCGCGCTGTGGCCTTCGAGGCGCATCGTCTCGGTCATGCCGAGGGCGGTCAGCGGGTTGACGAAACACGAGGCGCCTGCTGCCGCCGACGTGCCTTGCGGCAAACGCAGGCAGGCTGCGGCGGACACGGTGCGGTGCTGGCTGTACATCGCGCCGCCGAGCACCGCGACGGTCTGCCCCAAAAGCGACTGCGCCAGCGCCGAGCTGCCCGCGGCCACCACCGTGCCCGCGCCCTCGTTGCCCACCGGCAGCGACTGGCCGACGCGCGCCTTCATCGCAGCCAACGCGCGCTCGGGCACGCTCGCGCTGATCACGGGGCGGCCCGGCGCGCCACCCACGGTGGCCGTGCTCATGTCGGCGGCACCGAAGAGCAGGCCGATGTCCGACGGGTTGATCGGCGTGGCCTCGATGCGCACGACGACCTCATCGGCTTGTGGTGCCGGCACCGCGGTGTCGACGAGTGACAGCTCCAGTCGCCCTTGTGCAGTGATCAGCGAACGCAGTTGCAGGCTGCTCGTGGGTGCGGACATGGTGTTTCTCCGGTGGGTTGAAAAGCCGGGTTCGGCTGCGCGGATTGTGGCCATGCAGCGCCGTGCCGTGAGAAACACGCGCATTCGACAGGCCCATTCGCCGAACGACGCCAACGCGACCGCGCCGCGGCTCGCCGCACGACACACTCCACGCTGAGCGATCTGCCGCAACTCACCGCAACTCACCGAGACGAACCCATGAACCGAGTCCTTGCCCACTGCGGCGCCCGCTACCCCATCCTGCAGGCCCCCATGGGCTGGATCGCACGCAGCGCGCTCGCCTCGGCGGTGTCGCAGGCCGGTGGCCTGGGCATCATCGAGACTTCGTCGGGCGAGACCGCCAACTGCCAGCGCGAGATTCGCGCGATGGTGGCGAGCGGCCTGCCGTTCGGCGTGAACCTGCCGATCCGTTTTTTGAAAGACGACGCGATGCTGCGTTTCGTTTGCGGTTCGGGCGTTCGCTTCGTCACCACCTCGGCCGGCAGCCCAGCCAAGTTCATCGCACCGCTCCACGCCGCGGGCATCGTCGTGTACCACGCGGTGCCCACGGTGGACACCGCATTGAAATGCGTCGACGCCGGCATCGACGGGTTGGTGGTCGAAGGTGCCGAAGGCGGCGGCTTCAAGAACCCGGAAGAGGTGAGCACGCTCGTGTTGCTGCAGGCCATACGCGAGCGCGTGGCGGTACCGTTGATCGCGGCGGGCGGCATCGTCGACGGGCGCGGCATGGCCGCCGCCTTCGCGCTCGGTGCCGAGGCGATTCAGATGGGCACACGTTTCGTGGCCAGCACCGAGAGCCCCGTGCATGTCCACTACAAGAATGCGATCGTCTCGGCCGAGGCCACCGGCACCTGGGTGCTCAACAAGCGCGCGACCCCTTGCATCCGCGCGCTCAAGACCGAGTACACCGAGCCGATGCACGCCTCTGGCCTGCTGGCCACTGACGCCTTCGCGGGCATCCAGAAGGTCTACTTCGGTGGCGACATGAACGCGGCCCCGGCGTTGGCGGGCCAGTCCGCCGGGCTGATCCATGCGGTCGACTCGGTGCAGTCGATCATCGACGCCACGGTGGCGGAGTTCTTCGCGATCGGCGAACGCATGGCCGGCATGGCCGAAGCGCGCAGCTTCGGCTGAGCGGCTGGTTACTTCAGCGGGATCACCGTGGCCCGGTCAACCGGCACTGCGGTGATGCTGTTTTTCGGCGAGCCATCGATGACGCGGTCGGAGTAGGTCAGGTACACCAGCGTGTTGCGCTTCTTGTCGACCATGCGCACCACGCGCAGCTTCTTGAACAGGATCGACAGCCGCTCGTTGAAGATTTCTTCTTGCACCGCGAGTGGCTTGGGGAAACTGATCGGGCCGACCTGGCGGCAGGCGATCGAGGCCTCGGCCTTGTCTTCTGCCAGACCGACCGCGCCGCTGATGCCGCCGGTCTTGGCGCGCGAGACGTAGCAGGTGACGCCTGCGACGCGCGGGTCGTCGTATGCGTCGACGACGATCTTGTGATCGGGGCCGATCAGCTTGAATACGGTGTCGACCTCGCCGATCGATTCGGCACGAGCAGGCAAGACGCAGCCGACAAGCAGTGCGGCGAGGGTGGTGGCGATGGCGGGTGTGTTCACGAAGGCTTCCGTTTTCAGCGTGGTTGGTATTGCGTGTTGCCGAACAGCGTGTCGCGCGATTTGTCGTCGAGCAACGGCTTGCGCTGCGAGGCCAGCACCTCGACGCCGCGCTGCACCGCCGGCCGCGCCGCGATCTCGTCGAACCAGCCTTTGAGGTGAGGGTAGTCGACCCAGTCGATGCCCTGGTTCTTCCACGAGCGCAGCCACGGGAAGATCGCGATGTCGGCGATGGTGTATTCACTGCCGGCCATGTACTTGACCTTGGCCAGCCGCTTGTTCATCACGCCGTAGAGCCGCTTCGCTTCGTTGGTGTAGCGGTTCACCGCGTACTCGATTTTCTCCGGCGCGTAGATGCGAAAGTGATGCGCTTGGCCAAGCATCGGGCCAACACCCGCCATCTGGAACATCAGCCACTCCAGCATCTCGTAGCGCCCGCGTGTGCTCGCCGGCATGAAGCGGCCGGTCTTGCCGGCGAGGTACATCAGTATTGCGCCCGATTCGAAGAGTGAGATCGGCGCGCCGTCGGGGCCGTTCGGGTCAACGATCGCCGGGATTTTGTTGTTCGGGCTGATCGCCAAAAACTCCGGCATGAACTGGTCGCCCGCGCCGATGTCAACGGCGTGCGCGCGATACGGCAGGCCGCACTCCTCCAGCATGATGTGAACTTTGTGCCCGTTCGGCGTGGCCCACGAATACACTTCGATCATGTCTGCACTCATACCGTCCTCGATGCGTTGCCTGTGTGAAGAGCGACCACTCTAGTTGATCGGGCGCGGCGATGCTCGAATCGTTGAAACGCTTGTTCTCGCGCCGCGGCGATGACCACGATCTGAGCGAGATCGAGGCCTGGGCCCAGCGGCGCGGTCACGGCTTCAAGCGGGTGCGCGGCACCGACGGTTTCGTGATCGACGGCCTGCTCGAAGGCAAGCCGTGGCGCATCGAGTGGGGCCCACCGCAGCGGCCGTACATCGAAGGCCACGAACTGCGTTTTCGCATGGAGCTCGATCTGCCCGGTGACACGCAGATGCTGGTTCTCACGCGCCCGCTGATGGATTCGCTGGAGCGCAAGACCTTCGAAGAGTTCACCGACAACGTGCAAACGCAAATCAGCACGAAAACGCCTGAAGAAATGCGCTGGTTGGTGATGTTCCCGAAGGTCAACCTCGCGAACATGAAAGCGTTGCGCGCGCGTTTCGGCGCCATCTCGAGCGTGCCTGCTGCCGGGCTCTCATGGATCGAAGGGCCGCTTGCCAATGCGCTCGTGCAGGCCGCGAACGAGTGGCTGCGCGATGAGCAGCCTTTCGTGCTGATGACCTTGCGCGGCCGCGTGTATTTGCGCATGCAGCTCGGCTCGCCCGAGCCGAAGTCGGTGGCCGCTGCACTCGCACTCTTCGAGACTGCAGCCGCGCAGGCCGTGCGAGCCGCTGGTGGGCCGGTCGATCACGGCGGCGATATCCGGCGCGGTGGCCGCAGCACAGCTTGGCAGAGTTTTCCGCCCGATGAAGCGCCGAAAGATTGACGGGTCGCACACCGCGCGACCCGCCGGTTCACATCAGGCGTATTTGCCGAGCTCGAGTTTGGCGATCGCGTTGCGGTGAACTTCGTCAGGGCCGTCAGCGAAGCGCAGCGTGCGCGCGGCCGCGTAAAAGCCCGCGAGCGGAAAGTCTTCGCAAACACCGCCGCCGCCATGCGCCTGCATTGCCCAGTCGATCACCTGCAGCGCCATGCTCGGCGCCACGACCTTGATCATCGCGATCTCGGCCTTCGCGGTCTTGTTGCCGGCCACGTCCATGATCCACGCGGCCTTGAGCGTCAACAGCCGCGCCATGTCGATGCGGCAGCGCGCTTCGGCGATGCGCTCACGCGTCACGCCTTGCTCGGCCACCGTCCGGCCGAACGCGACGCGCGACGATGCACGTTTGCACATCAGTTCGAGCGAGCGCTCGGCCAGGCCGATCAAGCGCATGCAGTGGTGAATGCGCCCCGGCCCGAGCCGGCCTTGCGCGATCTCGAAACCACGGCCTTCACCGAGCAGGATGTTGCTCGCCGGCACACGCACGTCGTCGAATGAGATCTCCATGTGGCCGTGCGGCGCGTCGTCGTAGCCGAACACCGAGAGCGGGCGCAGCACCTTGATGCCTTTTGTGGCGGCCGGCACCAGGATCATCGATTGCTGCGAATGGCGCGGCGCCTCCGGGTCGGTCTTGCCCATGAAGATGTAGATCTGGCAGCGCGGGTCGCCGGCGCCGCTGATCCACCACTTGCGGCCTTGGATGACGTAGTCGTCGCCGTCACGCTCGATGCGCGAGGCGATATTGGTCGCGTCGCTCGAAGCCACCGCGGGCTCGGTCATCGCGAAGGCGCTGCGGATCTTGCCGTTCAGCAGCGGCTCGAGCCATTGCTGCTTGTGTTCGGGCTTGCCGTAGCGCTCGATCGTTTCCATGTTGCCGGTGTCGGGTGCCGAGCAGTTGAACACCTCCGAGCACCAGGGCACGCGCCCCATGATCTCGGCCAGCGGCGCGTAGTCGCTGTTCGAGAGGCCGAAGTCGCGGCCGTTGTGGGCCGAGCCCTCGCCACCTGCAGTCGGCGGCAGAAACAGGTTCCACAGGCCGATCGCGCGCGCCTTGGGCTTGAGTTGCTCGATCGTGTCGAGCGGCGTCCAGCGCTTGCCGGCCGCGGTGTTGGCAGCGATCTCGGCTTCGAAACGGGCCTCGGCCGGGTAGATGAAATCGTCCATGAACTTCAGCAGCTTGGCCTGCAGTTCGAGGGTGCGCGGTGAGTAGGCGAAATCCATTCGGGTCTCCTTTGGGTGAACGATGTCAGGCTTGTTGCGCCAAGGCCCAGCCCATTTCGGCAAGCGGTCGCGCACCAGCACCAGCTTGCCTTGCTTGCGCGCTCGACGCTGTCCCCATCTCGACACGTTTTGCAATTCCTTGCAGGATGCCGGCGAGGCGGAACAGGTTGTAGGCGAGGTAGAAGTTCCAGTCGGCCATCACCGCGTCGGCATCTTTGCCTCGGCCGACACGGCCGGTTCTTTCGCAATAACGCCGCACATAGGTTTTCTCGTCGGGGATGCCGAGTGCGGCCAGATCGAGCCCGCCGATCCCGCGGAACTGGCCGGGCTGGATGTGCCACGACATGCAGTGGTAACTGAAATCGGCCAGCGGGTGGCCGATGGTCGAGAGCTCCCAGTCGAGCACCGCGATCGCGCGCGGTTCGGTCGGATGGAACATCACGTTGTCGAGCCGGTAGTCGCCGTGCACGATCGAGATTTGTGTCTCGTCGCGCGCGCTCGCAGGCATGTGCACGGGCAGCCACTCGATCAGCCGTTCCATCTCGGGAATCGGTTGCGTGATCGACGCGAGGTACTGCTTGGTCCAGCGGCCGATCTGGCGCTCGAAGTAGTTGCCGGGCTTGCCGTAGTTCGCGAGGCCGACCTTGTGCACGTCGACTTGGTGCAACGCTGCGATCACGCGGTTCATCTCGTCGTAGTACGCGGCGCGCTCGGGCTTGGGCGTGGCAGGGAGCGACTGATCCCACAGCACGCGGCCCGGCATGAATTGCATGACGTAGAAGGCGCGGCCGATCAGGCCTTCGTCTTCGCAAAGCAGGTGCATCGTCGGCACCGGCACGTCGGTGCCGCTGAGTGCGCTCATCACAGTGAACTCACGGTCGATCGCGTGCGCCGAAGCGAGCAGTTTGTCGGCCGGGCCGGGCTTGGAGCGCATCACGTAAGACGCAGTCGGCGTGATCAGTTTGTAGGTCGGGTTCGACTGCCCGCCCTTGAACTGCTCGACCGTCAACGGGCCTTCGAAGCCCTCGAGCTTCGCTTCGAGAAACGCCTGCAGAACACCTAGGTCGAAGGCGTGCGATTCGGCGACGGGTTTGGTCCCGGTGTTGGCTTCCATGGCGTCAATCTGGTTAAAAACTATCGGACTGTCGGATTTTCTGACGATCAGCGCCCGGCCCCAGTGCCTCGGCGCGCTACTTGCTGGAAATGGCCAGCAGCTTTTCTTTGGACAACACCACCAGCCGCGTCGGCTCGATGCGTACGGCACCATCGCGCTCGAAGCCCTTGAGTTCCTGGTTGACGCGCTGCCGCGAGGCGCCGAGCAGTTGCGCCAGGTCTTCTTGTGCGAGCTGCAGACCGATGCGAATCTCCTCGCCCTGAGCGATGCCGTAGCTACGCGCGAGCAGCAAAATCTGCTTGGCCAAACGTGACGAGAGCGGGCGCGTGTTCAGGTCTTCGACAGCATCGAACATCAGCCGCAAGCGCCGGCAGTTCAAGCGCAGCAAGGCCTCGTACAACTCGGTGTGTTGCGACAGCAGTTCCTTGAAGCCGGCCTTTCGGATCACCAGCAGCGTCGTCTCGCCATGCGCGTTGGAATCGTGCGTGCGCGGCAGGCCATCGAACAGCGAGATGTCGCCGAACCAGGTACCGGGCTCGACGTACGTGAGTGTGATTTCTTTGCCCGAGAGCGAAACCGAACTGACGCGCACCGCGCCTTTGGCGACGGCGCACCATTCTTCGGCTGAGCCGCCGCGTGTCGAGAGCATCGCGCCATCGCTCATGCGCCGCACCACGGCGCGTGACAAGATCGCAATGCGCAGCGGTGACGAAAGTCTGGAAAACCAAGAGCCGGCGTCGATGTTGGAGCGTTCGGCGAGTGTTAGAACGGCGGTAGTCATGGTGAGTCGCTGATGTGACAGCCTCCACGCGCCGTCCCCACCTATTGTGTACGACAGCCAAGCCCCTTCGGAGACAAGCCATGATCCCTTCGACACTCGAAATCTCCAGCCGGAAAGGCCAGGTCAGCCCTGAAGAATGGCAGACCCGGGTCGACCTCGCAGCCGCCTATCGCCTGGTCGCGATGTTCAAGTGGGACGACCTTGTTTTCACCCACATCAGCGCACGCGTGCCGGGCCGCCACGACGAGTTTTTGATCAACCCCTACGGTCTGATGTTCGACGAGATCACCGCGTCGAGCCTGATCAAGGTCGACGCGCAGGGCAACAAGCTCGACCCCTCACCCTACGACGTGAACCCGGCGGGCTTCACGATCCACAGTGCGATCCACGCAGCGCGCCATGACGCGCAATGCGTGCTGCACGTGCACGCGCTCAACGGCATCGCGGTATCCGCGCAAAAGGGCGGAGTGTTGCCAATCTCGCAGCAGTCCATCTTCGTGCTGTCGAGCCTGGGTTACCACGGCTATGAAGGCGTGGCGCTTCGCGACGACGAGAAGCCGCGGCTCGTGGCCGACCTCGGCCCCGACAACAGTTTTTTGATTCTGCGCAACCATGGGCTGCTGACGCTCGGCAGCACCATTGCCGATGCCTTCCTGAACATGTACCTGTTCGAGACCGTGTGCACGATTCAGGTTCGGGCGATGGCCGGCGGCACCGAACTGATCAGCGTCGACTCGCGCATCATCGCCGGCGCGCAGCAGCAGGCGAAGCAGGTCACGCGCGGCATCGGTGGCGGTGCACTCGCATGGCCCGGCTTGCTGCGCAAGCTCGACAAGGCCGACCCGAGTTACCGCACCTGATGCGCGAAAGGCTCGCTACTTGAATTGCGGCGAACGCTTTTCGAGGAATGCGTTCAGCCCTTCGGCGCCGTTGTCGTGAAACAGGTTTTCGACGAAGTGATCGCGTTCGGCATCGAGTTGCGCGTTCAGTGAGCGGCCTGCCGCCTGCCGCACCAGTTGCTTGCCGCTCGCGATCGCGTTCGGCGCCATGGCGGCTAGCCGATCGGCGAGGCGCAGCGCCTTGGCGACCGCGTGCCCACGATCGGCCACCGCACTGACGACACCCCACCCGTGCAGTTGCTGCGCCGTCACCGTTTCGCCGAGCCAAACGAGTTGTTGCACGAGCGCTCGCGGCAGCGCTTGAGCAAGGGCCGAGGTGGCGCCGCCGTCGGGCGACAGGCCGAGCCGGCCGTGCGACAGCATGAAGCGAGCGTCCTCGGCGGCCACGATCAGGTCGCAGGCCAGCGCGAGCGAAAAGCCGGCACCGGCCGCTGCGCCCTCGACTGCCGCGATCACCGGCTTCGGAAAAACCTGCAGCGCATCGATGAGCTGGTTCAAGTGCTCCAACATCTCCACTTGTGCTGGCGGCCCCTCGCGTCGGCGCGCCAACAGGCCCTGCAGATTGCCGCCGGCACAGAAGTGGTCGCCGTCGCCGCGCAGCAGCACGCAACGAATTTCCGGGTCGGCCTTGGCGGTGTTCAGCGATTCGATGCCGGCGGCGATCACCTGGTGCGACAAGCTGTTGCGCGTGCCCGGATCGCTGAGGGTCAGTACCAGCGTGGCGCCGATGCGTTCGGTGAACAGTTCGGCGGTCATGGGGGTGAGTCCGATCGATAGATTTGGGAGGTGTTTTGCGTTCAATCGAGGCGGGTCGAAAGGTGCTGTCGACTGCGCGAGGAATTGTGTCACGCAGAGCCTGTTCACCGGGCGCGCAGGCCCGGTTCGGTGGTGGCTTCATGCTAGAGTGCCAGCGCTTTCTTGCAGCGATGACCACCCTCCGACACCCACCCCGCATGCGCGCAGTTTCGACCTTAACCGCGACCCTCGCGATCGGCACTGCGCTCTGGCTCGCCGCCTCGCCTTCACACGCGGTGGGCTTCGGGCGAATCAGCAATTCGACCCAACTCGGCCAGCCACTGAACTTCAGCGCCGGTGTGCGCCTCGACCTCGACGAAGTGCTGCCGCGCGAATGTGTTTCGGCCGAAGTGCAATCGGGCGACAACAAGCTGCAGCCGCAGCAGGTTCGCGTCACGCTCGAAGGCCCGGTCGATTCTGCCGAGCGCAGCATTCGTGTCACCACCACCGCGCTGATCGACGAGCCGGTGGTCACGGTCAGCGTCACGGTCGGCTGCGGTGCCAAAGTCGCACGCAGATTCGTCGTCTTCATCGACCCGCCGCTCGTCAATGCCGCGCAGACCGCGCCGGTCGACAACCTGCTGCCGCAACGCGCGGACTCGCAGGTCGCGCCGATCGTGACGATGGTGCAGGGCGGCGATGCGCCGGCCCGAGGCGCCCCGCGCGCCGAGCGCAGCACCGCATCGGCCCGCGACCGGGCGCGCGCATCGACTCGAACCACTGCCGTCGAAAGCGCGGGCGGTGGCGCCGAGCCGTTGGCGGCGCGGCCCGACAAACCCAAGCGCCCGACCGCCTCATCGCGCCAGCCGAGCGCTGCGCGCGCCGCGCCACCGGGTGCCCGGCTCCAACTCGAAACGGCCGCTCCGGTCGCGGCACGCACGGCCCTTGCGGCTGCCTCGTCCGCAACGCCTGCACTTGTTGCTGCACCGGCGCCGGCGGCCGCTGATCCAGCGTCGTCCGTGAAGCGCGACGACGCTGCCGAACCGATCACCAAGGAGCGCCAACGCATTCAGTCGCTCGAAGACGGTCTCGCAAAAGTGCGCAGCGAATCTCAGGCCACGCAGGCCGCGTTGGCAGCGTTGCAGGTGCGATTGAAGGCGGCCGAAACCGAGCGCTACGCGAATCCGCTGGTGTATGCGCTGGCGTGGGTGTCTGCGTTGCTCGCGCTCGCCGTGGCGGCGCTGTGGTGGCGTCAGTCGCGTGCCAGCCGCTCGGGACAGTGGTGGTCCGGGCCGGCACCGGCGTCTGCGTCACCGGGCACCCGAATCGTCTCTGTGCCGGTCGCCGCGGTCGAAGTGTCGGCCCCGCAGCCGCTCGACTCGCCGCAAACGGCTGCGCATGGATTCGCTGTTTCCACCCTCATCGAAGAAGACCCACCGCACCCGTTGTCTGCGCCGGCGACCGTGCCCGCACCGATCACGGTCGAACCGACGCGCGAGTTGTCGGTCGAAGAGTTGATCGATCTGGAGCAACAGGCCGAATTCTTCATCGTGCTCGGTCAAGACGAAGCAGCGATCGAGCTGCTGATGAGCCACGTGCGCAGTGACGGCGGCATCAGCCCGCTGCCGTACCTCAAGCTGCTCGAGATCTACCGCCGCCGCGGCGACAACGACGCTTACCAGCGCATCCGCGAGCGGTTCAACCGCCGCTTCAATTCGTACGCTCCCGACTGGGATTCGGACCTGCAACAAGGCCGAGCGCTCGAAGATTACGCTGACACGATCGCGCGCCTGCAGCAACTCTGGGCCGCGCCGGTGCGCGTGATGGAAACGCTCGATGCGTCATTGTTCCGTCGCAACAAGACCGACGAAACTTTCGACCTGCCGGCCTACCGCGAACTGCTGTTTCTTTATTCGATCGCGCGCGATCTCGCCGAGCATGCGGGCGTGCTGCCGAACACCTCGATCGACTTGTTGCTGCCACTCGACGACCCCGGTGAGGAGCCGATCGCGCGCCTCACGCCGACCACGCAGTCGGCCGACTTCTCGCACAGCGACTTGATGACGATGCCGCTCGACCTCGACGTTTCCTTCGGTTCGGCCAACACGCAAGGTCTGGAGACGATGCCCTCGGCGCCGCGGCGATCGAGCGCGTCGCAATTTTCGACCGGCTCCAATTTCATCGACTTCGATCTCGATGCGCCGGCCGAACCGGTGAAGCCGCCGAAGGTCAGCGGCAACCGCTGAGGCGCTGATTCGACAACTTCAGAGTTTCGCCAAGCGGTCGAGCGCGAGGTTCAGCGTGTCGTCTTTCTTGGCAAAGCAAAAGCGCGCGATGCGCTGCTCGAACCCACCGCGGTAGAACGCTGCGAGCGGTATCGCCGCCACTCCGATCTCCGTCGCGAGCCAGCGGCAAAAATCGGCCTCGGACAGATCGCTCGCTTCCGAATAATCGACGCACTGGAAAAAGCTGCCGCGCGTTTGTAGCGGGCGCAACCGCGTTGTCGCGAGGCCATCCAAAAACAGATCGCGCTTGCGCTGATAGAACGCTGGCAGTTCGAGGTGGTGCGATGCCTCTGCCATGTAGCTCGCCAGCGCGTGCTGCACCGGCGTGTTGACCGTGAACACGTTGAACTGATGCACCTTGCGAAACTCGGCCATCAGCGGCGCGGGCGCGGCCACGTAGCCCACCTTCCAGCCGGTCACGTGGTAGGTCTTGCCGAAGCTCGAGACGGCAAAGCTGCGCTGCGCCAGCTCGGGGAATCGCGCCACGCTCTGGTGCGCAGCGCCGTCGAAGACCATGTGTTCGTAGACCTCGTCGGCAATGACCAAGATGTCGGTGTCGCGCAGCAGTGCCGCCAGTTGCGCCATGTGCGCTGCGGTCCAGACCGTGGCACTCGGGTTGTGCGGCGTGTTGACCACGATCGCCCGGGTGCGCGGCGTGATCGCGGCGCTGATCTTTGCGAAGTCGGGCTCGAACGTGCCCGGCGTGAGCGGTACATGCACCGCCGTGCCGCCCGCGAGTTCGATGTTGGGTTCGTAGCTGTCGTAGCACGGGTCGAGCACGATCACTTCGTCGCCCGGATGCACGACGGCCAAGATGATTGTGATGATCGCCTGCGTGGCACCGGCGGTGACTGTGATCTCGGTGCCGGGGTCGTAGGCGTGGCCGTACGTCGCGGCGATCTTGGCAGCGACGGCTTCGCGCAGCGCCGGCACGCCGGCCATCGGCGGGTACTGGTTCAGACCGGCACGCATCGCGGTGTTCACGGCGTCGATCAGGCGCGGGTCGCAGTCGAAATCGGGGAAGCCCTGGCCGAGGTTGACGGCGCCATGCTCGTGCGCGAGCGCCGACATCACGGTGAAGATGGTCGTGCCGACGTTCGGCAAGCGGCTCGCGATCGATGGTGTGTGAAACGTGCTCATCCTTGCACCACTGGGTTCAGAGTTGATAGTCGTCGGCCTCGCCTGCCATCGCGCCGGTAATCAGCTTGCGGCTCAGCCGGTCCGACAGCATTTCTGCGAAGGCGTAAACGAACTCGCGCAGGTAGGCGCCGCGCTTAAACGCAATGCGCGTGACGTTGGTGCCGAACAGGTGGCCGACCGGGCGCGAGACCAAATCGCCGCCCGGCGGGTCGTCACGAACCGCCGCCTCGGCGACGATGCCCACGCCCAGGCCGATGCGCACGTAGGTCTTGATGACGTCGGCATCGATCGCTTCGAGCACGATGTTGGGCTTGAGGTTGCGCGCGGCGAATGCTTGATCGACGCGCGTGCGGCCGCTGAATGACGGGTGGTACGAGACCAACGGCAGCAGCGCCAGATCTTCGAGTGAGATGCGCTCGGCCTGCGTCAGCGGATGACCCGCCGGCATCACGACCGCGTGCCGCCATTCGTAGCAGGGCAGGCTGACGAGATCGGGCATGTCGGCGAGGGCTTCGGTCGCGATGCCGATGTCGGCCACCTCATCGCGCACCATGCGCGCGACCTGTTCCGGCGAGCCTTGGTGCAGCCTGATGTTGACTTTGGGAAAGCGCTTGCGCAGCTGCGCCACTGGCTCGGGCAAAAAGTAGCGCGCTTGGCTGTGCGTGGTCGCGATCGACAAGGTGCCCGCGTCCTGCATCGAGAACTCTTCACCGATGCGCTTCAAGTTGCCGACCTCGCGCATGATGACCTCGATGCTTTTGAGCACCTGCTGACCCGGCTCGGTGATGCGGCGCAGGCGCTTGCCGTGGCGCGCGAAGATGTCGACGCCGAGTTCGGCTTCGAGCTCCAGGATCGCCTTCGAGATACCGGGCTGCGAGGTGAACAGCGCCTTCGCGGTCTCGGTCAGATTCAGGTCACGGCGGGCGGCCTCTTGCACGAAGCGGAACTGGTGCAGGTTCACGGTGCGGCTTCGCTCGTCGAGAGCACGGCGGCGTGTGCCATCGCCTCGATCACACTGTCGACCTCGCCGATCGCGCGTTGCAGACGCCAGCTGACCTGCGGGTGCGCGGCGCTCAGCTCGGCCAGCAAGGCAGGCAGGTCCTTGCGCACGTGGCCGCCCGCGCCGAGGAACAGCGGGACCACGTCGACTCGGGCGCAGCCCGATGCGACCAGTGCCTCGCCGGCCTCGCGCAGAGTCGGCGTCATGAACTCGAGGAACGCGAGTTGCACCGCCGCGCCCGGTTCGCGCTCGCGCACGCGGCGCGCCACGTCATCGAACGGCGTTGCCCATCGCGGGTCGCGCGCGCCGTGCGCGAACAGCAAAATGCCACGTTTGCTCATCGGTACCTCACCAGCCAACTGAACGCGGCCAACGACAACAACAAATACAGCGCGCTAGGTGCTGCGGCGACCATCCACGGCGTCCAGTCGCGCAGCAGCCCGAGGTGGCCTGCAACGTTGTTCAGCAGCACGAAACTGATGCCCAGCATGATGCCGCCGAACACCTTCAAGCTGACGCCGCCGCCGCGCGCATGCATGTACGCGAACGGCAGCGCGAGGCCCACCATCACGAGGCAGGCGAACGGGTAGAGCGCGCGTTTCCAGAATTGGATCTGATGGCTCTGCGCGGCCTGCTCGTTGTCTGACAGGTGAACGATGTAGCGCGCCAGATCGATCGTCGACATCGAGCTGACGGGCGACACAGCCGCTGCGACCACCGCTGCCGACAGGCTGCTGCGCCAAGCCAGTTCGGGCAATTTTTGCTCGGGCACCTGCACTTGTGTCTGCACCGTCGCTGGCGCACTTTCGTGGCTGGCCTTGTCGGCGGTCCAGCGCGTCACCGTCACGTCTTTCAGCGCCCAGGTCTGGTTCGTTTCGACTTGTGCGCTCACTGCACCGATGCGCCGCAGCAAGCGGCCGTCGCCGTCGAACTCGAAAATTCGGATGTCGTGCAGCAAGGTTTTTGGCCCGGCCGACCCGACGTTTATCGAGTAGCTGCGTTCGCCGTCGGGCGTCATCACATGGTCTTTGAGCCACGCGCCCGAGCGGCCGAGTTTCAAGCCGCCTTTGTACACGGCCTGTACCTGCCTCGCCTGGCGCTCGCTGAGCGGCGCGAGGTAATCGCCGACGACGAAGGTCAGCACGCCGAACACCATGCCGAGCGTCGCGAGCAGCGAGAGTGCGCGCCATGGCCCGAGGCCGCCGGTGCGCAAGATCGTGTACTCCGACGACTGCGCCATGCGCGAGAGCGTGTAGATCGTGCCGATCAGCACCGCGATCGGCGCGACCTCGTAGAAGTGCCCGGGCACCAGCAGCAGCGAATACAGCGTCGCCTGGACCATCGTGTAGCCGTCCTGGCCGACATCGCCGAGTTGGTCGATGAAGTCGATGAAGAACGACAGCGACAAGAACGCTGCGGCGACGAACGCAACGGCCGTGACGATGTCGACATAGAACAGCCGGCGAACGGTCTTCATGCGCCGGCCGCTCCGGCCGTCAGGCGTGCGCGCCAGCGGCCGCGGCGGTTGCCGGTCTCGCGCCACCACAGCAGTCCGATCGCGATCAAAAAGGCGCCGCCGTGCGTGAGCGCGAGCGCCGCACCCATGCTCACCTTGCCACCCGCCACCCAGGCTTGCGACAAGTTGATGGCGTTGTAGTAGGTCGCGAAGGCGAGCAGCGCGAACAGCAGGTTCCAGTTGCTGGCGCGGCGCGGGTTGGTGGCCGAAAGGCCGATGCCGAGCAGCATCATGTTGGCCGCGCCGAACAACAGGCCGAGCCGCCACACCAGTTCGCCCTGGTTGCGCGCGGTCGGCTCCTGCAGCAGCGCGAGGCTGGTGCGCGCTTTCGGCGGCAGGTCGTCCATGCCCGAGATCACGCGCTCGCCGGCGCGTGCGCTGTAGCCCTCGAAGCGTGCGCGCGTCTTGTCGCCGGTCTTCATGTTCTCTTCGTTTTGCTGGCCGCGGGTGAGCTGCAGAAAACGGTCGTCGCCGACCAGCTCGATGCGGCCGCTGCGCGCCGAGGTGACCGATTCGGAATCGGGCTGCGAGTTCAGGATGAAAACGTTGCGGCCGGTGCGGCTGTCGGCTGCGTCGCGCTCGATGAAGAACACGCGCTTGCCGTCGTTCGAGGTCTGAAACTGGCCGGGCGTGACACGCGACAGATCGGAGCGTCGCTCGAAGCGTTCTTTGAGCTCGACGCCGCGCTGGTTCTGCCACGGCCAGACGAACAACGCCAGCAGCCCGATCACCAGCAGCACCGGCCAGCACACGCGCAGCACGGGGCGCACGAAGCGCGTCAGGCCGACGCCACTGGCGAACCAGATCGTCATCTCGCTCTCGCGGTACATGCGCGAGAGCGTGGCCACCACCGCGATGAAGAGCGACAGCGCCAGCATCGTCGGCAGGTGGCCGAGCGCCACGTAGCCGAGCAGCAGGATCACGTCTTGCGGTGCGACTTGCCCGCCCGCGGCTTGGCCGAGCGTGCGAATCAACATCATCGTCAGCACGATGGTGAGGATCACCACCAGGGTGGCGCCGAAGTTGCGCGCCAGTTCTCGGCGCAAAGTGGAATCGAATAACATCGTCGGCTCGTCAAAAGGACCCGCCGATTATGGACTTTCGTCATCAGATTTCGTCTCCCGATGCCCTGGCCAGCCACACGTGCGACGCGCTCGTGCTCGTCGTTACCGGCGACGCCGTCGACCCGGCGCTCGATGCGCCGCTCGCCGCCGCGCTCAGCGATGCGCTCGCGCACGGCGACCTCACGCTCAAGGCCGGCAAGAGCATCTACATCCACCGCCCGGCGGGCATCCGTGCGGCGCGAGTCGCGTTCGTGGCGGCCGGCGGGTCGACCGTGAAGGCCTTCAAGGCCGCAGTGGCCAACGGCATCAAGCTCGTCAACAGCAGCGGCGCCAAGCACGTTGCAATTGGCTTGGCCGGCGCGGGTTCGTTGACCGATGCACATGCCGAAGCGGTCGTCACCGCCGCGCGTGAATGCACCTATCTTTACCGCCACACCAAGCCGAGCGCGGTCGCCGCATCGAAGCTCGACAAGGTCACGTTGCTGTGCACCAAGGCCGATGTGAAGGCGGTGCAGCTCGGCGTGGCGCGCGGCCACGCGATCGCCGCTGGCGTGAACCTCGCGCGCGAATGGGCGAACCGACCCGGTAACCACTGCACGCCGACGCACTTGGCCGACGTGGCCAAGAAGCTCGGCAAGGAGTACGCGCTGAAGGTCGAGGTGCTCGACCGCAAGGCTTGCGAAAAGCTCGGCATGGGCTCGTTCCTGTCGGTCGCTCAGGCTTCGACCGAGCCGCTGCGCTTCATCGTCGCGCGCTACGATGGCGCGCCCAAGGCGCAGGCGCCGGTCGTGCTGGTCGGCAAGGGCATCACGTTCGACACCGGCGGCATCTCGCTCAAGCCCGGCGGCGAAATGGACGAGATGAAGTACGACATGGGCGGCGCGGCCAGCGTGCTCGGTACGCTGCGCGCGATCGCCGAACTCAAACCCAAGCTCAACCTCGTGTGCATCATCCCGTCGTGCGAGAACATGCCGGCCGGCAACGCGGTGAAGCCGGGTGACGTGGTCACGAGCATGTCGGGTCAGACCATCGAGATCCTGAACACCGACGCCGAAGGCCGGCTGATTTTGTGCGACGCGTTGACCTATGCCGAGCGCTTCAAGCCAGCGGTCGTGGTTGATGTGGCAACGCTCACCGGGGCTTGCGTGATCGCGCTCGGCCACCACCACTCGGGCCTGTTCACGGCTGACGACAAAGTCGCCGGGCATATGCAGGCGGCGAGCGAAAAAAGCCTCGACCCGTGCTGGCGCATGCCGCTCGACGAAGAGTACGACGCGGGCCTGAAGAGCAACTTCGCCGACATGGCCAACATCGGCGGCCGCCCGGGCGGTGCGATCACCGCGGCGATGTTCCTGAAGCGCTTCACGGCCAAGTACCCGTGGGCTCACCTCGACATCGCCGGCACCGCTTGGAAGTCGGGTGCCGCCAAAGGCGCAACCGGCCGGCCGGTGCCGCTGCTGACGCACTTCGTGTTGGCGCAGGTGGGCTGACAGCGAGCGCCGCGTCGGGCCTGGCATGACAGAAGTGAGCTTTCATTTCAACGTCGCGGATCGGACGGACTACACCTGTCGTCTGGTGCGCAAGGCGGTGCGCTCGGGTGCGAGCGTGGTGCTCGCCGGACCGGCTTCTGCGCTGTCGCACTTCGACCGGGCGCTCTGGACTTTCGACGAACTCGAATTCTTGCCGCATGTGGTGCTCCGCGATGGCGAGGCGGTCGCCGAACGGCTGCGCGCGATCCGCGTCTGGCTGCTGCCGGACGCGAGCCACGCCGAGCACCACGACGTGCTGGTCAACCTCGGCGTGGAAGCGCCGGCGGGTTTCGAGAGCTTCGGCAAAGTGATTGAAATCGTCACGCCGGATGAAGACGATCGAGCCCAGGCGCGCGCACGCTGGAAGCACTACGCAAGCCGCGGTTACGCGATCACTCAGCACGGAGCGACGCCGTGACGGTCAGCGGCGCACTGCCGCCCGCGCGCGTGCCCACGTTGACCGAGGAGGTCGCGTGGCCGCTGGGTGCCCCGCCCGCATTTGGTGTGGGCCAGTTTCACTTGCCGGCCATCGATGCGCAGCCTGCAGAGGCCGACATCGTCGGCCACCCGATGCCCCTTCGGATCGCAGACGAGGCGATGATCGAAGGCGTGTTGATCGAAGTTCAGCGCCAGGTCGAACTGATGCTCGACTACCGCTTGCGTGAAGTGCTCACCCCGCTGCTCGCGCGCGCCGCCGACAGCATCGTGCGCGAGGCACGTGCCGAGCTGGCATCGACCTTGCGTGACTTGGTGGCTCGTGCGGTGGCGCAAGAACTGGCGCGTCATCGCACTCGTTGACCCGCGCGTTATGGGTGGGCCGCGATGGCCCGAAAGCTTGGGTCCACCGGGCATTCGCCACTATAGGAATAGCGATTTTTTGCGGTATTGTTCCGCGCGTTGAGACATCAACCGTTACTTTTTGTTCGAACATTCCATCTGGAGGTTTTGCATGCAAGTCAAACTGAAAACGATCGCCGCCGCAACCATGGTCATGTTGGGTGGTGCTTCGTACGCCCAAGACATGGTCGTGAAGATCGGTCACGTCGCACCGACCAGCGGCGCGATCGCCCACCTGGGCAAAGACAATGAAAACGGCGCCCGCATGGCCATCGACGAACTCAACGCCAAGGGCGTGATGATCGGCGGCAAGAAGGTCAAGCTAGAAATGATGGCCGAAGACGACGGTGCCGATCCGAAGCAAGGCGCTGCAGTGGCGCAAAAGCTCGCCGACGCGAAGGTCGCCGGCGTGATCGGCCACCTGAACTCGGGCACCTCGATTCCAGCCTCGAAGATCTACTCGGACGCCGGCATTCCGCAAATCTCGCCGTCGGCAACCAACCCGAAGTACACCCGCCAGGGCTTCAAGACCACCTTCCGTGTGGTCGCCGACGACGTGCACTTGGGCAGCACGCTCGGCAAGTACGCGGTCAAGGAACTCAAGGGCAAGTCGATCGCCGTGATCGATGACCGCACCGCCTACGGCCAGGGCGTCGCCGAGGAGTTCACGAAGGCCGTCAAGGCCTCGGGCGGCGCGATCGCCGACACGCAGTTCACGACCGATAAAGCGACCGACTTCACTGCCATCCTGACCCAGATCAAGTCGAAGAAGCCCGACGTGGTGTTCTTCGGTGGCATGGACGCCGTGGCGGGCCCGATGATTCGCCAGATGAAGCAACTCGGCATCAACGCCAAGTTCATGGGCGGCGACGGCATTTGCTCGGGCGAGTTGCCGAAGCTGGCCGGTGGTGCGATGGCCGACGGCCAGGTCGTGTGCGCCGAAGCTGGTGGCGTCGAAGGCGAGCAGAAGGTCGGCATGGAGAAGTTCCGCGCCGACTACAAGAAGAAGTTCGGCATCGAGGTGCAGGTCTACGCACCATACGTGTACGACGCGACCAACGTGCTCGTCGCCGCAATGGTCAAGGCCGGTTCGGCCGATCCGAAGGTGTACCTGCCGGTGCTGGCCAAGACCGAAGGCTACAAGGGCGTGACCGGCACGATCGGCTTCGATGACAAGGGCGACATCAAGAACGGCGCGCTGACCTTGTTCACCTACAAGGCCGACAAGCGCGACCAGATCGCCGTGGTTCGATAAACAGCGGCTTCGCCACTGTGCAACGGGGCGCCTTCTGGCGCCCCTTTTCGTTCTATCGGTGTGAAGTCAGCGCGTTGTGACCGCACGCGCGGCCGCTACTGCATCGTCGGTTGATGGAGCACACCAAAACGATCTGCCAGTGCGGCGAGGCGCTTGTCGAGCGTCCACAACTCGGCCACGGGCGAGATCAGCGTCGACGCCAACAGCATCAGATCGATCAGACCGCAGCCGAGACCGTAGAGTTCTTCGCGCTCGATGAGGTCCATCACTTCGGGCAGGCTTGCCTGCTGGGTTTGCCGAAGCAATCGCAAGTCGCGGAGTGTTCGAAGCCGTGGTGCCGGCGGCGTCCCGCAGGCGAGCTCGGCCAAGACCATCGGATGCGTCAATGCCGACTCCGAAGCGAGCAGTTCGACCATCGCCGCGTTGCGCCGTCGGAAGTGGTCGACCCACACCGAGGTGTCGACCAGGACGCCTCTCACCGCGACGGCCGACCGCGCTGCCGGGGCACATCCGCCATCGCCGGTGCGGTTCCTCCCAGGGCAGCAAGACGCCTTGCCGCCTGGACACGAACAAATGTCTTGATTGCCTCACGGAACAAATCGGCCTTGTCCATGGTTGGTTCCGCCACTTCCAGGGCCATTTCGTAAAGATCGTCGTCAATCGTCACCGTCGTCCGCATTGCCTTCTTTCGCCATCACAGAAGATGCAAATATGCATCTGTTTTGACATCTTCACAAGCAATCGGCGATCCGCTCATCAATCCACGGGCAACACATTGCGTTCGGCGGAACTGGCGTTTCTCGCCATCGCTGTCAAAGGCGGATATTTGCCCCGGCCGCAGCGAGCAACAACAAGCAGTTCGCCGGAACCGGCAAAGCGACTTCGCCCTGTCCGTGCCAAGCCCCGAGACCGGTCGGGTGCGTGGTGTCGAGCAGCACCTGCCACACGCCGGCCGGCAACATGAAGTGCGTGTCGCCGGCGTCGGCGTTGATGAGCAGCAGCAACGGCGCCGCGGCGCGGCCGGGTTCGCCGATCAGGCAACCGAGCACGCGTGCCGATGGGTCGGACCACGCGTCGCCATGCAAGCGCTCGCCGTCGTGCGTGAGCCAGGCCAGATCGTGCAGGCCGAGCGGGTCGGTCAGGCCGCTGTACCAGCGGTTCGCGAACGGCATTGCAGCGCGGCGCAGAGCGCACACGCGCGCGGTGAAGGCGATCAGGTCGGCGTCGGCCGTGGCCCAGTCGATCCAGGTGACCTCGCTGTCGTGGCAATACGGGTTGTTGTTGCCACCTTGCGTGTGACCGAGTTCGTCGCCGGCGCACAACATCGGCGTGCCTTGCGCGAGCAGGTTGGTCGCGATCACAGCCCGCTGCAAGCGGGCGCGCAGCGTGTCGATCGCCGGGTCGTCGCTCGGGCCTTCGATGCCGCCGTTGAAGCTCAGGTTGTTGCCTGTGCCATCGGCGTTGTTTTCACCGTTGGCGAGGTTGTGGCGGGTGTTGTAGCTGAGCAGGTCGCGCAGCGTGAAGCCGTCGTGAGAGATCACGTAATTGATCGACTCGGCGGGTGCGCGGCAGCGCGCTTGGTAAATGTCGCTCGACCCACACAGCCGCTGCGCGAAGCCGCCGCGTGTGCTCGGGTGGCGCAGCCAAAAGCTGCGCACGTCGTCGCGGAACTTGTCGTTCCATTCGGCCCAACCGTTCGGGAAACCGCCGACCTGGTACCCGCCGGGGCCGAGATCCCATGGCTCGGCGATCATCTTCACGCTGGCGAGCACCGGGTCTTGCGCGACCGCGGCGAAGAAGGCGTGCTGGCGCGTGAAGCTGCCATCGCCACTGCGGCCGAGCACGGTCGCGAGGTCGAAGCGGTAGCCGTCGACGTGCATATCCTCCACCCAGTAGCGCATCGAATCCATCACCATCTGCAGCACGCGCGGGTGGCTGAGGTCGACCGTGTTGCCGCAGCCGGTGTCGTTGACGTACTCGCTTCGGGCGTCCGGCGGCAGGCGGTAGTAGCTGGCGTTGTCGAGCCCCCTGAATGCAATCTGCGGCCCGAGCGAATCGCCCTCGGCGGTGTGATTGAAGACAACGTCGAGGATCACCTCGATGCCGGCGGCGTGCAGCGCCTTGACCATGTCGCGGAACTCGCGGCGCGTGGCCGCACCGTCACCTGGCGCACACGACAGGCGCGGCTCGACCGCGAAAAAACCGATCGTGTTGTAGCCCCAGTAATTCGTCAGGCCCGCCTTGGCCAGCCGTTCTTCGTCGACGCGCTGGTGCACCGGCAACAGGCTCACCGCGGTGACGCCGAGCCGTTGCAGGTGCGCGATCGAGGCCGGGTCGCCGAGGCCGGCGTAGGTGCCGCGCAGCGCCTCCGGCACGGCCGGGTTGCGCATCGAGAAGCCCTTGACGTGCAGCTCGTAGATCACGCTGTCGGCAAGTGCGGTGCACGGCGCGCGGTCGTCGCCCCAGTCGAACGCGTCGTGCGTGACGCGGGCCTTCAGCGCCGTGGCCGCGTTGTCGCGCGTGTCCATTTGCCGCGGGTGCGTGCGGTCGGCGGCGAACTGTGCGTCGGACCAGTCGAAAGCGCCGACGATCTCGCGTGCACAAGGGTCGAGCAGCAGCTTGGTCGGGTTGAAGCGGTGCCCCTTGTCGGGCCGCCACGGGCCGTGCGCGCGCAGGCCGTAGACGAGGCCGGGTTCGGCGCCTGCAAGGTGGCCGTGCCAGATGTCGCCGGTGTGGCCAGGCAACGGCAGGCGCGCGATCTCGCGCGTGCCGTTCGCGTCGAACACGCACAGGTCGATCGCCTGCGCTGTGGCCGAGAAGACCGCGAAGTTGACGCCGATCGAGTCGACGTGCGGGCCGATCGGCCAGGGCTTGCCGGTGGTGAGCGCGCCGGTCGCCGACGCGACCGCGTCTGCCCCTTCGGCGCTCAGGCTTTCCATTCGAACATCACCGTAGCGAGAGGCGGCAGGTCGATCACGATCGAGTGCGATTTGCCGTGCCACTGCTGCGCTTGTGCGGTCGCGGCACCGAGGGCGGTGCCGACGTTGCTGCCGCCGTAGTGCACCGAGTCGGTGTTCAGGCACTCGCGGTACACGCCCGCGTTCGGCACGCCGACGCGGTAGCCGCGCTGCGGCATGGGTGTGAAGTTGCAGATGATCACGATGCAGGTGCCGGCATCGGTGCCGCGCCGCACGAAGCTCAGCACCGAATGCTCGGCGTCGCCGTGGTCGATCCACTCGAAGCCGTCGGGCGTGAAGTCGCGTTGGTACAGCGCCGGCGTGGCGCGGTAAAGCGTGTTCAGGTCGCGCAGCAGCTTGCGAACGCCTTCGTGCAGGTTGGTGGGCGTCGGGTCGTCGAGCAGGTGCCAGTCGAGGCTGCGGTCGTGGTTCCACTCGCGGTCCTGTGCGAACTCGCAGCCCATGAACAGCAGCTTCTTGCCCGGGTGCGCGAACATGTAGCCGTAGTAGGCGCGCAGGTTCGCGAACTTCTGCCAGCGGTCGCCGGGCATCTTGGTGAGCATCGAGCCCTTGCCGTGCACCACCTCGTCGTGCGAGATCGGCAGCACGAATTGTTCGGTGTAGGCGTAGGCGAGGCTGAAGGTCATTTCGCCATGGTGGTGCTTGCGGTGCACCGGGTCGCGCTGCATGTACTGCAGCGTGTCGTGCATCCAGCCCATGTTCCATTTGAAGTGGAAGCCGAGGCCGCCGGCGTAGGTTGGCTTCGAGACACCGGGGAACGCGGTCGATTCCTCGGCCAGCGTGATCGCCTGCGGCCGCTCGCCGCCGACGACCTCGTTCATGCGCCGCAAAAAGGCGATCGCCTCCAGGTTCTCGCGCCCGCCATGCTCGTTGGCGACCCACTCGCCGGCCTTGCGGCTGTAGTCGCGGTAGAGCATCGAGGCGACCGCGTCGACGCGCAAGCCGTCGACGTTGTAGCGCTCGAGCCAGTAGAGCGCGTTGGCGACCATGAAGTTGCTGACCTCGGTTCGGCCGAAGTTGTAAATCAGCGTGTTCCAGTCTTGGTGAAAACCTTCACGCGGGTCGGCGTATTCGTACAGGTGCGTGCCGTCGAATTCGGCCAAACCATGCGCATCGGACGGAAAGTGCGCCGGCACCCAGTCGAGCAGCAGGCCGAGGCCTTCGGCATGGCAGCGCTCGACGAAGCGCCGAAACCCTGCCGCGGAGCCGCGGCCCGCGGCTTCGTCCGCGGGCGTGCCGAACCTCGAGGTCGGCGCATACAGGCCGATCGGCTGGTAACCCCATGAGCCGTCGAAAGGGTGCTCGCTGATCGGCATCAACTCGAGGTGCGTGAAGCCCATGTCGCGCGCGTACGGCACGAGCTCGCTCGCGAGCTCGTCCCAGTTCAGCCATCGGCCATCGGGGCCGCTCGTGTGGCTGTGCTTGCGGCGCCACGAGCCGAGGTGAACCTCATAGATGCTGACCGGCGCATCGAGCGCGTTCGCGCGCTGCCGCGCCGAGGATTGCGGCACCATCGACGGCATGCGCGCGACCACGCTCGCGGTCGCGGGGCGCAGCTCGCATTGCAGCGCGTACGGGTCGGCCTTTTGCGGCAGCACGTGGCCGTCGCGGGCGCGGATCTGGTACTTGTACTTCGCGCCGACGCCGACCGCAGGCAGAAAAATCTCCCACACGCCGCACTCGCTTCGCAAACGCAGCGGGTGGCGGCGCGCATCCCACGCGTTGAAGTCACCGACCACGCTGACCTGCGAGGCGTTAGGCGCCCAGACCGCGAAGCTGGTGCCGGCCACGCCGAGCATCACGCGCTGCGTTGCGCCGAGCACCTCGAACGGCCGCAAGTGCGAACCCTCGCCGAGCAGCCAGATGTCGAGCTCGCCGAGCACCGGCGGAAAGCGGTACGGGTCGTCGACGATCGCCGAGTGACCGTCGGCCCAGCGCACCTGCAACCGGTAGTTGGGGCGATCGGTGGCGCGCTCAGCCGACCGATCCGCCACGTTCAGCGGGCCTTCGAAAAAACCGTCGGCGCGGCGCTGCGTCAGCGCGCCGATCAGCTCGCCGTTGCTCGCATCGAGCACCGCGACCTGCGCCGCGCCGGGGAGCATGGCGCGCAGCCAAAGGCGGCCGCTTTCGTCGGCGTGAACGCCGAGCGCCGCGAACGGATCACCGTGCGAGGCTTGACTGAGGGAATCGATCTCGGCGTCTTGGAGCATGGAACAGTCGGTTGGCGGAGCACCGACGATGCTAGCAAGGCTTCAGCGCGTCTCGGGTGCGATGCCCCAGATCTGGCGCGCGTATTCGCGGATCGTTCGGTCGGACGAAAACGCGCCCATGCCCGCCACGTTGGCGATCGCGCGCTCGGCCCAATTGCCAGGCTCGCGGTACAGCGCGTCGACCTTCAACTGCGTCGCGACATACGATTCGTAGTCGGCCAGCAGCAGGTAGTGGTCGCCGCCCCAGAGCAGCGAATCGACCAGACCGCGATAGCGCGCCGGCTCGTCGGGCGAGAACACGCCGGAGGCGATCGCGTCGAGCACGGCCTTCAGGGCCGAAATGCTTTCGTAATAGCGCAGCGGCTGGTAGCCGCTTTGCTTGAGCGCTGCCACCTCAGGCGTCTTGAGGCCGAAGATGAAGATGTTGTCGTCGCCGACGTTCTGGCGGATCTCGATGTTCGCGCCGTCGTCGGTGCCGATCGTCAGCGCGCCGTTCAGCGCGAGCTTCATGTTGCCGGTGCCCGACGCCTCGGTGCCCGCGGTGGAAATCTGCTCCGACAAATCGGCGCCCGGCATGATGACTTCGGCCACCGACACGCCGTAGTTCGGCACGAACACCACCTTGAGTTTGTCGCCGATGCGCGGGTCGTTGTTGACGATGCTGCCCACGTCGTGAATCAGCCGGATGATGTTCTTCGCCATCGCGTAGCTCGACGCGGCCTTGCCCGCGAAGATCACGGTGCGGGGCACCCACTCTGCGCCATCCACACCCGCGGGATCAGCGAGGATCGCGTGATAGCGCGTCACCACGTGCAACAAGTTCAGCAGCTGGCGCTTGTACTCGTGGATGCGCTTGACCTGCACGTCGAACAGGCTCGCAGGGTCGACCCGAACGCCGGTCTTGCGCTCGATAAGCGACGCGAGCCGCGCCTTGTTTTGGCGCTTGACCGTCATGAAGGCATCGCGAAAACCGGCGCTTGCCTTGACCTTGTGCAGCCCCTTCAGCTGTTCGAGATCGAGCCGCCAGCCCTTGCCGAGCGTGCGGTCGATCAGCTCCGACAAGCCCGGGTTCGCCTGCGCGAGCCAGCGCCGCGGCGTCACGCCGTTGGTCATGTTGGTGAAGCGATCGGGCCAGAGGCTCGCGAAGTCTTTGAAGATCGTCTGCACCAGCAATTCGGAGTGCAGCGCCGAGACGCCGTTGACCTTGTGGCTGCCGACGATCGAGAGGTTGGCCATGCGCACGCGGCGCTCGCCGCGCTCGTCGATCAGCGACAGGCCCGACATGAATTCGACATCGCCCGGCCGGTGTTCGGCAGCGATGTCCATCAGCCATTGGTTGATGCGGAAAATAATCTCCAAGTGGCGCGGCAGCACATGCTGCATCAGCGCGACTGGCCAGGTTTCGAGCGCCTCGGGCATCAGCGTGTGGTTGGTGTACGAGAACACCTTGCCGCAGATCGTCCAAGCGGCCTCCCAGGCCATCGAATGTTCGTCGCACAACACCCGCATCAGCTCGGCCACGCCGATCGCCGGATGCGTATCGTTCAGGTGGATCGCGACCTTCTCGGCGAGGTTGGCCAGCGTGCCGTGCTCCTTCAAATGCCGGTCGATCAGGTCTTGCATCGAGGCGGCGACGAAGAAGTACTCCTGGCGCAAGCGCAGCTCGCGGCCGGCCGGCGTGCTGTCGTTCGGGTAGAGCACCCACGAGATGTTTTCGTACTCGTTTTTCGCGCATGCGGCACGTGCGTAGTCGCCGGTGTTGAAGGCGTTGAGGTCGATGTGCGAAGGCGCGGCGGCTTTCCACAGGCGCAGCGTGCTGACCTTGTCGGTGCCGTGGCCGGGGACCACCATGTCGTAGGCCTTGGCCGCGACCTCGGCGCTCGGGCGCCACAGCGAGCGCGTCGCTTCCTGGCCCGCGCCAGCGCCGGTGCTTTCGTGCTCGACCCAGCCGCCGAAGCGCACCGGGTAGTGAATCGCGGCTCGCGGAAACTCCCAGGCCGTGCCGTCTTCGAGCCACGGATCGGGGTGCTCGATCTGCGTGCCGTTCTTGATTTGCTGCGCAAACATGCCGAACTCATAGCGGATGCCGTAGCCGAACGAGGGCAGGCCGAGCGTGGCCATCGAGTCGAGAAAACAAGCCGCCAACCGGCCCAGGCCGCCATTGCCGAGAGCGGCATCGGGCTCTTGGTCGGCCACGTCTTCGAGGCGCTGCGCGTGCGCGTTCATCGAGGCCGCGGCCTCGCCTTGCAACTCGAGTGCCGCAAGCGCGTTGCCGAGCGTGCGGCCCATCAGGAATTCCATCGAGAGGTAGTAGACGCGCCGCGCTTTGTCGTCTGCCTGCTGCTCCTGGGTGCGCACCCACCGCTGCGACAACTTCTGGCGCGCGACTTGAGACACCGCCTGCATCAGCTCGTTCGGTGAGGCACCGCCCGGCACAACGCCGACGTTGTCGAGCAACTCTTCGTCGACGCCGGTGGCAACGCTGCGCACCGGGCCGCCGGCAACGCCGAGCGTGGAAGTCTGTAGGTTGGGCATCGGTTTCGGGTCTTTCGTCGTTCGGGAAAATTCGAGGTTCGACCAGTGTCGCATCCGACACGCGGGTGCCCCGTGTAATGGCTCACAATTTTTGCGCCCGTGCCCGCGCGCTTGCCCGGCGTCGTGCGCCGATGCCGACACCGATTCGGGAAGATCGCGACGAATGCATTCGCGCGATAGCGGCACACTGCGAGGATGCGTGGCCGAGACACAATTGAACGACAGCAGGAGACGAACCCATGACGCCCGATGAACTTGCCCTCAGCCTCGACCTCCCCAAACGCGCAGTGGCGCTGGTGCTCGCCGGCGGGCGCGGCAGCCGCCTGAAGAGCCTGACCGACCGCCGCGCCAAGCCGGCGGTGTATTTCGGCGGCAAGTTCCGCATCGTCGATTTCGCGTTGTCGAATTGCCTGAACTCGGGCATCCGCCGCATCGGCGTGATCACGCAGTACAAGTCGCACAGCCTGCTGCGTCACGTGCAGCGCGGCTGGGGCTTTTTGAAGAGCGAGATGAACGAGTTCGTCGACCTGTTGCCGGCACAGCAGCGCACCGACGACGAGAGCTGGTACCGTGGCACGGCCGACGCCGTGTATCAAAACCAGGACATCCTCGCGAGCTACGGCGCCGACTACATCGTCGTGCTCGCCGGTGACCACATCTACAAGATGAACTACGCGCTGATGCTGGCCGACCACGTGGCCAAAGGGCGTGATTGCACCGTGGGTTGTATCGCGGTGCCCAAGGCCGAGGCCACCGCCTTCGGCGTGATGGCGATCGACGACAACTACATCATCACCGACTTCGTCGAGAAGCCCGCCGACCCGCCGACCATGCCGGGCGACGACACCCGCGCGCTGGCCAGCATGGGCATCTACATCTTCAACGCGCGCTTTCTCTACAAGGAACTCGAGCGCGACATCAACGACCCCGATTCCAGCCACGATTTCGGCAAAGACATCATCCCGCGCGCCGTCAAAAACGGCAATGCCGCGGCGCACCCGTTCGCGCTCAGCGCGGTCGGCACGCGCGTCAACGAAGAGCCGTATTGGCGCGACGTCGGCACGATCGACGCGTACTGGGATGCCAACATCGACCTCACCGCCACCGACCCGTTGCTCAACCTCTACGACCGCCGCTGGCCGATCTGGACCTATCAAGCGCAGTTGCCGCCGGCCAAGTTCGTGCACAACGAACCCGACCGGCGCGGCACGGCGATCGAATCGATGGTGTCGGGCGGCTGCATCGTCTCGGGCAGCGTGCACCGCTCGGTGCTGTTCTCGACCGTGCGCGTGCATTCGCACTCGGTCGTGAGTTGGTCGGTGCTGCTGCCGGGCGCGCAGATCGGCCGGCATGCAAGGCTGACGCGCACCGTCGTCGACCGCGGCTGCGTGATCCCCGATGGCATGGTCATCGGCGAAGACGCGGTGCTCGACGAGCAGCGGTTCTACCGCTCCGAAAACGGCATCACGCTCGTCACCCGCGAGATGCTCGACAAACTCATCCAATGAAGGTCTTGCACGTTGGCGCCGAAGTTTTCCCCCTCGTCAAGACCGGTGGCCTGGCCGATGTGCTTGGCGCGCTGCCGCAAGCGCTGATCGGGCAGGGCGCCGATGTGCGCCTGCTGCTGCCCGGCCTGCCGGCGATCGCCGACGCGGTGCTCCACCAAAAGGTCGTCTGCGAGCTCGGGCCGTGTTTCGGCGCGGCGCGCGTCACGCTTCGGCTCGGGCAAATGCCGTACAGCAAAGTGCCGGTCTACGTGATTGACGCGCCGCTGCTTTTTCGCCGCCCCGGCAGCCCGTACCAGGCCAGCGACGGCAGCGAGTGGCCCGACAACGTACAGCGGTTCGCGCTGCTCGGCTGGGTCGGCGCACAGCTCGCGGCCGGCGCGCTCGACCCGAACTGGCAGCCCGCCGTGCTGCACGCGCACGACTGGCATGCCGCGATGGCCTGCGCCTACCTCGCGGCGCATCCGCCGGCCAGCGTGGCCAGCGTGTTCACGGTGCACAACCTCGCGTACCAAGGCTTGTTTCCGAGTGGCGACTTCGCGCTGCTCGGGCTGTCGTCGCGGTTCATGTCGCCGACCGGGATCGAATACCACCAGCAACTGTCGTTCATGAAGGCCGGCCTGAAGTTCGCTGACCGCATCACAACCGTCAGCCCGACGTACGCGCGCGAAATCGCGACGCCCGAATTCGGCTTCGGCCTCGACGGTGTGATCCGCAGCCGCGGCGGCCACGTGAGCGGTGCGCTCAACGGCGTCGACGGTGGCATCTGGAATCCGGCCACCGACACCGGCATCGCCGCCCGCTACAGCCCCGTCGAACTCGCGGGCAAGGCACGTTGCAAGGCGGCATTGCAAGCTGAGCTCGGCCTGAACCCGCGCGCCGACGCGCCGTTGTTCGGCGTCGTCAGCCGGCTCACCTCGCAAAAGGGCCTCGACCTGGTGCTCGGTGCGTTGCCGGGCCTGCTTCAGCGCGGTGGGCAACTGGCACTGCAGGGTGCCGGCGAACCGGCGCTCGAAGCCGCGTTTGTCGCGGCCACGAAGGCCAATGGCGGCGAGGTCGCGGTGCGCATCGGCTACGACGAAGCCCTCGCACACCGGCTGATCGCCGGCTCGGACGCCATCCTCGTGCCCTCGCGTTTCGAGCCCTGTGGCCTGACCCAGCTCTACGGCCAGCGGTACGGCACCGTGCCGGTGGTGCGGCGCGTCGGCGGCCTTGCCGACACGGTTGTCGACGCGACCGATGAAGCACTCGCTGCCGACCGCGCGACCGGCTTCGCCTTCGACCTTGCGACACCCGCCGCGCTCGACGGCGCTGTTCAGCGCGCGATCACGGCCTACGCGGAGCCCACCGGCTGGCAGCGCCTGATGCTGCGCGGCATGGCGCAAGATTTTTCGTGGGGTGGGGCGGCGCGGAAGTACATCGCGCTGTACGTCGATCTGATACGGCTGCAGGGCGAGCACGCCGGCTGAAGCAGGACCTGGAGGTCAGTCCCCGCAGTGCAAGGTTATTGTGTTTGTCTTACAGCCGACGCGATATGGCGCTGAAACTGCACTCGGACATGCAACAACTACCAATACCGGTCGCGGCTCCGATCTTCTTTCGTCCGGAATGGATTCGCCGTTTCGCTTAGCACGCGATGCTGGTGCCTCCCGCACTCGACTCGATGTCGCCCGTCATGGTGGCAGACGCGCATTTCGATGAGGCTTGCAATCTGGAGCCGAAAACGCGGTTGTTGTCGTAACTGTCAGGATTGGCTCATCACAGGGCACTACTTTTGTAGTGCATAGCGTAACAATGGAGCTGCGCACGCCAATTTCGCACCAAGGTTGATCATGGATTACTTCTTTTCGCAGCTGTCTGAGTCTGTACCGCAAGCAAGAACGCTCGAACAGTTGACCCGCCCCCTTCTGGCCATGCTGGGCGCTGCGACTGGGCTCGAATCGACCTATTTCACGACCATAGACTTGGCCGCGGATGTCCAGCACGTTCAGTTCGCACGCAATCTTGGGAGTATGCAAATTCCTGAAGGCCTGGACGTCCCGTGGGGCGACACGCTGTGCAAGCGTGCTCTTGACGAAGGGCGGATGTACACCGACGACGTGCAGAACTGCTGGGGCGACTCGGACGCTGCCCGAGCACTTGGCATACAGACGTATGTCAGTTTGCCCGTGCGCACCCAAGAAGGCGAACTGCTCGGCACGCTTTGCGCTGCAAGCTCCGAACGGAAAGCTTTGACGCCAACAGCGGAGCCGATGCTTAGGCTTTTCTCCAGTTTGGTAGGCGGCTGGGTTGAACGGGAGCGAGTTGTAGAGCAGCTACGCACAGCGAACGCCGCGCTTGCAAACCTCGCGCTGTCTGATGCTTTGACGGGCCTTCCCAACCGCCGGGCTCTTGTCGAAGAACTTGGCCGCCTTCTTGCTCGCGCAAAGCGTGAGGGCAACACCGTGCTGGTCGGTCTGGTTGACTTGGACGAATTCAAGATGATCAATGACTCGCACGGTCACCAAGTCGGCGACAGGTTGCTCATTGAGGCGGGGCGACGAATGCAAGATGCGCTGCGCGCTACCGACATGATTGGCCGTGTTGGCGGCGACGAGTTTGTGGTTTTGGCTCCGGGCCCTCACGACGACACTGCCCACGAGGCGGCTGGCATTGCCTTAGAAAATCGGCTGTTGAGAGCTACGGTCGGGAGGTATGAACTCGGAACGGTTGGCCTCGACTACGGTGGCGCGAGCGCCGGTGTGGTTGCCATCAAACCGACCGGTGTGGACGCGGAGGAGGCACTTCGTCTCGCTGATGGACAGATGTACCGCGTCAAGCAAGCCAGGAAGCAGACGATTGGGCGTCAAAAGTCTACCGGCGGCCCGGAACTGCTGCCTGAAGCACCCCTCAAGGATTTGCCCGAAAGGCCCAGCTCGGTCTGGGTCGGCTCCCTCGGTCTATCGGGTGAGGCATCGTAGAGGTCGGGAGGCCACAGCAGGATCAAGGCCTGCGCCTCCTCGTAAGCGTACAGCCATCCCATCTTGACGGCCGGCCGGGCACTATGCGCCGTTGACTTCGTCGATGAACTCATCGTTATCGAAGTACTGGCCGATGGCTTTGTCGAGCCGCTTGAGCATCGCGGTCAACGTCTCGCCGTCCCGGCGAACGAGCATGGCAACGCTGTTGTGGCCGTCAGCGGCCGTGGCGGCGCATTCAATCGGGTAGACCCGTCCGAGCGTGATCTCGCCGCCGTCAGCGATCAGTGCTTCGATGTTCTTCATGCGCCAGCATTTTGCCGGCCGCCGTCGGGCTCCAACGATGCGGCAGCAACTCGTCGATCCGGTGGTTCGGATGCGCAAGCAACCGCTCCAGCACATCTTTGAGGTAAGCCCACGGATCGTGCCCATTGAGCTTGGCCGACTGCACCAGGCTCATCACCATCGCGGCGCGCTGACCGGCCAGTTCGCTGCCGCAGAACAGCCATGCCTTCCTGCCCATCGCCCAAGGTCGCATCAGGCGCTCGACATGGTTGTTGTCGATGCTGACCTCGCCGTCGTGCAGGAAGCGGCCCAGCGCCTCCCAGCGGTTCAGGCTGTAGTCCAGCGCTGCTGCAATGCCGCTGCCGTCGGCGACACGCGTTCTCTGCAGCTTCAGCCACACGTGCAATTCGTCCCACAGCGGCCGTGCTCGCAGCTGCCTCGAGTGCAGCCGATCCGGCGCCGTCATGGCACGCGCTTCCTGCTCGATCCGGTACAGCCCTGCAATGCGCTGGATGGCCTGCATCGCAACAGGGCTCGCGTTGGCCTTGGCCAGCTCGTCGAACTTGCGCCGCGCGTGCGCCAGGCAGCCCGCTTCGATGCGACCCTCCCGGAACAACGCGTCGTAGCCCTTGTAGTCGTCGCAAGTGACCGTGCCGGCCCAGCCGTTCAAGAACGCCATCGGGTACTTCGCCCCTCGGCCAATGCAGAAGTCGTAGATCACGCCAGGGACGGGATCGTGCTCGCCTCGCGCGTACGCCCACACGTAGGCCTTGGTGGTCTTGCCCGAAGGACCCGAAGGGGCCTCTGCGTGGCCCTTGGGATCGAGCATCCTCACCGGCGTCTCGTCGGCGTGCAGCACCTGCGCGCCCAGCACGAACGCGCGGTGCGCGTCGTACAGCGGCTGCAGGCTGGCACCTGCGGCGCCGGACCAGGCCGCCAGCGTCGAGCGCGGCGTGTGCACGCCGGCACGGGCATTGATCTGCTCTTGCCGGTAGTACGGCAGGTGATCGACGAAGCGGCTGACCAGCGTGTGCGCCAGCAGGCCCGAGGTCGGCATGCCTTTGTCGATGATCTGCGGCTCCGCCGGCTCTTGCACCAGCACCTGACAGCACTTGCAGGCCCACTTGCCGCGTATGTGGCGCTGTACGAAGAACTCGGCCGGCACGATGTCGAGCCGCTCGCTCACGTCTTCGCCGATGCGCACCATCGCCTGGCCGCAAGCCGGTGTCGGGCAGATGGTGTTCTCGGGTTCGTGGCGATGCTCGACGCGCCGCAAATGCTCGGGCAAGGGCTGACGACGGGGCTTGCGCTTGGCCTGCACTGCGGGCGGGCTCGGCTCAGAGGCGCCCTGCAGGGCCCGCAGTTGTGCCTCCAGGCTGGCTTCGTCCTCAGCCGCCGTCTCCTCGAACATCTGGCGCTGCTCGGCGTTCATCCGTTCGGTCTTGGCGCCGAACTTCCAGGCCTTCAGGCGGGCCAGCTCGAATGTGATGCGCTCGAGCTTGGCGTCCTTGAACTTGATCTCCCGGATGTGCACGGCGGCCTGCCTGTCGCGGGCCTCCAACTGCGAGCTCATCGACGTCAATTGGGCCAGCATCTCGCCGGCAAGATCGGCGATCGCGCTCTTGCTCAGACCCTGCAGGTCTGCGGCTTTGAGCGTGTTCACATCGAGCATGTGCCCATTGTCTGAAGGCTCTCGGCTGCTGTCATCGGGGCATCCTCGAATTGCCCCGCGCGCCACCTTCCCAGGTGCGCACGGGCCGCGAGTTCACCGCCAGATTCACACGCGCGTGATGGCCCGCATTTGCTCAAGGCGCTGCCACGGCAGGCCCACCACGAGAGCGTCGAACTGCGCCCGCGTGAGCGTCGGCGGCTGCAGCGGCTCGCCGCCGGTCGGCCATACGAAGCGGCCCTGGTTGAGCCGGCGCGTGGCGCACCACACACCGAAGCCGTCGTGCACGACCAGCTTCATCCGGGTGCCGCGTGCGTTGGCGAACAGGTAGCCGTGGTGTGCTTGGGCAGAGCCGAAGACCTGCACCACGCGGGCGATCAGGCGGTCGGCACCGGCACGCATGTCGACCGGGTCTGCGGCAAGCCACATCGCGTCGATCCGGATCACCGCAGCAACTCGCGCATCCAGGCTGCGCATTCGGTGGCGGCCTCGGTCGGCCAGCCGACCGAGATCGATGTCGCACCGCGGCGCAGTTCGATGCGGATGTCGGCCGCCGCGGTCTTCGCGGGGAGCTGCATCGGGATAAAGGTCGCGGGTGTCTCTGCAACTCGATGAGCCGGCGCCGCCAGCGCATCCGGCAGCCCAGCGCCGAGGCGCATCTCGGCGGCTCGTACCCAGCGCCGCAGCAGGTTCGCGTTGACGCCGTTGGCCATCGCCACCGCGGCCATCGACATGCCTGGCTGCATGCACGACGCCACCGCGTTCGCCTTGAATTGGTCGCTGTGCAAGCGCCGGCGCCGGCGACCGCCGACGGCTTGTTCGGGGATAGTGTTCACGTGCCCACCAAGAGTTGAACCGACCCCCAAACCTTGGACACTGTTGAAGTTTTGCCGGCGCAGCGGCAGCTTGCATTCTGTATTCGATGGGGCTCAGTCCTCCGAGTCCCAGCTTGATCCGATCCGCGTTGTAGTAGTCGATGTATTCGTGAAGCGCGCCCTTCAATGTCTCGACGCTCTCGAACGCATTGAGATAGAAGAGTTCGCACTTCAGAGTTCCGAAGAAGCTCTCCATGGCAGCATTGTCGAGGCAGTTCCCTCTACGCGACATGCTCTGGACGAGCCCGTTTTCCTGAAGACGCTTTCGAAACGCAGGCATGCGGTACTGCCACCCTTGATCTGAATGCAGCATCGGTCTTTCGCTTGGGCCGAGCCGATCGAACGCCTTGGTGAGCATGCTCTCGATCATGGTCGGCAGCGGTCGCTCCGCGATCTCGTACGAGACGATCTCGCGGTTATACAGATCCATCACCGGCGACAAATACAACTTTCGATTGTTGACCTTGAACTCCGTCACGTCCGTCACCCATTTCTCGTTCGGCTGATCGGCCCCGAAGTCACGCTGCAGATGGTTGGGTGCCGTCTCGGCAACTGCTCCTGCAAAGGCCTTGTAGCGTTTGGGTCGAACCAGCGATTTCAGCTGCATCGCAACCATCAACTTTTGCACGGTCTTGTGGTTGACACCCGACCCCTGTCGTTTCAACTCAGCAGTTATTCGCCGATAGCCGTACCTGCCGCGGTGACGATTGAAGATGTCGCGGATCCTGGTCTTCAGGTCGCAGTGTCTGTCGCTCGCGTGAAGAGCCTTCTGCTGGTAGTAAAAGCTGCTGCGTGCCAACCCGGCAATCTGCAGCAGATCCGCGAGTGGGAAGTGTTGCCTCAACTCGAGCACGATCAGCGTCCTTTGGCGGGCACTGAGCGCGTCTTGGCCCGAGTCAAGGCTTGCGCTTTTTTTAGGTAGGCGTTCTCCAAGCGAAGCTGCTGAACATCGCGCAGCAATTCTTCCCGACTGCGCTGATCGTCAACTGGCGCCTCTTCCCGGTCGCGCCGGCGCGGCGTCTTGCTCATTTTCGTCTGCTCTTGTTTCCAACCTGGTTGCAAAGCAGCTGCGCCGTAGACGGCATGCAGCCGCCTCCATTCTGCAACCTGGTCTGCTCGTCGGATGTCGAAGAGTGCGGCGGCCTGCCTGCATGAGATCCCCTCGTCACTCACTCGGCGTAGAACTTCCAGCTTGAACTCAAGGCCGTAGTTGCCGCGCTTTTTCGTCACCACGCCCGCTGCGCCTAAAGCGCCGTACCCAGCAACCCACTTGCGCAGCGAGTCCACATGGACGCCCTGTGCTTCGGCAGTGGCGCGCAAACCGCCGCCTCCTTTCCGATAAGCCTTGACAGCTGCGAGCTTCTGCTTATCCGTGTACTTGGCCATTCCGAATCCCCTGGGTTCGTCCAGGTTTCGGGGGTCAGATCAAGTTGAGGTGGACACGAGCCTCCTATGCGCCTACCGAAAATTCAAGATGGAATGACTGGACGTACATGGACGCCCCCGGTTTGCCAAGCTTTCAATTGATGACGGCTCGAAGGTAAA